>ENA-OQBT01000673-OQBT01000673.1-human-gut-metagenome-genome-assembly--contig:-NODE-673-length-19173-cov-4.405282_pt1 | contig 19173 bp, 29 predicted proteins | sample MGYA00242749_ERZ504557 | MGnify/ENA primary metagenome ERZ504557 (study PRJEB26092, sample SAMD00036243) | human gut metagenome | host: Homo sapiens | study: EMG produced TPA metagenomics assembly of... | reverse complement strand
CTCCATTTCGCCGCTCCTGACGGCCCTCGGCGCGGCGGCTGGCATCGGCCTGGCCTTGCAGGATACGCTGGCCAACCTCTTTTCCGGCATTACGACCCTCGTATCGAAACAGGTACACATGGGCGATTACATCCGGCTGGCCAGTGGGGAAGCGGGCCGTGTCGTCGACATGAACTGGCGCAATACGACAATCCGCACGGCGACGGGGAACATGGTCATCGTCCCCAACAAGAGCATCGCCACGGCGACGCTGACTAACTATGAACAGCCCTTGGCCGAATGTACCATTTCCATTCCCTTGACCATTACTTATGACAACGACTTGCAGCACGTCGAAGACGTCACCCTCGGCGTGGCCCGCCATATCCTGGATCACAGCGAATACGGCGTCACCGGCTTCGAGCCCCTAGTCCGCTATGACCAGATGGGGGAATACGGCATTTCCTTCAAAGTCGTCCTGCGTATCCGCAACATCGTCGACGAAGCCGTCCTCAAACATCAATTCATCAAACGGATTTATACGACCTATAAGAAAGAAAATATCCAGCTCCTCATCCGCCATGACTGAGCAGGGGGGACTCTGGTATGACGGTTTCTGCCATCATACGAGGTCTCTTTCTCTTTAATGTTTGAGGTTTGATGTATGATGTTTGAAGCGATGGCTTTTAAATTTTGTTCCATCCACATCAAACTTTCAACTTCAAACTTCAAACTCAAAAAGGCGCTGTCTTCATGCGACAGCGCCTTTTTATGTGTTATACTGAGAAGGAGAATACTACAAAAGAACGAGGTAATCAGATTATGGAACGTAAACAAAACAAGGGCCGCCGCGGCATGGATATGCTGCACGGTTCTATTGCTGATAAGCTGTTCTTCTTTGCCATGCCTATCGGGCTTATGGGTTTGTTTGAACAGCTTTTTAATAGTGCCGATGTCTTTATCTTGGGCCGCTTCGTCGGCAAGAGCGCCATGGCGCTGTCGGCAATAATATGCCTGTCATCGGCATCCTGGTGACCCTGCTCATGGGGATTTCCCTAGGGGCCAATGTCACTATCGCCCAGTATCTCGGCGCCCGCCGCGGTGATAAAGTGGAACGGACGGTCCAGACGGCGATTTTGATGTCCTTCGGCTTGGGCGTTTTGCTGGCCATCATTGGCGAACTCATCGTCTATCCGGCTTTCTGGGTCCTGGAAGTGCCGCCAGACGTCTATGACATGGCCGAACAGTATCTGCGCATTTTCCTGCTGGGCCTGCCGTTTTTGTCGCTGTATAACTTTGAAGCGGCCATCTTCCGCAGCTGCGGCGACGGCAGGACGCCGTTATACAGCCTGATTGCCGCCAATCTGGTCAATATCGTCTTCGACCTGTTGTCGGTACTGGTCTTTGATTTTGGCCTGGCCGTGTCGTCTGGGCGACGGTCCTTGCCTTTGCCGTCAACTCGCTTATCCTCCTGGCCCTGCTGTGCCGGACGACGGACCGCATCCGCCTGGAACGCCACCACATGCGCTTTTCCCGGGAAGAATTGCACCATATCATCCATATTGGCCTGCCCGCCGGTATCCAGGGCATGGTCTTTGCCCTGTCCAACGTCCTCATCCAGTCGGCCCTCAACAGCCTGGGGACAGAAGCCATGGCGCGTCGGCTGCGGCTTTCATCATCGAAGGCAATATCTACTGCTTCGTCAACGGTTTCAGCCAGGCCACGACGACCTTCGTCGGCCAGAATTACGGCGCCCGCAACTTGCGCCGCTGTTTCCGCATTACGAAAGTCGCCTTCGGCGTTGAAGCGGCCTTTCTCCTAGCCGTCACCGTGCCGGTTCTCTTTTTTCGCCAGACTCATCCGCCTGTTCAACGGCGACCCGAACGTCGTCGCCTTGGGGACGAAACGCCTCTTTTACGTCGCCGGGACCTTATATCTCAACGGCATCATCGACATCATTTCCGGCTCCCTGCGCGGCTATGGCTATTCCCTGCCGCCGGCTGTCGTCGTCCTGGCCGGCATCTGCGGCGTCCGCATTACTTGGCTGTACACCGTGTTTGCGGCTCACCGCGACTTCCTGGTCCTCATGGCGGCCTACCCGGCCAGCTGGCTGGTCACGGCCATCGTCTTGACCTTCGTCTACCAGTCCTGCCGCAAACACATCGTTCGGGGCCTGCTGAGTGAGCGGTAGCCGCTAGCCTCTAACCCCTAGCCCCTAGCTACGAGCCACTAGCTGCTAACTCCTCAAGTGATGAGATGCAATCAGCCTACACTTGATTAGTAACATCCACTATGTTATAATTAACGTAACGAATAATTATTATTGATTACTGATTTGAAAGGGGGCATAGGATATGCGTTTTGGTGAAGGTTTTGTCGAAGAAATAAAGGATAATGGCTTGGCGAAAGTACGGGTCAGCCGCGATTCGCTCTATGTAGCCTGCAGCGTCTGCGCCGCAGCGGATCACGTCAAACTCCTGGCTTATAATTCCATCGGCGCTGCCGAAGGCGACCACGTCCGCTATGAAGTCGATGACTCACACCTCATTTCCGGTGCCTTTGTCTGCTTCATCCTGCCCGTAGTCATGTTCCTCGTCGTAGCGCTCTTAGGCTATCTCCTCGTCGGCCACAGCGCCGGAGCTATCGTCGGCGGCATTGCCGGCCTCTTGGTCTCAGTCCTGGCTGTGCGGAAGTATGACCGCTCCCTGAGCCGTATCATTGATACCAAAGCCAATATCATCGGCGTCGTCGCGGATGATGAGGAAGATGAAGAGTAAGCAGATTCTACTGATTGTAATAAAAGGGGCTGTCGCATGAGCTGCCCTCCAATTGTTAGACCTAACATCTAACGATTGGGGTGCAGCTCAAATACGACAGCCCCTTTTATTACAAACTATAAACTTCTTGCCGCTCTTCGTCTTTTCATGGTATAATGAACATTAGTCTATTTATTTCTATTATGTAAGGTATAAAGGGAGGCAGAGAAGATGCGGGCAATGGGAATCGACCCGGGGACGGCTATCTGCGGCTTTGGCGTCATCGATGCCGACGGCAGCCGCTTGAAGCCCGTGACCTATGGGACCATCCAGACGACGCCAGATCATACTGATGCCGAACGGCTGGTCATGCTCTTCGACGGCCTCAATGAACTCTATCGGAAATATAAGCCCGACGTCATCGGCGTCGAGCAGCTCTTTTTCAACCGCAACGTCACGACGGCCATCACCGTCGGCCAGGCGCGGGGCATCATCCTCTTGACGGCCCAGCAGGCGGGCATCCCTATCCTGGAATTTTCACCGCTCCAGGTCAAGCAGGGCGTCACCGGTTATGGCCGGGCGACGAAGGACCAGGTCATCGACATGACCATGCGTCTCCTCGGCATCCGCCAGAAAATCAAGCCTGACGATGCGGCCGACGGCCTGGCCATGGCCATTTACGCGATTTATTCCAGTCATTCTATGAGTCTGAAAAGGAAGGTGCAGTTATGATCGGATATCTGAAAGGCGTGATCAGCCACCTCTTCGTCAATTCCTGCTTCATCGACGTCCACGGTGTCGGCTACCGGGCTTATGCACCGGCTTCGACACTGGACACGCTCTGTGTCGGTCAGGAAGCCATGCTCTATACGTACATGAGCGTCCGCGAAGACGCCATCGTCTTATACGGCTTTGCTACGCAGGATGAATACGATTTGTTCATGCTCCTCATCGGCGTCAACGGCGTCGGCCCGAAAGTGGCCCTGGGCATCCTCAGTGCCGGCACGGCCGACAGTTTCCGCCTGGCCGTCCATCAGAAGGACATCAAAGGTTTGACCAAGATGCCCGGTATCGGCAAGAAGACGGCCGAACGCATCGTTCTGGAATTACAGGATAAAATCGGCCCCGTCGCCGGCGGAGAAGCGGCAGCTGTTGAGGGCGGTTCGTCTTCGGCAGGCTTGTCGGGTATCCTGGCGGAAACCCTGGCGGCCCTGACCAGTCTCGGCTACAGCGAACAGGAAGTCCTGCCCGTCGCCGAATCGCACCTGGCCGGCTGCACGACAGTGGAACAGCTGCTGAAAGAGACGCTGAAGGCCTTGGGGAGCGGGAGGTAAGCCATGGAAGAAAATCGCATCATCGAGACGACAGACCTGCCGGGCGATTCCTGGCAGTACAGCCTGCGTCCTCATTACTTACGGGAATATATTGGCCAGGATAAGGTCAAAGATAATCTGGAAGTCTTCATCAAGGCGGCGAAACTGCGCAAAGAAGCACTGGACCACGTCCTCTTGTACGGGCCACCGGGCCTGGGCAAGACGACTATGGCCGGCATCATCGCCAACGAACTGGGCGTCAACCTGCGCATCACGTCGGGCCCGGCCATCGAGCGGCCTGGCGACCTGGCTGCCCTCCTGACCAATCTCCAGGAACGGGACCTGTTGTTCATCGACGAAATCCACCGCTTGTCGCACAGCGTCGAAGAAGTCCTCTATGCGGCCATGGAGGACTATGCTTTGGATATCGTCATCGGTAAGGGCCCCAGCGCCCGGTCGGTGCGCATCGACCTGGCCGCCGTTCACCCTGGTCGGGGCGACGACCCAGGTCGGCCGCCTGGCACCGCCTCTGCGCGACCGCTTCGGCGTCATCTGTCGTCTGGAATTCTATAAGCCTGAGGACCTGGTCCTCATCATCAAGCGGACGGCCGATATCCTCGACATGGCCATCGACGACGACGGCGCCCTGGAAATCGCCCGCCGCTCGCGGGGGACGCCGCGTATTGCCAACCGCCTCTTGAAGCGCGTCCGCGACTTCGCCCAGGTTGCCGAAGCCGGGACGATTACGGCGTCCTTGGCCAACGATGCCTGAACCGGCTGGAAGTCGATTCGTGCGGCCTCGACCGGACGGACCGCCGGGTCCTGCAGGTCATCATCGATAAATTCGGCGGCGGCCCCGTCGGCCTCGATACGATTGCCGCCGCTATCAGCGAATCCGTCGATGCCGTCGAAGACGTATATGAACCCTTTTTGATGCAGCAGGGCTTCCTGAACCGCACGCCCCGGGCCGCGTCGTCACCGATGCCGCCTACCGTCATCTGGCCTGCCCGTGCCATCAGAAGGATAGGAGGGGATATGATGGCGAAATTACTCATCCTCATGGGCGTCTTCTTCATTGTCGCCGGTTTGCTCTGGATGGTCGGCGATTCGCTGGGACTGGGGAACTTCCTAGCCATCTGCCCGGTGATATTTCCTTTACCAGAGGGAATACATCTTTTCATTTCCCCATCGTGACTTGCATCCTCATCAGTGCAGTCCTTACAATTGTCCTCAATCTCTTCTTTCGCCTGTGAGGAGGATTTTTATGAATAAAAAAGCTGGCTCCGCATCGTGACCATTACGTCTCTGTGCGCCTTGCTGACGACGAGTGCGCTGGCTTCGTCACCGAAAGCGAAAAAAACAGTACATCGACATCCACCCGTACGATATGCCCAGAAGGCAACGGCTCATACGGCTAAGCCGGCAGCGTCTACCCATAAAAAGCCCGTGTATACGCCGAAACAAGCCGCATATACGCATAAGCAGGCCGTCCAGGACAGCGCGACTCTGCGCATCGGCATCCGCGAAGGACGGGGCCGGGTGGCCGTCACCGGGCCGCAGGGGCTGGGCGTCTACCGCGGCGACATGCTCTGGAAGAAAGCCGCTGCCAACGTACCGGTCACCATTGCCCTGTCCGGGACGAACCTGACTGTCAATGGCAATATCAGCACTGTGCCCGTCCAGGTCCGGTCCCTGGTCCAAGGCGGGTCCGTTGAGATTACCGACGGCTATGCCTACGCGGCGCCCTGGAAATGATGAAATCTCCTGGCCGCTGGGGCCTGACCGTCGTCAACGTCGTACCAGTAGAACAGTATCTCTACGGCGTCGTCGGCAAGGAAATGTCGCCGTCTTGGAGCGAAGAGGCCCTCAAGGCCCAGGCCGTCGCGGCCCGGACTTATGCCATTGCCCATAAGAACCGCTTCAGCCAGCGCGGTTTCGACTTGACGGATGATACATCGAGCCAGGTCTATGCCGGCATCAACGGCGAATCGCCGTCGATCATCAAGGCTGTCAACGATACGAAAGGGGAAATCCTGACCTATCAGGGCAAGCCCATTGACGCCTTCTTCTGTTCCACTGCCGGCGGCTGGACCGAAGACAGTGAAAATGTCTGGGGGTCCTACGTGCCTTATCTGCGCGGTGTCCGCGATGCCAGCGATGCCATGCCGGGGTATCGCTGGTCGGTGACGACGACGCCGGAACAGATGGCGGCTAAACTGAGCGCCGCCGGCAAGGGCGTCGGGCGCATCAAGTCCATCGAACTGTCGCCGCTCATGAAGCGGCCCATGTCCATGACGGACCGCGGCGTGTCCGGCCGTGTCCAGGAAATGATCGTCAAGGGCACGAATGGTAATGTCACTGTCAAGGGCTCGGCCTTCCAGTCCATCTTTGGCCTGCGCAGCACGCTCTTTGATTTCTACAGCGGCCGCGGCACGGCACCGGATCCCGATGCCGGCGCCGCTGTGCGCAAAAGCGATTTCATCATCAAAGCCGGCCAGCCCGTGACTATCTACGGCTTCGGCTGGGGCCACGGTTTGGGCATGAGCCAGTACGGGGCCTATCAGATGGCCAAGGAACATGCCAACGAAAAGAATTATTACCGCCATATCCTGACCCATTATTATACGGGGACGAAGATTGAAAAATTATATTAAGCCAAAAAGAGGAAGATTATTTTGAAACTAACAGATTTTTACTACGATTTACCGAAAGAACTCATTGCCCAGCATCCGGCAGAACCTCGGGACCACGCCCGCCTCATGCTCTATGACCGCCAGACCGGCGCCGTCGAACACAAGTATTTCTATGACCTCGTCGATGAACTGCACGAAGGCGACGTCCTGGTCTTCAATGATTCCCGCGTCATCCCGGCCCGGCTCTACGGCAAACGGGTACCGACAGGCGGGAAAGTCGAAGTCCTGCTGTTGACGCCCGTCGGCGACGACCGCTGGGAAGTCCTGGTCAAACCGGGCAAGAAGGCCCTGCCCGGGACGGTCATCGAATTTCCGGAAGGCCTGACAGGCACTGTCGAAGACCGGACCGATTTTGGCGGCCGCATCATCAAGTTCGCCTATGAAGGCGATTTCGACGCCATCATCGACAAAATCGGTGAAATGCCGCTTCCGCCGTATATCCACGAAAAGATGGAAGACCCTAATGAATACCAGACGGTCTATGCCAACGAACGCGGCTCCGCTGCGGCGCCGACGGCAGGCCTGCATTTCACGGAAGAACTGCTCCAGAAGATTCGCGATAAAGGCGTGGAAGAAGTCTTCGTCACCCTTCACGTCGGCCTGGGGACCTTCCGGCCGGTAGAAGAAGAAAATATCGAAGACCATCAGATGCACAGTGAATTCTACAGCATCACGCCGGAAGCCGCTGCCACCATCAATAAGGCCAAAGCCGAAGGCCGCCGGGTCATCGCCGTCGGCACGACCAGCATCCGTACCTTGGAAAGCGCCGGCACGACGGGGACTTTGCAGGCCGGATCGGGCTGGACGAATATCTTCATCTATCCGGGCTTCACCTTCCATATCGTCGACGCCTTGGTCACGAATTTCCATCTGCCCGAATCGACGCTGCTCATGCTCATCAGCGCCTTGTCGACGCGGGAAAAAATCTTGAAAGCTTATGAAATCGCCGTCCAGGAAAAATACCGTTTCTTCAGTTTCGGCGATGCCATGTTCATTCACTAAGGGAGGAAAATCTATGGTCATTACCTACGAACAGCAGGCCGAATGTGACGGCGCCCGCGCCGGGATTCTGCGCACGCCGCACGGCACCTTCAAGACGCCCATGTTCATGCCTGTCGGCACGCAGGCGACGGTCAAGACGCTGACGCCGGAAGAACTTTACAATATGGGCGCTCAGGTCATTCTCAGCAATACATATCACCTGTTCCTGCGGCCTGGCCACGACTTGGTCCAGGAAGCCGGGGGACTTCATAAATTCATGAACTGGAAACAGGCTATCCTGACCGACAGCGGCGGTTTCCAGGTCTTCAGCCTGGGCCAGATGCGTAAGATCACCGAAGAAGGCGTTACCTTCCGGTCCCATTTGGACGGGTCGAAGAAATTCCTGTCGCCAGAAGTGTCCATGGATATCCAGATGGCTCTCGATTCGGACATCGCCATGGCCTTCGACGAATGTATCCCCTACCCGTCGGACTATGAATATACGCAGATGTCGACGGAACGGACGAGCCGTTGGGCCGCCCGCTGCCTGGACCATCACCACAGCGATACGCAGGGCCTGTTCGGCATCGTCCAGGGCGGCATGTACAAAGATTTGCGCAAGCAGAGCTGCCAGGACCTGGTCGACATGGATTTCGACGGCTATGGCATCGGCGGCTTGAGTGTTGGCGAATCTAAGGATATAATGTATGATATATTAGAGCATACGACACCGTACCTGCCGAAGGATAAAGCCCGCTACCTCATGGGCGTCGGCACGCCGGACTGCCTGCTCGAAGGCGTCGCCCGCGCGTCGATATGTTCGACTGCGTCTTCCCGACGCGCGTTGCCCGCAACGGCATGGCCATGACCCATACGGGCCGCCTGACCGTGCGCAACGCCAAGTATGCCCACGATTTCCATCCCATCGAAGAAGGCTGCCAGTGCTATACGTGCCGCAATTATTCGCGGGCCTATATCCGCCATCTCTTCAAGGCCGAAGAACTCCTAGCATACCGCCTGGTCAGCATCCACAACCTGTACTTCCTGCTGCAGTTCATGCGGGATATGCGCCAGTCCATCTTTGACGGCACGTTCCGCGAATTCCGCAAGGATTTCTGGAAACGTTATCAAGACGCGTAAGCGCTTGCATATAGACTATTTTTTATTTCACGGAGGTGTAAAGACATGGATATTATGGAACAGCTCAATGCCTTTTGGCCCATTATCCTCATGGTCGTCATTTTCTACTTTCTCTTATGGCGTCCGCAGAAGAAACAACAGAAGAAACGCCAGGAAATGCTGGAAAGCTTGAAGCCCGGCGCCAAGATCGTCACCGTCGGCGGTGTCATGGGGAACATCGTCTCCCTGCACGATGATTACCTCATCGTCCGCATTGCTGACAAAGTCGAAATCAAGATCACCCGCGCTGCCGTAGCACAGGTCCTGGGCAAGGTCGAAGGCAAGAAAGCGGCCAAGAAAGCCGAAAAAGCTGCTGAAAAGGCAGAAGAAAAGGCGCCTGAAGCTAAGGCCGACGTTCCGGCTGAAACCAAAGCCGAAGCGGCATCGGATGCCAAGGAAGCAGAAGGCAAAGATGCTCAGTAAAAAAGAATTGCGTAAAGCCATGAATGACCGGCTCCACCAGCTGACAGAAGGGGAAAAGGCAGCGGCCAGTGCCGCTGTCTGCGCCCGCCTGGCTGCCCTGCCGCAGTATCAGCAGGCCCGCCGTATCATGCTTTCTCCATATGCCCGACCGAAGTCAGCCTGGACGCCTGATCCAGCAGGCCCTGGCTGACGGCAAGGAAGTCTATGTCCCGGTCTGCGTCGATAATCAGCGCATTGAAGGCCGGCGCTGTACACGCTGGAACAGGCGGTCTGCGGTGCCTATGGCATCCGGACGCACCGCCGGACAACCCGCGCATCGAAGCCGATGAGCTCGATGTCATCTTCGTGCCCGGCCTGGCCTTCGATGCCAAGGGCCATCGCCTGGGCCATGGAGCGGCTTATTATGACCGCTTCCTGGCTGGAAAGGGCAGGGCGGCCGCCATTGCCGCGGCCTGGGATGTCCAGCTCGTCCCGGACGTGCCCGTCGAAGCCCATGATATCGTCATGACCGATATCGTCACGGATAAACAGCATCTCGTTATCCATCCATAAAAAACTATTGAAGATTACCCAGAGGGGGAGTATTGTTGCGGACCCGTAACATGATAAAATTTTTCGGGGCAGTCATCATCATCCTGGCCGCCTTTGTTACCTTGATTTATCCGCTTGCCAACTCCATCAAACAGGGCCTGGACTTACAGGGCGGTACGCATATCGTCCTGGAAGCTGAAGATACGCCGGACGCACCGGTCACGGAAGACTCTTTGAGCCGTGCCGTCACCATCGTCGAACGCCGTATCAATGAAATGGGCCTGACCGAACCGCTTGTCCAGAAGGAAGGCGCCCGTCGTATCATCGTCGAGCTGCCCGGTGAAAAGAATCCGGAAAAAGCCATCGAAACAATCGGGAAAACGGCCGTCATGGAGTTCAAAGATGAAAGCGGGACGACCCGTATGACCGGGAACGACCTGAAAACGGCGAAAGAACAGATCGACCAGGGCCATAAGAACGTCGTCGCCATTGAATTTACCGACGAAGGGGCCAAGAAATTCGCCGATTTGACGGCTTCCAACGTAGGCCATAAGATCGGTATCTACCTTGACGGTGAATTGCTGACCAACCCGGTCGTCAATGAACCGATTACCGGCGGCAAAGCCGTCATCACGGGCAGCCAGACCTTGGAAGATGCCAAGAACCTGGCCATCCTCCTGCGTTCCGGTGCCCTGCCTGTCAAATTGAAAGTCATGGAAGTCCGCACCATCGGCCCGAGCTTGGGCCTCGACTCCAAGATCAAGAGTGAAAAGGCCTTTGCCATCGGCATCATCTTGATCATGATCTTCCTGATCATCATTTACCGCATGTCCGGTGTCGTAGCCAACATCGCCCTGTTGGTCTACGTCCTCATTTTGCTGGGCATCCTGAAGTACCTCGATGCGACACTGACCCTGCCGGGTATTGCCGGTATCATCTTGTCCATGGGCTTCGCCGTCGATGCCAACATCCTCATCTTTGAACGATTCAAGGAGGAAGTCCTCATCGGCAAGAGTCTGAGAACGTCCATGGAAGCCGGGTTCCGCCGGGCCTTCAATACCATCCTCGATGCCAACGTATCGGTCATGATCGCCGCCATCGTCCTCATCGTCATGGGCAGCGGTACGGTCAAGGGCTTTGCCGTCAACCTGGCTTTAGGGATCGTCGTCAGCATGTTCACGGCCATCGTCGTCAGCCGGTCCCTGCTCACGTGGTTCATCAATACGGGCCTCATCACCAATCCCTGGTTCTATGGCCTGAACCGCAAGCCGCCTGAACATATGCTGAAAAGGGGGGACAGAAATGAGTTTTGATATTGTCAAACATCGCGTATGGTGGTTCACCTTATCGTCTGTCCTCGTCATTGCCAGCCTGATTTCCATCTTTATCAATGGCTTCAACTTCGGCATCGACTACACAGGCGGTACGATTTTGGATATGCAGTTCCATAAAGCCGTCACCGTTTCCGAAGTCCGCCAGGTCATCGATAACTCCGATATGGATCTGGCAATACGGTCATCCAGCTGACGGGCGTCACTGACCAGGACTCGTCGACCGATGTCATGCTGCGCATGCGCAACCTGACTAGTGACGAAAGCAAAGCCGTTTCGGATAAGCTGAGCGATTCCCTGGGCGGCGCTGAGATCAAGCGGACCGAATCAGTCGGCGCCGTCATCGGCTCGGAAGTCACGAAAAACGCCATCACCAGCCTGGCCGTGGCCTTCATCGCCCTGGCTGCGTATATTTCCTTCCGCTTTGAATACAAAATCGCTATTTCGGCCTTAGTGTCGATCCTGCACGATTTGATCATGGTCCTGGGCTTCTTCTCGTTTTTCCACCTGGAAATCGATGCGTCTTTCCTGGCGGCCATCCTGACCGTCGTCGGCTATTCCATGAACGAAGCCGTCGTCATCTTCGACCGCGTCCGTGAAAACACGCGGACTCACCGCCGGACCGACTCCTATGAAAAACTGGCTCACGACAGCATCTCCCAGAGTATCCATCGCAGTATCTATACGCTGACGACGGTACTCTTCGCCTGCGGAGCCTTACACTTCTTCGGCGGCGATTCGACGAAGAACTTTTCCCTGGTCATGCTCATCGGCTTCATCAGCGGGGCCTATTCGTCCATCTGCGTTGATACGTCCCTGTGGGTCGTATGGAAGAACCATACCTCTCATAAACGCGGCCCGAAAGCCATAGAAACCGAACCGGCAGAAACAGAAGAATAGCATAAAAAGGAGCTGTCGCATGTACGACAGCCCTTTTTAAGTGGTTAGCAGTTAGTGGATGGTTTTAATATTGTGGGGGCCGTCCCAAAGGGCGGCCCGCCACGAAACACGAGCCACGAACCCCTAACTCTTAAAACAAGGAGGAATTACGATGTTTAAGATCAATGCACTGGGCAAAGCCTGCCCGCTCCCGGTCATCGAAGCCCACAAGGCTTTGAAGGACCATGATGCCGTAGAAATCACGGTCGATAACGAAATCGCTACGGAAAACCTCAAGAATTTATCTCAGGAAATGAACTGCTCCTATACGATGAGCCAGGAATCGGATACGCACTACACGGTCCGCCTGGTCAAGGAAGGGGCTGACGCCGGCGAAGACGAAGCGCCGGTCACGACGGGTTCCGACTATACGGTCGTCATCAATGCGCCCGTCATGGGTGTCGGCGATGACCAGCTGGGCAAGAACCTGCTCAAGACTTTCATCTATACCCTGACGGAACAGGATGTCCTGCCGAAACAGATTATCTTCTACAACGGCGGCGTCTCCTTGGTCACGGAAGGTTCGGAATCGTTGGAAGATTTGAAGAACCTCGAAGCCCAGGGCGTGGAAATCTATGCCTGCGGTGCCTGCCTTAATTACTATGGCCTGACCGAAAAGGTCGCTGTCGGATCCATTACCAACATGTTCCGTATCGTCGAAATGATGCGCACGGCCAACCGCATCGTCAAACCGTAAACCATGGAAGAAACTATCATCAAAGCCGCTATCCTCGTATCCTTCATCTTTTGCGGCTATACCTTAAAACAGCTGCGCCTTTTCGGGCGCAGCACTTTTAATACCATATCGACGATTGTCTTCAACATCACCTTGCCGTCGGTCATCCTGGTCAACCTCAACGGCATCCACTTCGACACGCGCTATCTCCTCATCAGTCTCCTGGCCATCATCTTCAACCTGATCATGGTCGGCATGGGCTATGCCGCCGGCCGGACGAAGGACGAAAAGGCCTTTTACATGCTCAATATGAATGGGTATAATATCGGCAATTTCGCCTTGCCCTTTGTGTCCTATTTCTTTGACAGTGCGGCCGTCCTCATCGTCTGCATCTTCGATGCCGGCAATTCCCTCATGTGCCTCGGCGGGGCCTATGGCCTGGCCCGCTGCGTCCGCGGCGAGAAAGGGGAAAGCATCGCCATGATCCTGGCCAAGACGATTTTCTCCTCTATTCCGGTCTTATCGTATATCATCATGATCACTTTGTCCCTGGCCGGCTTTTCCCTGCCCCAGGTCGTCATCGACTGGGCCAAGATCCCGGCGTCGGCCAATACCTTCTTGTCCATGCTCATGATCGGCGTCGCCTGGGCCTGTCCCTGAAAAAGGAATACCTGCACCTCATCTATACCGACGTGGGCCTGCGGTTGCTGACGTCGGTCGTCATTGCGGCTTTCGTCTATTTCGCCCTCGATTATCCCATGGCCATCAAGAAGGTCATCATGGTCCTGGTCTTTGCTCCCGTCGCCGGCATGGCCTGCTACTATACAGCCAAGATGAAGCTCAAGATCGAAGTCGCAGCCTGCATCAGCTCATTTTATATTCTCTTGTCCATCGTCGTCATGTCGGCCATGATCATCGCCTTGCAGTCCATATGACCGGTCGGCCAGTAACTCTTCTTCCAGGTCCGCCGGCACGGTCGACGGGCTGCGCGTGATGTAGTAGCTGTCGACCTTGGGCGGCTCGAAATCGAGGAGGGGAATGGCCCGCAGGCGCTTTTCGGCCAGGTCCTCTTCGATGAGGCTCTTGGGCAGGAAGGTGTAGCCGATGCCGTCGGCTACGTACTGGGGCAGCTTGGTGCTGTTGTCGATTTCCAGGGGGAAGCGGTGATGGCGCGGGAACAGGTCCTGGATGTAGAGGCCTACGCCTGGAGGGCGAAATTACAGAACAAGTAGTCGATTTTCTGCAGGTCGTCCTTGCAGATGCCGCCGGCGTATTCTGTATTGCCGGCCTGGCAGACCAGGACCAGGGAATCCGTCCGGTACGGCTGGCAGATATAGCCGTCGCGGAACATGGCGCTGAAGGAAAAGATTGCGTCCAGCGTCCCGTCCTGGAGCTGGCGCATCATCGTTTCCGTATGGCCGATGGTGACGTGCAGGGACACGCCTTTCTTTTCTTTCAGGAAACTGCGGATACGGCGCTGCAGGTGACATTCATAGATGGTGTTGGTCGTGCCGATGCTGACCTTCTGGTATACGTCGGTGACGATTGGATGTCCTGCAACGCTGCCAGTTCCAGCGAGACGAAGCGCTGGGCATAGCTCAGGAATTTCTGGCCTGACGGGGTCAGATCGACCTGTTTATGGCTGCGTATGAACAAGGGGACGCCGAGCTCCATTTCCAGATCGCGGATGCGGTTGGTCACGGTCGACTGGGCGACGAAGAGCTGCTGGGCCGTTTTGGTGAAGTTCTTGATTTGTGCCAGGGCGATGAACGTCCGGAGTGTCGTTGTGTCCATAGGCGGACCTCCTTCAGTTAATTTGATTATCGAATGAAATAAATTAAAATAATCTATTTCACAAATTATCTTCTTGTATTATATAATAACCTTTGTAGAGAAACAATAATTCTGTTAAGTATAAGAAACTGGAGCTGAACTAGGATGAACAAAAAGACTGTCCCTTTTAACGAAGAACAAATTCGTTCCATTATTGCTAAATACCCGACACCTTTCCATATTTATGACGAAAAAGCCATCGTCGATAATGTCCGTAAATTGATTAAAGCCTTCGACTGGGCCTATGATTTCAAAGAATATTTTGCCGTCAAAGCTACGCCGAATCCGTACATCATGCGCCTCTTGCAGAAAGAAGGCGTCGGCGCTGACTGCAGTTCCATGGCGGAACTGGAACTGTGCGACAAAGTCGGCATCAAAGGCCACGACATCGTCTTTTCGTCCAACGATACGCCTTATGCCGAATTCAAACGGGCCATGGAACTGGGTGCCTTGGTTAATCTCGACGATATTTCTATGATTGACTTCATGGAAAAACGCGGCCCCTTGCCGGAATGGATCTGCGCCCGTTATAATCCGGGTCCCCTCCTCAAAGGCGGCAACGACATCATCGGCACGCCGGAAGAAGCCAAATACGGCATGACCCGTGAACAGATCATTGACGCTTTCCGCATCCTCAAAGAGAAAGGCGTCAAACACTTCGGCCTGCACACCATGGTCGTTTCCAACGAACTCCACGTCAACGGCCTCATCAACACGGCCAAGATGATGTTCGAACTGGCTGTTGAAGTACAGAACATGCTGGGCATCAACATCGAATTCCTCGATTTCGGCGGCGGCATCGGCCTCCCGTATCGTCCGGAAGAATCGTTTATTGACTATGATGAACTCAGTGCCGGCATCAAAAAGAACTTCGAAGCATCATGGAACCGGCTGGCCTCGGCAAATGCCGTATCTCCTTCGAATGTGGCCGTGCCATCACCGGCCCTTACGGCTACCTGGTCACGACGGCCATCCATCACAAACACATCTGGAAAGAATACATCGGCGTCGACGCCTGCATGGCCAACCTCATGCGTCCGGGCATGTATGGCTCGTACCATCACCTGACGGTCATGGGCAAAGAAAATGCGCCGAAAGACCACGTCTACGACGTTGCCGGTTCGCTCTGCGAAAACTGCGATAAATTCGCCACCGACCGCAGCTTGCCGCAGATCGACGACGGCGATATCCTGGTCATCCACGACACCGGTGCCCACGGCCATTCCATGGGCTTCAACTACAACGGCAAACTCCGTTCGGCTGAACTCCTGCTCCACGCCGACGGCAGCGTAACCCAGATCCGCCGGGCTGAAACCCTGGACGACCTCTTTGCAACTCTCGATTTCTCCAACTTATAATTGAACTTGCCTGAGGGCGTCTCATGATATTAAAAAATTTCATGGGACGCCCTTTTTTACAATAAAATTTTTTTCGAATTTTAATCTCCTTTTAATGTTTATCATATATACTGAAAATAATCACATTGTCATCCACAAAGGAAAGGGGGAATGGGCCGTGATGAGCGCCTATGATATACTGACAGGGATTCAGCTGTGCATGATGATCGTCATGATAGGATATGGCATTTTCTTTTTCAAGGGCCGCACCTGCCGGATCTGGTGCTTTGGCGGCCCGGCCGTGCTGGTCACCTTTTGGTCAGCCGCCGTCGTCTATTACTATACGGCCTACCTGTTCCTGACGATTTTATGTTTCCTCATGGCTTTTTTTCTGGGCCTGGGGCTGGGCCTGTGGTTCAAGGCAGGCCTGCCTGAACTGACCTATTGCCGGGCACGGCACCTGCTGCGGTGTCCGCCCATGCCGGGAGCCCTGCCGTTCAATATCCTGATCTGTCTGGCCTTTGCGGCCATCCAGGCCGGAGTCTATCATTTTCCGTTTTTGATGTATTCCTGGCTGTTCAACGAAGTCCTGGGGTTCGTACCGGGTCTTTTCAGCGGCCTGTTATGGGGACGGGGACTGTCCATGCTCCTGGATATCCCGACGCGGGGGCAGCAGGTTTATAAAGATATTTAGGAAGGATTGGTTTATATGGATAATAGTGCACGGAGAGAAAAGATTCTCCAGCTTCTTCAGGGATCGCCATCGCCTATCACCGGGACGGCTTTGGCGAAAGCCTGTGACGTCAGCCGGCAGATCATCGTCGGCGACGTGGCCCTGATGCGTGCCCAGGGAACGGACATCATCTCGACGCCCCGCGGCTATCAGCTGGTGACACCGGTGGTACCGGGCTGTACGCGGGTCTTCGTCTGCTGCCATGGACTGGACCAGATGGAAGGGGAACTCAATGCCATCGTCGACAATGGCGGCATTGTCCGCAACGTCGTCATCGAGCACGAAGTCTACGGGAACCTCGAAGGGACCTTGAACCTTCATTCCCGTCGGGATGTCCAGCAGTACGTCAAGCGCATGCACGATTCCCATGCGGAAATGCTCAGCGCCATCAGCGGCGGCATCCACACGCATCTCGTCGAAGCGGCGACGGAAGAAGAACTCGAGGCCATCGGCCAGGCCCTGCGCGACCTCGGCGTCTTATATAAAAATTGACATTTTCTTCTTATCTTTGTACAATAGTGCCATGTAAATATAACTGTCATGACATATGTACAGATAGGAGGAATCGTCTTTATGGTATTGGAACGATTGGAAGCGCTGCCCGTAGGCCGTTTCCACTACAAGCTGCTGCTGGTCACGGGACTGGGATGGCTCTTTGATTCGATGGACACCGCTCATCGCCTTCATTTTGCCTGTCCTGGCGAAAGAATGGGGGCTGGCACCGGGCAGATGGGCCTCATCGGCAGTATCGGCCTCATCGGCATGGCCCTGGGCGCCGTCATTTCCGGCACGGTGGCGGACCGCATCGGCCGCAAGAAGGTCTTCACCATTACGGTCTTATTGTATAGCATCGCTTCGGCTTTCTGCGCCCTGTCCTGGAACTATCAGTCCTTGCTCGTCTTCCGCTTTCTCGTCGGCTTCGGTCTGGGTGGGGAACTGCCTGTAGCGGCGACGCTCGTTTCCGAATATGCACCGTCCCGCGTACGGGGCCGTTTCATCGTCCTCTTGGAAAGCTTCTGGGGACTCGGCTGGATTGCCGCTGCCTGCATCGCCTATTTCTTCATTCCCGTCTATGGCTGGCGCATGGCTTTCCTCATCGGTGCGCTGCCGGCGCTCTACGTCTGCCTGATACGCCTGCACATGCCTGAATCGGTCCGCTACCTGCTGACCCGCGGCCGTGTCGATGAAGCCCGGCAGATTGTCCTTTCCCTGGAAAAACAGCTGCACGTGCCGTCGCCTCTCTTTACGGGCGAAACAGAACCGGTGCCGGTCGTCGCCAAGGCTTCGTTCCGGGAATTGTGGAAAAAGCCTTTCATGTCCCGGACCATCATGCTCTGGCTGGTCTGGTTCGGCATCAATTTCAGCTATTATGGCATCTTTATGTGGCTGCCGTCGCTGGTCTTCCAGCAGGGCTTTACCGTCGTCAAGACCTTTGAATACGTCCTCATCATGACCCTGGCCCAGCTGCCGGGCTACTATTGCGCGGCCTGGCTCGTCGATAAGATCGGCCGCAAGTATACCTTGTCGGCGTTCCTCTTGTTCAGCGGCGTCGCCAGCTATTTCTTCGGCCATGCCTCGACGGCTGCGACCCTCATGATGTGGGGTTCCGTCATGTCTTTCTTCAACCTCGGTGCCTGGGGCGTCCTCTATACATATACGCCGGAACAGTATCCGACGGCCATCCGTGCCTTGGGAAGCGGCTGGGCTGCCGGTTTTGGCCGTTTTGGCGGCATGGCGGCGCCTATGATGGTCGGGGCCCTGCTGGCCCGGAGCTTCGGTTTCGCCAGCGTCTTCTATATGTTTGCCCTGGTCTTTGCGGCCGTTGCCGTCATCGTCCTGAGCCTGGGTGTCGAAAGCAAGCAGAAGGACCTGGAAAGCCTCAGCGACGAACTGGTCAAAGCCAAGTAGGTTCACATCGAAAAAATGTAAAAAAGCTGTCAAATTTGCTTGACAGCTTTTTTTTTCAATGATAAAATACTTTATGTCGCATGAGTCGGAAATGCTCGGAAATGAAGTTTTAAGTTTTACAGGATTTAAAATTTAGTTCTTGACAAAACGACATAATGTGATATACTAAACAAGCTGTTAGGGTCAAAGCCCTGGCGCTTGAGGATATAGTTTGAAACTTGAAAAAAGTTCAAATTAATCCTTGACAAGCTCTTCCGAGTTTGTTAAAATAAGCAAGTCGTCGCCACCCGGTGATGACATGATGACCTTTGAAAACTGAACAATGAACTGAATGAACGCCAGAGTGCGAGGTTCTATTTCATAGAACGTCAAACAATGAGTAATACCAATCAATAAACAAGAGCCAAACAGCTCTTCCATATATCATGGAGAGTTTGATCCTGGCTCAGGACGAACGCTGGCGGCGTGCTTAACACATGCAAGTCGAACGAGAAGAGATGAGAAGCTTGCTTCTTATTGATTCGAGTGGCAAACGGGTGAGTAACGCGTAAGCAACCTGCC
>ENA-OQBT01000671-OQBT01000671.1-human-gut-metagenome-genome-assembly--contig:-NODE-671-length-19184-cov-2.344178_pt1 | contig 19184 bp, 24 predicted proteins | sample MGYA00242749_ERZ504557 | MGnify/ENA primary metagenome ERZ504557 (study PRJEB26092, sample SAMD00036243) | human gut metagenome | host: Homo sapiens | study: EMG produced TPA metagenomics assembly of... | reverse complement strand
ACGCTATTTCCCTCCTTCATTCCCGTGTGGGATGCCGCAAGCAGCAGCAGTACACCGAGGTCATACCGGCCGCAAACCAGAGGGCAAAAAAACGAATATATGCATTCTCATCCCGTTCTCTCATTTGCTTTTTGCGCTCCTTATTTTCTGCCTTACTGTCAATGTATTCACGGTTCATAGACAATATACGTAAAAGAAGTGCCTGCTCCGCAGACCCCCATCTGCGAATGGCACTTCTTTCCTCTTTTCAGGGTCCCCCAATGTCTCACGCACCGAAATGTCCGTTCATTTCAAACCCTGCTTTTTGTATATCCCCATAAGATATTTTTCACTTCTTTTATTTCACGACAAGATAGGTATCCAGATCATCGAACTGATCAAGGTAGCTGACTGCGCCCTCGTACATATTGGACTGCAGTACGATATTTACCGTGTTATAGATGCAGCGTTTCAATTCTGCCATCGTCAGAGTTCCATCTGCAAGTTCTTTTTTGATGTTCTCGTGATCCTCCGGCAGACCCGGCATTACCATGTCATTTCCGGCTCTCATGCAGCCCGCTGCCGTACACTCGCCCTGGATCTGTACGTTGGTGGTTGTCCAGTCGGTCATGATAGCTCCTGCAAATCCCCACTCATCTCTCGCTGCTTTCGTGCAGGTATCGTAGCAGTTTGCAGCGTGTACACCATTGATCAGGTTGTAAGATGTCATAATGGACATCGGCTGTGCATCTTTGACTGCGATTTCAAAGCCTTTCAGATAGATCTCACGCAGGGCACGCTCGGACAGGATGGAATCGGAGCCCATACGGTTATCCTCCTGATTGTTGCATGCGAAGTGTTTGATCGTGGTTCCGCAGCCCGGTACCTTCTGTACACCGAGCGTCATAGCAGCCGCCATCATACCGGCAAGCAGCGGATCCTCGGAATAATACTCAAAGTTTCTTCCACAGAGCGGATTTCTGTGGATGTTCATACCAGGCGCCAGCCACAGCGTTACATTAAACAGCTCCATCTCGTGACCGATCATCTCGCCGACTTCTTTGATAAGTTCTACATCCCAGCTCTGTGCCAGAAGTGTTCCGACCGGGATTGCGGTACAGAACTGATAATAGGTTGTTCCGCGTTTTTCCTGCGGTTTGCTGAAGAATCCGCCTTCCAGTGCCGCCAGAAAATCGCTCGCTACGATCTTTCCGTTGTCTACCTGGTATTCTCTCTTCAGACGAAGACCTGCAGGTCCGTCGACCAGAGCAATCGTGGTACATTCCACGGCTCCTCCGAAGCACACGGGGATGTCTCTGCTGCTGCTCCCGGAACAGAAATTCCTGCGGAGCCAAGCGCGTTGCCCCTGTGCTCTTCCCGGATCACCGGTTGCAAGGAGTGCCAGCTGATCCACAGAAAGGATTCCACAATCTTTCCTGCTTTCCAGGAAGCTCTTCCGGTACCGCTGGTAATCTACTTTCTCAGTTGGGATCTCAGATGCTTTGAGCTCGATCACGCTCATTCTCTTTTCTTTTACTTCCTTCTGCCATGCAGCCTCTCTTGCCTGAACTTTTTCTGCATCAGGAACAATCTCATTCAATTCCTCTTTCAGCGGGCAGATATTTTCACACGCTGTCATGACTGCTTTCTCGTCCAGCTCCAGCGCGCCGGAGAGAACAGATGTATTCAGATCATTTCCAATCCAGATACCATACATGCCCGGCTCCAGAATCCAGGATGCGCTTTCCTCCTCATAGGAAGTCAGCTGATACAGCGGGAAGGTGATGGTCATGGTCTGGGATTCCTTCGGAGCCAGCAGTTTTGTTTTTCCAAAGCCTGCCAGACGGCGGAACTCTTTCACCAGTCTGCCCTGCGGGCAGGAAGCGTAGATCTGTACAACTTCTTTTCCTGCATAAGTATCGCCGGTGTTGGTGACGGTAACAGTCACGCTTACTTTCGGATTCATCATACCGCGGCCGCTTACTTTGATGTCATCGGTTCTGATCTCGAAATCGGTGTAGGACATACCGTAACCGAAGGAGTAACGGACTGGTACTTCAAAGGTATCGAAGTAACGGTATCCAACGAAGATACCCTCTTCGTATTTTTCTTTCATGAGGTCGCCGCTCTTGTAGCTGTAAACCTCTGCACCCGGATAATCATAGTAATCTTTTGCCCAGGTATCTGTCATTTTTCCGGATGGGGTTACATCGCCGCTTACAACATCAGCAAATGCATTTCCGCCTTCCTGGCCTGCCTGTACGTACTGTAAAATAGAGCGGATATTGTCAAATTCTTCTACGAATGCCAGATCCATCAGGCCGCCGGTGTTGATAACAAGAACAACGTTTTATAGCATCTGGAAACCTGTGCCAGAATAGCTTTCTCTTCTTTGGAGATGAAGTAGTCACCCTCCGTATCAAAACGGTCTTTGTTCTCTCCTGCGATACGTGCCAGAACGAAGAATGCGGTGTCTGCACCGTCGGCTGCTGCTTTCTCTTCATCGATCGGGTTTCCGGATGGCATAAAGAACGGGGTTGCAGAGTACGCATCAAAGAATTTTGTGTCGTCTCCGTTCAATTTTGTGAAAATCTCATTTTTCCAGTCCAGTCTTGCCTGTACGTAGAGTTTATCGTAATCCTCCAGCCATTCACTGCTTGTTACGTCGTAGCCTGCATTTTTCATGCCCTGGAAAATATTAACGCTGTCACGCTCATTGACATCGCCGGAACCGGTGCCTCCTTTGATGGTGCGGATCGCACCTGCTCCGTAAAGACCTACCTTGCTGCCCTTTGCCAGCCGGCAGGAAATGATCTTTGTTTTCCAGAAGAACGAATCCCTCTGCTGCTGCCTCGCGGGCAAGTTTGCGGTGATCTGTTTCACGCTGGGTTACTTCCGGAGATGTAGTTCCGTTAAAGGTTCTTACCTTTGCTTTCATGTCTTTGTTCCTCCCAAACTTTGTTTCGTGCTAATGTCTCCATTATCTTCCCTTTTTCGTGTAACTTCTAGTTCCTTTCTTGTCCTTTCTCTGGTTGATATTGATATTTCGCCCAATTTCTGGTACAATATTCTTATCTTTTTTGATTATAATTGACGTATATTTCTATCACATCCTGGAGGTACTTATGGAATCCTGCTTTTACGAAACAATACACGAAACCGATCTGCTGCACGTCCGTTTTGAGCTGCAGGATGCGCCCGCTTTTGTTTTTCCGGCGCACTGGCACGAATATGTGGAAATTCTCTATCTGATCAGGGGACAGTTTTCCGCGATTGTCCAGGCAACGGAGTATCGGTTAAACGAGGGCGATCTGATTATCATCAACTCCGGCGACCTCCATATGACGCGCTCCAACACCTGTACATATCTTCTGCTGCAGATTTCCGCAAGCCAGATGCGCCAATATCTGCCGGACTTTGATACGATGCGTTTCGACACGATCATTCCCTGCTCGGAACAGCCGGCTCCGCTCCGCGCACTGCTCTCGGAGATGAACGAGATCCGGCAGAATCCTTCCGATTCATACCAGCTTCTCTTTACCTCACGACTGTACGAATTTCTGTACCATCTCTGCCGGTCGTATTCCCACCAGATCCCTTCGGCATCCCTCACGGGTTCACAGCGCGATCTGCAGCGCGTGACACACGTTATGAACTGGGTGAAAGTGCATTACCCGGAACCGTTAAGCCTCGAAACAGCCGCGGATTCCCTGGCACTCTCGAAGGAGTATTTCTGCCGGCTCTTTAAAAAGTATACCGGACAGACCTTTCTCGAATATCTGAACGATGTGCGCACGATGCACCTGTACGAAGATTTACAGAATTCCGACGAAACGATCACGGTACTGATGGAGAAAAACGGGCTGTCGAATTACAAAATTTTTATGCGGACCTTCAAAAAGCTGTATGGCTCTACACCTCAGAAAATGCGCTCGAACCGGATACGGCACGTATAAATTCTTTTGAAATTTACTGTTCTTATACACACTGAAAAGGCTGTGGAACATGATTGCTCATGTCCACAGCCTCTTTTTGATTTCGTTATTAAATTGTTTCGTAGAAAGTCTTTTATTTCGCGTAATCCGTTACACGGCTCTCGCGGATAACATTGACCTTGATCTGTCCCGGGTATTCCAGTTCAGCTTCGATCTGTTTCGAGATATCCCTTGCGAGCAGTACCATTTCAGAATCGGATACCTGCTCAGGAACAACCATGATGCGGACTTCTCTACCAGCCTGAATAGCAAAAGATTTTTCGACACCCTTGAACGAATTCGTGATGTCTTCCAACTGTTTTAATCTGTTGGTATATGTTTCGAGTGTTTCTCTTCTTGCACCCGGTCTTGCTGCGGAAATTGCATCCGCTGCCTGAACGATACATGCAATCAGAGACTGGGGCTCTACATCCCCGTGATGTGATTCTACTGTGTTGATCACAATCTGAGATTCTTTGTACTTTTTTGCAGAGATCTGCACCGATCTGAATGTGAGATCCTTCTACCTCATGGTCGATGGATTTACCGATATCATGAAGCAGTCCGGCACGTTTTGCCATGCGGACATCGCATCCTACCTCTCCTGCGAGGAGACCGGAAAGCTGTGCTACCTCGATCGAATGCTTTAATGCATTCTGTCCGTAGCTGGAACGGAATTTCATTCTTCCAAGGAGACGGATCAGCTCCGGATGAAGTCCGTGTACACCGACTTCCAGTGCGGCTGCCTCGCCTTCCTCGCGAATATTCTGTTCTACTTCTTTGCGGGCCTTTTCTACCATCTCTTCGATGCGGGCCGGATGGATTCTTCCGTCTACGATCAGTTTTTCCAGAGCAATTCTTGCCACCTCACGGCGAATCGGATCGAATGAGGAAAGAACGACTGCTTCCGGTGTATCGTCGATGATCAGGTCAACGCCTGTCATGGTTTCGAGTGTACGGATGTTTCGTCCTTCACGGCCGATGATGCGGCCTTTCATTTCATCGCTCGGAAGCTGTACCACGGAGATGGTACTCTCGGATACGTGATCGACAGCACATTTCTGAATAGCTGTTACCACATACTCTTTTGCCTTACGGCCTGCTTCCTCTTTTGCTCTGCTCTCCAGCTCTTTGTAGAGCTTTGCTGTGTCGATTTTTACTTCGTCTTCCACAGATTTTAACAGATACTCTTTTGCTTCCTCGGAGGTAAAACCGGAAATTCTTTCCAGTTCCTGTACTCCTTTTTCGTGTAGACCGTCTACTTCCTTTTCTTTCTTTCTGACGCTTGCCTCTTTTGCTGCAATTTCGTTTTCACGACGCTCCAATACGTCCGCTTTTTTATCTACAGATTCTTCTTTCGATAAAACGCGCTTCTCATATTTCTGCAGTTCCGCTCTGCGCTCTCGGGTCTCTTTTTCTACTTCATTCTTCGTACGAAGAGACTCCTCCTTCGCCTCCAGCAGGGCTTCCCGTTTCTTAGTTTCGGCAGTTTTCAGTGCTTCATCTATGATGTTTCTCGCCTTTTCTTCCGCTGTGCCAATTTTTTCAGCATCCTGCTTGATTTTATTGTCCACAGCAATTTTCCTGGTAACAGGAACCGCAATAAGCAGCGTGACTACTACAGCAATGAATACCAGCAGAATTGTAATACCTGTACCCATTACCGGAGCACCTCCTTATTTAGTTTTCATTGCACATTTACAACACTACAATTTTATACTGTTTTCACAAATTTGTCAATGTTTTAAAAATAATCATGTAATTTATTGCACATAATTTCGCGGCATGTGGCGGAATCGCCGAGAATATTCAGAATTCTTCGTCAGCGGAATCTTGGTATTCTTCCAGTGCCCGACGGATTTCGGAACTGCCGAATCCCTTCCGCATCAGAAAACCGGCGGCACGGCGATACTCTTTTCATCCAGCCGGTGCGGCGTGCCGAGCTTTGCGAAGGCGGCACTTTTTGCAAGTTCATACTCATCGCGGGCATCCTCCTGCTCTTCCAGGACGGATTCCACCAGTTCCCGGTCCACGCCTTTCTGTGCCAGCGCATAGAGGACTGCCTTTTTCCCTTTTTTCGCACCGCTGCCCGCAAGATACTGCTCCACGTATGCGCGGTCGTCGATATAGTGAAAGCTCTCCACGTACGAGACAGCCTCTTCAATGGCTCTCTCGGGATAGCCGTCTTTTCGTAACTTATCTTCCAGCTCTTTTTTCGTCCGCATCTGTCCGAGCAGCAGATACATCGCGCGGTGTTTGGCCCTTTTAGTCAGCACTTCCCCTGCCAGCTTTTCGTAAACCTCATCGGGAAGCTCCTCCTGCTCTTTGATGCGGGAAGCGCGGATTTCCCCGTTATAAAGAACCAGATCCTCTCCGTCATCGAAGAGGATCCGTGATTTCTTTTTATTCAGAGGACGAATCTCTGTCACAAACATTTATTCGTCGTCTCCTTCGGTTTCCGGAACTGCTGCTGTTTCTTCTGTGCCTTCCGGCGCTTCTTCCTTGATCAGGCCGTAAGCCACGCGCACTTTGTGCTCGATCTCATCCATGATTTCCGGAGCTCGCGCAGGTAGCTTTCGCATTTTCGCGTCCCTGGCCGATCTTGTCGCCGCCGTATGCGAACCATGCGCCGCTCTTCTGTACGATGCCGACGGAAGCTGCCAGATCCAGAACGTCTCCTTCTTTGGAGATTCCTTTTCCGAACATGATATCAAATTCTGCCTCGCGGAACGGCGGAGCTACTTTGTTTTTCACGACTTTGATTCTGGTACGGTTTCCGACCATCTCTCCGCCCTGCTTTAAGGCTTCAATTCTTCTGACATCGAGACGGATGGAAGAATAGAATTTCAGTGCACGGCCGCCGGTTGTGGTCTCCGGATTTCCGAACATGACACCGACTTTTTCACGCAGCTGGTTGATAAAGATAACAATACAATTGGATTTGCTGATCGCTGCAGTCAGTTTCCGGAGTGCCTGAGACATCAGACGCGCCTGCAGTCCGACGTGGGAATCTCCCATGTCGCCGTCGATCTCGGCTTTTGGAACGAGGGCTGCAACAGAGTCCACGATGATGATGTCTACCGCACCGGAACGGACCATCGTCTCGGTGATCTCAAGTGCCTGCTCGCCGTTGTCCGGCTGTGAGATATAAAGGTTTTCAATATCAACACCGATGTTTTTGGCATAGGCCGGATCGAGCGCATGCTCTGCATCAATGAAGCCGGCGATTCCGCCGCGTTTCTGTACTTCGGCTACCATGTGGAGCGCTACGGTTGTTTTACCGGAAGACTCCGGTCCATATACCTCAATAATTCTTCTTCGGCACACCGCCAAGACCGAGTGCGATATCCAGGCTTAAAGAGCCGGTCGGGATGGTTTCCACGTTCATGTTTGCTGCGGAATCTCCGAGCTTCATGACGGCTCCTTTTCCGTACTGTTTTTCAATCTGTCCAAGTGCGGCATCGAGTGCACGCAGTTTATCTTCGTTATTATTTCCCATACTGAATATTCTCCTTACCACGCGAACGTCCGTTCGCTTCTGTATACATACTATTACAAATCTGCTTTGTTGTCAACTGTTTTTCTTGTGTCTTTTTTCAGCTCCCAAATCCTCTGCACCGGAGCTGCTTCGAATATATCCTTATGCACAAGTGTAGCATATTCCACTCTCCTGCCGCAACCCAAAAATACTGCAAAAAATCCCGAAACGGCTTTTCTTTCCTCTTCTGCCATTTCGGGGATTTTTCTTATTTTTCAGAATGCAGACCAGCTTATCCGATCAGCCAGTTGTACATTTCCTCGTACTGTTTTGCGGAATTCGCCCAGGAGAAATCCTGTACCATTGCGCGGTCGATCATCTTGTTCCACTCGCGTTTTTTGTCGTAATAGATGCGCTCTGCGTACCGCACGGTACCCATCATCTCATGCGCATTGTAGTTTGTGAAGCTGAATCCAGTTCCTGTTCCCTCGTACTCATTGTACGGCTCTACGGTGTCTTTGAGGCCGCCGGTCTCGCGGACGATCGGAAGGGTTCCGTAGCGGAGGCTCATGAGCTGGGAGAGTCCGCATGGCTCAAACAGGGACGGCATCAGGAAGGCATCGCAGGATGCATAGATCTTGTGTGACATTGCATCGGAATAGTAGATGTTTGCCGAAACCTTCTTGTCGTATTTCCATGCGAAGTGGCGGAACATGTTCTCGTAGCGCTCCTCGCCGGTTCCAAGGATCACAAACTGTACGGCATCCTGCACATCTCATCCATCATATAGCTGATGAGGTCGAAGCCCTTCTGATCGGTCAGCCGGGATACGATACCGATCATCATCGTCTTCGGATTGACCTCGAGTCCTAACTCCTCCTGCAGTGCCAGTTTATTTTTCACTTTCTCTTTACGGAAGTTCTTTACATTGAAATTCTTTGCAATCTGAGCGTCTGTCTCCGGGTTCCACTCATTGTAGTCGAGTCCGTTTACAATACCGCGCAGATCGTTTGCTCTTGCACACATCAGACCGTCGAGTCCTTCGCCATAGAACGGGGTCTGAATCTCCTGCGCGTATGTATTGCTGACGGTGGTGATCGCATCTGCGTAAACCAGACCGCCCTTCAAGTAGCTGGCATCGTGTTTGAACTCCAGCTTATCCGGTGTGAAGTAGTAGTCGGAAAGGCCGGTAATGCTCTGAATCGTCTTGCGGTCCCAGATGCCCTGGAATTTCAGGTTGTGGATCGTCATGACGGTTTTGATTCCCCGATAGAATTCATCTGCCTGGAAACGCTCGTGCAGGTAAACCGGAACGAGACCGGTCTGCCAGTCGTGGCAGTGGATGAGATCCGGGCGGAAGCCGATGGTCGGTAAAATGGAAAGCGCTGCTTTACTGAAGTAAGCAAATTTTTCCAGATCCCACGGCATGCCCGCATATGGAGTGCTTCCTCCGAAATGCTCCTCGTTGTCGATAAAGTAGAATTTGATGCCTTCATATTCCATCTCGAAAATGCCGACATACTGCTGTCTCCAGTTCAGATCCATGTAGAAGTTTGTCACATACCGCATCTGATTTTTAAACTGTTCTTTGATTCCCGCGTATTTTGGAATCACCACGCGCACATCAAAATACTCTTTCGGGAAGTACTTCGGCAGAGAACCTACTACATCCGCCAGACCGCCTGTTTTGATGAACGGTACACACTCTGAAGCCACGAACAAAATATTTTCATGAAAAGAATCCTCCTGTAATTTCATGCTGATTATCGCATCTTTGTTTTTCTGTAATTCCTTCCTTTTTGTCACGATCCTATGAAACGCGAAAGGATAATCAACGTCCTGTCTGTATTATACCGTACTTTGTCCAGAAAAAAAAGTCTAAACTTCTGTAATTTCTCCGTTTGTTCGGATTTTTTTGTTACTTTTTACTGATTTTTCAGTTCAAGACGTATTTTATCTGCAATTAATGCAATAAATTCAGAATTTGTCGGTTTACCCTTGCGGTTGTTCACGGTATAGCCGAACAGCTCGTCGATTGTGTCCATTTTGCCGCGGCTCCAGGCCACTTCAATCGCATGGCGGATGGCACGCTCGACACGACTTGACGTTGTCTGGTGGCGTTTCGCGATGGTCGGATAGAGAATCTTGGTAATGGAATTGAGCATTTCCGTGTCCTCTACGGAAAGCAGAATCGCATCGCGCAGGTACTGGTATCCTTTGATATGGGCAGGAACGCCGATCTCGTGGATCATATTTGTCACATCGATTTCCAGACTGTTTTCCGGCGGACAGATCGGCTCTTTTCCGGGGTTTGTAAAATTTCTTGGATGGTATCTTCTTACTGATGTCATTCCTTTTGTTGCTTTGATCCGGTTCAGAAGAGTTTCGTTGTCGAACGGTTTTAAGACGTAATAGTAAGCGCCGAGCCGGAACGCATCTTCGGTGATCCTCTCCTCTCCTACGGCGGAGACAACGATAAAGGCAGGTCTTTTTTTCAGATTTTTATCCTCATTGACTTTCTCCATTACAGTCAGACCATCCATCTTCGGCATGAAAATGTCAAGCAGTACGACGTCCGGTTCTTTGTCGCGGATGATACTGTAGATATCATTTCCGTTTCCGGTCTGCCCGATCAGTTCAAGCGTGTCATCCTGTTTTATGACGTTCCCAAGCATTTCCTGCATGCGTTCGTTATCATCCGCGATGGCAATGTTGATCTTTTCCATAAAGCTCTCCTTTGCAAAAACTCATAGTCTTTCCGGAATTTCACTGCATCCGTTTTCTTCTGAACTTTTTCCAATCACACAGACATTATAATTTTATTTTTTCGCATTTTCAATATATTTCCCGTAAATTTTTGAAAATTCGATCGACATTTTCCGTAAAAATTCGGAAGTTTGTAACAATTTCAACCAAATTAACGCATATTTTTTCAGTTCCGTGCAAGCATGTTTTCCGCAAAGACACCGTAGCCTTTTTCTGGATGGTTTACGAAAACATGGGTAATGGCGCCGATCAGCCTTCCGTTCTGGAGCACCGGCGAGCCGGAATTTCCCTGTACGATGCCGCCGGTTTTCTGTAGCAGCCGTTGATCGGTAATTTCGAGCACAAAATTTTTGTTCGTATTCTCGCTTCCAAGATCGATTTCTGTAATCTCCGCCTCATACTCTTCTACCGTATTGTCCACGCACATCCGCACGGTGGCCGGGCCCGTCTCGATCTCCTGCCGGTAGGCAATTTCCGTCACGGTAAGCGGCAGTGCACTGCTTTTTTCCCTGTCCAGAACGCCGTGGATACCGTAGATGGTATTCTCCGCCACTAACCCGATACGGTTCTTTTCTTCGTAATGGATCACGCCCTGCAGTTCACCCGGTACACCCGCTTTTCCCGGGATCACAGACAGAATCTGTGTCAGATACAGTTCTCCGCCGTTCAATTGGAGCATTTTTCCGGTATCGACATCACTGATTCCATGGCCGAGCGCTGCAAAGGTTCCGTCCGGTTCCACGAAAGTCAGTGTTCCGATTCCCTGCATATTGTCGCGGACCCAGGCCCCGAGGCGGCAGGTGCCGTCCTGGCTTTTCTGCGGTGTCACCTGCACCTCGATCGTTTCCCCGTCCCGAAGCAGGGAAAGACACACCGGAGAACCGTTTGATACTTTTACTGCATCAATCAGCTCCTGCTTGCTGCGGATGCTCTGTCCGTTTACTTTTGTGATATAGTCGCCTTCCCGCAGAATATTTTCTGACGGACGGCTGACGGTTCCGTCGGACGAACGGATTTCGGCTGTACGGATCACCATCACACCGTCGGTCTCCATATAGATACCGACCGGCGCGCCGCAGACGGCAACTTTCGGCCGTTCTTCCTGGATCACACGGATCTTTTTCAGCGGGATCCCGGCGGCGGAACATTCTACAACCGTTTCTCCCGTTTCTCCGAATTCGGTTTTTTCTGCTTCCTTCGTATCTTCCGAAATCGTCAGAAGCGGATGTTTCGTGAGCGGCTGAAACGGGCTTTCGCTGTTCTCATCCACATACATCGTATCCGGCAGGGATTCGCGCATGGCATCGTAGCAAGAAGAACGGCGAGGATCAGAAACAGCGCCGCCAGCGCAAGCAGGACTTCTTCGGTATTTTGTTTCTCGTCATTTGCATTCCCATCCTTTCCGCCGCAGGCAGAACTGCGGCATTTCTTTTGTTTTCGCGGCGGTTGTCAAGTTCTCGTGCAGGCACGGACTTTGACTCGCGCCCGCGAAAAGAGGGAAACCACGCTTTGTTTCGTGATTTCCCTCTTAGTATGCGGACTTCTCTTTATTTGAGTCTTGCAGATTTTTGTACCTGTGCCAATTCCTTCATCTCGCTGGCATTTGCCAGAACAGAATCCGTAATTTTCGCGCCGCCGAGCATTCTTGCCAGTTCTCTGACAGAATCTTCCTCGGATAATGGATGGATCGATGTGACGGTCTCGTTTTCTTCGACGTTTTTTTCGATTTCAAAATGAGAATCTGCCATCGCTGCGATCTGCGGCAGATGGGTGATGCAGATGACCTGATGGCGCTGCCCGATCTGTGCCATTTTTTCGGAAACTTTCTGCGCCGTCCTTCCGCTGATTCCGGTGTCAATTTCATCGAAAATCAGGGTTTCTGTCTCGTCGCGGTCGGCAAGAATCGTCTTGATTGCAAGCATGATTCGCGACAGTTCGCCGCCGGAAACAACTTTCGCCAGCGGACGGATCGCTTCGCCCGGGTTTGTGGAGATTAAGAACTCCACAGCATCGGTTCCGTTTTCGGTGTAACTTTTTGTCTTTTCAAATGAAATTTCAAATGCGACATGCAGGAAATTCAGGTCGCGCAGACCTTCGATAATCTGTGTTTCGAGCCGTTTTGCATAGTTTCTGCGGATCTTGGACAGATTATGTGCGGCCGCATCCAGTTTCTGCTCCGTTTTCTGTAACTGCTCCTGCAGTGCGGCGCGGCAGCTCTCAAAGTTTTCCAGTTTTTCCCAGTTTTTTCTGCTGTTCTTCGCGGTATGCGGCGATCTCTTCCATCGTCTTTCCATACTTTGCTTTCAGGCGGTTGATCTCATCGAGCCGCTTTTCCGTCTCGTAATACTCTTCTTCGGAAAAGGTCAGTTCGGAAAGATATGCGGAAATTTCGCGGTTGAAATCATTCAGCAGTCCGTCAATATCGGAAAGGGTCTGCGACGGACCGGAAAGTGCATCGTCGTACACCGCGGCCTGCTGCAGCTCCCGGATTGCGCGGCCGACCTGCTCCCCGGCGCTGTTCTCTGCACCGTAGCCGGTGATCGCATATACCGTCTGCAGAGATTCCGCGATCTTTTTCGCATGGCCCATTTTCCGGTACGCAGTTTCCAACGCTTCGTCCTCGCCCTCTTTTAGCTCTGCCTGATCAATCTCGTTGATTTCAAACGTAAGAAATGCTGCCTCCCGCTTTCTTGCCTCCTCGTCGAGTTCGTACGCCGAGAGCTCCTTTCGGACATTCTTCCACTCCTGGTACAGCGCCCGGACCTCTCCTTTTGCCGTGGCCGCCTCGGTTCCCGCAAACGCGTCAAGAATCGCGATCTGCCGGTCCGGATAGAGCAGCGACTGGTGCTCATGCTGGCCGTGGATGTCGAGCAGCAGGGACGCAAGAGCTTTTACCTGCGAGATATTGCATGCCTCGCCGTTGATGCGGCAGACGCTGCGGGATCCGGTGATCTTTCTGGAAATAATCACCTGACCCTCCTCTGCCTCGAGATCCATCTCTTTTAACAGCTCCAGCACATGCGGATTTTCGGTTTCAAAGACCAGTTCCACCAGCGCGCTTGTCTCTCCCGTCCGGATCATCTCGCGGGATATCTTCTTTCCAAGCGCCGCGTTGATCGAACCGATCAGGATGGATTTTCCGGCTCCGGTTTCTCCGGTCAGTATATTCAGGCCCGGACCGAACTCCACTTCCGCTTCGTCGATCAGGGCCAGATTTTTTACGTGTAAGTTTGTGAGCATTCTTTTCCTCCGGTGTCACACCTGCTGTCATCTTTTTGTCTCTTTTTGCAGAGACGGGCGTTTTTTAGAACTCCTCGCCCGTCTCCTCCATGCCGTCCACCATCCGTTTCAGGCGTTCTGCTGCCACAAGCGCCGCGTCGTCATCTCTTGCCACGCAGAAAATCGTATCGTCTCCGCCGATGCAGCCGACGATCTCGCTCCAGTTCATCTCATCGAAAGCCGCTGCTGCCGCCATTGCCATGCCGGATACGGTTTTGATGACCAGAATATTTTTGGCAAGATCAACAGAAATAAACGCATCTTTCAGAACGCGCGCATAGCGGCTTCCCACCTCAGACGGTGCATTCTGCAAAACAGCATAACGGCTTCCGCCGTTCTCTTTTGGTACTTTTGTGAGCTTCAGCTGGCGGATATCCCTCGAAATCGTCGCCTGCGTTACGGCAAAGCCGCTCTCCTCCAGCTTCTTTGCCAGCTCCTCCTGTGTTTCAATGTCATATTGGTTAATTAATTTGATAATCTGTGCATGTCTCGCGATTTTCATTTCAAGCATCCTTCCCCAGTAACTATATCTTAAATGTTTGCCATTTTCTTTCTTAATGTCTCCAGAAAACTGATGTTGCTGATCTTCACAATCAGAGTATCCCGTCTGGCCTTTTTGATCACGATCCGGTCGCCGGTTTTCATCGGAACGCGGGTGTCGCCGTCAAAATATGCCATGCCCTGTTCAATGCCGCCGTCTCTCGAAGGCCCGAGCTCCACCTCGATCACATCCTCTGCCGGGAAGACAATGCTTCTCGTATTCAGGGTGTGCGGAGCAAGCGGCGTCATCAGCATCAGGCTTGCCGACGGTGAGATGATCGGGCCGCCCGCGGAGAGGCTGTAGCCGGTCGAACCGGTCGGCGTTGCGATGATGATGCCATCGGCGCTGTAGGAATTTAAAAACTCCCCGTTGACGTAATTGTCGAACCGGACGACACGCAGGTTTCCCTCACGGGTGATCGTAATGTCGTTGAGTGCCGCGTCCTCCGCAATCAGCTTTCCGTCCCGGTAAATCGATCCGCAGAGCATCATGCGGTGCTCAATCGTATACTCATCCGCCATCAGATGATCCAGCGCCGGATAAAGCGTGTCACGGTCGATTTCCGCAAGATAGCCGAGCGTTCCCAGATTGATGCCGAGCAGTGGAATCTGTAATCCACCACGTCGCCTGCTGCCTGCAGAAGCGTGCCGTCACCACCGAGCACCAGAATGCCGTCGATATCTGACGGAACCTTCGCCGGATCCGTATAATGGTATTTTTCCCCTTTTTCGCTGTTATCGCAGAGAAGACACGTTTTTCCGCGCTCCTCCAGATATTGCCTGATCTGGTCTGTCACGGTAAGGTCCGGGTCTTTTGCTCTGTTTGTGATCAGGTAAAATCGCTCCATATCATGCTCCTTAACCCTTTTATTTATCCAGTGTATTGTGTGCGCTCTTTACAATGGCGTCTACATCGACATTGGTCTCTTCCTCTGTCACGCCGTCCGGCAGCCGGACAAGGTGAACGAGATACTCGATATTTCCCTCCGGTCCTTTGATCGGAGAAAATTCCAGATGGCGCACGCCGAAGGAAATGCTTTTCGCATAGGAAATGACCATCTCAATGACTTCTTTGTGTACAGCCGGATCACGGACAACACCTTTTTTGCCGACTTTTTCGCGTCCCGCCTCAAACTGCGGCTTGATCAGAGCTGCAATTTCGCGTTCTCTTCCATCAGATTCCGGACCGGAAGCAGCACCTTGGTCAGGGAGATAAACGATACGTCGATCGATACGAAGGACGGTCTCTCCTCGATATCCTCCGGCACGACGTAACGGATGTTCGTGCGCTCCATGCAGACAACGCGCGGATCGTTCCGCAGCTTCCAGTCGAGCTGGCCGTGGCCGACATCCACGGAATATACCTTGACGGCGCCGTTCTGCAGCATACAGTCGGTAAAGCCGCCGGTGGATGCTCCGACATCCATGCAGACCTTTCCATCCAGGGTAAGGTCAAAGTTTTTCATCGCTTTCTCTAATTTCAAACCGCCGCGGCTCACATACGGCAGTGGTTTTCCTTTTAAGACAATCTCCACTTCTTCCGGGAACATGGAACCGGCTTTGTCCTCCCGCTCATTGTCCACCAGAACTTCTCCTGCCATAATCATGGCTTTCGCTTTTTCCCGCGATGTGGCAAGGCCCCGTTCTACCAGTAATACATCTAATCGTTTTTTCATCTTTCTTCCTGCCCCTGTTTTCTGTAGTATTCCTCAATTCTGCCGCAGATATCTTCCGGCGTAAGCGACCTGTTTCATCTGGTATGATACACTTCCGTGCGGAATAAAGCGGTCCGGCAGTGCAATGATCTCCACGCCGAACGGAAGGTCTTCTTCCTCGGCAAAAGCAAGGACGCGCTCTCCAAAGCCGCCGTCTTTTACATTTTCCTCGAGTGTTACGACAAGCTCATACGTATCGGCAAAGCTTCGAAGAAGTTCTTCATCGATTGGTTTGACGAACCGCGCATTCACAAGCGCCGCATCCATATCCATCCGCTCTTTTAACTGTTTCTGCACTTCTTCTGCCATTTTTACCATACTGCCGACGGCAAGAAGTGCAACACGGCTTCCCTCATGGATCACTTCTGATTTTCCGAGGCAGATGGGCGCACGGAACTCTTTTAATCCCGCATACGCTTCCCCTCTCGGGTAGCGCACCGCGATCGGGCCGTCGTAATCGACCGCAAATTTGATCATATCCGAAAGCTCCCAGAGGTTCTTCGGTGCAAGAATTGTCATATTCGGCATCGAACCCAGATAGGAAAGGTCGAAAATGCCGTGGTGTGTCTCCCCGTCGTAGCCCACAAGACCGGCGCGGTCAATCGCAAAGACGACATGGAGATTCTGCATACAGACGTCATGCATGATCTGATCGTACGCCCGCTGCAGGAATGAAGAATAAATCGCAACGACAGGCGTAATGCCGCCGAGTGACAGTGCCGCTGCAAATGTCACCGCGTGCTCTTCTGCGATTCCCACATCGAAACAGCGGTCCGGGAACATGTTGGAGAAGCGTTTCAGTCCGACACCGGTCATCATCGCCGCCGTGACTGCCGCAACATCCTTTCTTCGATCTCCCATTTTCCGCATGACCGTGGAAAAGACATCCGTGTACGTCGGATTGGATTTTCCAACCGGCAATCCTGTTTTCACATCGAACGGACCCGCACCGTGGAATCTTGCCGGGTGGCGCATCGCCGGCTCATAGCCGCGGCCCTTCTGTGTCAGGACATGCACCAGAATCGGTCCTTCAAACCGTTTTGCTTCCTGGAAGGTCTTGATCAGCTGCGGAATGTTGTGGCCGTCCACCGGACCTAAATACGTAAGTCCCATATTCTCAAACAGCATGCCCGGAATGATGATCTGTTTGATGCTGCTTTTCGTCTTCCGCATCGCATCCACCATGCCAGGTCCGATGCCCGGAATGCGGTTCAATGCCTTTGTGACGTCCATCTTGAAACCCGTGTACGCCGATGCGTCCGAAGGCCGGACAGGTACGATGACATACCGCCGACATTCTCGGTGATCGACATTTCGTTGTCATTTAAAACGATAATAAAATTCGATTTCAGGCTGGCCGCATTGTTCAGCGCCTCGTACGCCATGCCGCCGGTCAGCGCACCATCTCCGATGATCGAAACAACGGAATAATTTTCTTTTTTTCAGTTCCCGTTGCACGCACATAGCCGACGCCTGCGGAAATCGAGGTCGAGCTGTGGCCGGTGTCGAATACATCGCAGTCACTCTCGCTCCGCTTCGGGAATCCGCTGATGCCGCCTTCCCGGCGCAGCGTTTCAAACCCGTCTTTCCGCCCGGTCAGAATCTTGTGCGTGTAGGACTGGTGTCCCACATCCCAGATCAGCTTGTCTTTTGGAAGATCGAAGACGCGGTGCATTGCAATCGTCAGTTCCACGACACCAAGATTGGACGCCAGATGCCGCCGGTTTTACTCAAAGACTCGATAATAAATTCCCGGATTCCTCTGCAAGCGCCGGAAGCTGGTCCGCCGGAATCTTCTTGATATCGTTTGGTTTCTGTATTTTTTCTAACATGAAATCATCCCTTACTTTTTTCTGGAAGTCAGAGATTCAAACAGCTCTTCCAGAAATATTTTATCTCTCGGACAGGACAGATTTTTCAGTTCATCCACGGCCTCTTTCGTGAGCCGTTTTACCTCCTGCTCCGCCCCATCTGTGCCAAACAGCGTCACATACGTTGTTTTTTCATTCTTTTCATCGCTGAAAACCGGCTTTCCAAGCTCCTCCATCGTGGATGTGACATCCAGGATGTCGTCCCGGATCTGGAACGCGATTCCGACTTTGGAGGCAATCCGGCAGAGCGCGTCAAGATCATCGTCGTTTGCTCCTGCAAGTGCCGCACCTGCCATCATGGCAGCCTCTAAAAGCGCCGAAGTCTTGTTCTCGTAAATGTAGTCCAGCATCTCACGATCGATGGCGAAATGGCCGGCTTTTTCATTCATCACGTCAACACTCTGACCGCCCAACATGCCGGAAATTCCGGTTTTCTGACAGAGAATGCCAAAAGCACGCACTACGCGGTCGGTGTGCTCCTCCAGTGGAAAGGCTTTCCAGCTGTCTCGTATGCATAGTTTAAAAGGCGTCTCCTGCCAGCACGCCGACGGCTCCCCGAAGACGACATGAGTCGTTTTTCTGCCGCGGCGGTAATCGTCGTTGTCGATCGCAGGGAGATCATCGTGGATCAGAGAATGGGTGTGAATCATCTCCATGGCTGCCATAAATGGTTTTACAGCCTCCCCGGTTCCGCCGAACAGACGGAAACTCTCCTGCAAAAGCAGCGGACGAAGCCTCTTTCCGCCCGCTGTCATACTGTAATTCATGCTTTTGCCAGTTCCTTTGCAAAGCCTTCCTCTTCGGCAGGTAAGCGGCAATGATACTTCCGCTTCCCGCGTTTTTTCTTCGAGTACCGCTTTAAAATTCTCTGAATGTTCCATCCTCATTCATCTGGAGCATTTTTTTCTCGACGCGGTCAATTTTCTGACTGCATTCGTTCAAAAGCTCCATTCCCTCCTTGTATAAACGAAAGGAGTCTTCCAGGCTGACATCGCTGCTCTCCAGCGTTTCGAGCATCTGATCCAGTTTTCCAAATGCTGCTTCCAGTGTCTCACCGGAAGGGGTTCCTTCTTCTTTTCTCTCTTCTGCTTCCATATTTCCCATGTTTTCTCGATTCTCTGCTTTTTCACGATTGTTCCATCCAGGATACGGCCGATGTCTTCTCTGCGCGCGCTGTGATCTTTCCGTCTGATACACAGATTTCGAGCAGATCACCTTCTTTGACATCCTGCACCGAAGTGATGGCTTTTCCTTCTTTTTCCACGTAGGAATAGCCTGGTTCAGCTTGTCCAGCGGGGACAGACCCTTCATCGCCTGAATGTAAAGGGCAAGGCGGTGGCGCGCTTCTTTGAGCTTTTCTTCCATCGCATCTGTATACCGACGCTCCAGCTCGGCGTGGCGTGCTCTCTGGTCACGGATCTTATTTTCCGGTCCGAGATACTTCCACTTTGTCTCGTACTGCAGAAGGCGGCTTCTCGCTCTCTGCGTCTGGTTTGCCATGCATGGTTCATGCGGCTTTTATAATTTTCCAGTGTGTTGAGTACCGCGCGGACATCAGCGACCGCCAGCTCCGCCGCTGCGG
>ENA-OQBT01000670-OQBT01000670.1-human-gut-metagenome-genome-assembly--contig:-NODE-670-length-19231-cov-2.656355_pt1 | contig 19231 bp, 23 predicted proteins | sample MGYA00242749_ERZ504557 | MGnify/ENA primary metagenome ERZ504557 (study PRJEB26092, sample SAMD00036243) | human gut metagenome | host: Homo sapiens | study: EMG produced TPA metagenomics assembly of... | reverse complement strand
ACATGGCCGGTGTGTTTTTTAACATTTTCTTTGTCTTTTCATACTCTCGAATCTTATCATCAAGCATCTGATTGTACAGAAAACGACAACAGCCAAATGTTTTGCCAAGAAGTATCTTCTGTTCTTCGGTCGGATAGATCCGGAAACGATATGCTATGTTCAATACTTTTTCTCTCCCTGGGTTTCAATGTATTGACGGATCACTTCTACTGGAGTGCCTGCTACTGGCACTTTTATAAGCATTGATAAATTTACTAAGTTCTGTTCTCGCTGCGCACGGAACATTATTACACTTCATTTTTAATACAAACATCCAATTTCTGATATGGTATCTCGATTCCTTCCTCATCAAATCGAATCTTAATCTCTTCATTTAACGCCCATTTGGTTGCTACATAATCAGATGTTGGAACCCAGCACCTGATCCCCATCATGACAGAGCTGTCTGCTAAACTGCTCACAAAGATATTAACTCCATCCTGATCAAGAATTCTTTTTTCATTTTTTGCTATGTCTGTAAGAATTCTTTTGACTTCTTTAATATCTGCATCATAAGAGATCCCAACTTCAATATCGATCAATCTTCGTTCCTGTTTTGTGTTGTTGATCAGATTTGAATTGCTTAACGTTCCGTTAGGAATGACGATCACTCGGTTATCAATTGTCTTAAGCTTTGTATAGAAAATATCCATCGCTGCAACTTCTCCTTCGCAGTCGGTTCCTGTTAATACGATGTAATCTCCTACCTGAAATGGTTTCAGGATTAATAGTAAAACTCCACCTGCTACATTAGAAAGTGTTCCTTGTAATGCTAAACCTACTGCTACACCTGCAGATCCTAATAATGCGATAAAGGAGCTTACCTCTACCCCCATATGTGCAACTGCCATAAAGATTACAATACAACGCAATCCAATCCTTATGAAGGAGCAGGAAAATGAGATAACTCCATAATCGATCTCTGCCTTCTCAAGGGTTGTTTTTAACAATTTAATTAAGATCTTGATCAATTTAAATCCAATTGCAATGATCAAAAATGATACTATGACTTTTCCTATGATACTCATTGCAATCTCCAAATATTTTTCTAAAAACTGATTCCAGTTAATCTTGCCCAAGTCCACTACTGCGAACATCGCTTGTATTTGTGCTAACATAAACTCTCCTCTTTTTTTCTTGTGTTTCTTTTGATATTCATTTTACACATATGCTTAACATAAAAGAAACACGTATTTCTACGTGTTTCTTATCATAGCAAGTTTATCTATTCATTACAATACTTATTTTTTTGTAATATATCCTTTTGCTTTTAATGTCTCAGCACATAAAACAGCTCCACCTGCTGCTCCACGAACTGTGTTATGAGAAAGTCCTACAAATTTGTAATCGTATACAGTATCTTCTCTTAAACGTCCAACAGAGATTCCCATTCCATTTTCGTAATCAACATCTTCTCTTACCTGTGGGCGGTTATCTTCTTCTAAGTACTGGATCATCTGTTTTGGAGCACTTGGAAGTTCTAATTCCTGTGGAAGTCCGCTGAAGTTTACTAATTTCTCAATCAACTGTTCTTTTGTTGGTTTCTTCTTGAATTTAACGAAGACTGCTGCTGTATGTCCGTTTAATACTGGTACACGGATACACTGTGTTGTGATCACTGGTGTTTCAGCTTTCACGATCACACCGTTTTCAATATGTCCCCATAAACGAAGAGGCTCCTGTTCGCTCTTTTCTTCTTCTCCACCGATGTATGGAATGATGTTTCCTTCCATCTCTGGCCAATCTTTGAAAGTTTTTCCTGCTCCAGAAATTGCCTGATATGTTGTAGCAACAACTTCATATGGTTCAAATTCTTTCCATGCTGTTAAAACTGGTGCATAACTCTGGATAGAGCAGTTAGGTTTTACTGCTATGAAACCTTTTGTTGTTCCTAAACGTTTCTTCTGGCTTTCGATCACTTCGAAGTGTTCTGGGTTGATCTCCGGTACTACCATTGGTACATCTGGTGTCCAGCGATGAGCACTGTTGTTAGATACAACTGGTGTTTCTGTTTTTGCATAGTCTTCTTCGATCTTTTTGATCTCGTCTTTAGACATATCTACTGCACTAAATACAAAATCTACGTGAGAAGCAACTTCTTCTACTTCATTGACGTTTTTTACGATCATAGATTTTACTGCTTCTGGCATTGGAGTATCCATTTTCCAACGTCCACCAACTGCTTCTTCATATGTCTTTCCAGCAGAACGAGGGCTTGCTGCTAATGTTGTAACTTCAAACCATGGATGATTCTCAAGTAATGAAATAAAACGCTGTCCAACCATTCCAGTTGCACCTAAAATACCAACTCTTAATTTTTCACTCATTTTTTCTCTCCTATAGTACACGAACACGAACACTCCGTCGATCTGTTCCATTTTCTTGATTGTCTCTTCTGTTGGTGCTTTCTTTTCCATGTCAAACATAGAATAAGCCCATTCACCTTTGGATTTATTCAACATATTGGAAATGTTATGTCCATCTGCTGCCAAGATCGCTGTTAACTGACCGATCATATTTGGAAGATTCTTATGATGTACTGTAATACGAGCTGCTCCACTTGCTTCTCCAAGATCACAGTTTGGATAGTTTACTGAATTGACAATATTACCATTCTCTAAATAATTCATCAACTGATCCACTGCCATCTCTGCACAATTTTCTTCTGATTCTTCTGTAGATGCTCCTAAGTGTGGAATTGTGATCACTTTATCTACTCCAGCGATTTCTGCACTTGGGAAATCTGTTACATAATGTTTTACTTTTCCTGATGCTAATCCTTCGATCACTGCCTGATTATCAACAAGTTCTCCTCTGGCGAAGTTTAATAATGTAACTCCGTCTTTCATCTTATCGATAGCTTCTTTGTTGATCATTCCTTTTGTAGAATCCATGTATGGAACGTGAATTGTAATATAATCACATGTCTCAAATAATTCGTCAATGGAAGCGATATGTTTTACCATTCTTGATAAGCTCCATGCAGAACGTACGGATACGTATGGATCATATCCATAAACTTTCATTCCAAGACGATTGCAGATATTTGCTACTAAAACACCGATTGCTCCAAGTCCGATAACTCCGATACTTTTTCCTTTTAATTCGTTACCTGCATACTGTTTTTTCTGTTTTTCAACAAGTTTTGCAAGGTTCTCTTCGGATGCATTTTCCTTAACCCAGTTATATCCACCGATGATATCACGAGATGCAAGTAAAAGTCCTGCAACAACAAGTTCTTTTACACCATTGGCATTCGCTCCTGGTGTGTTGAATGCTACGATTCCCTTCTTTGCATATTCATCTAATGGAATATTGTTAACTCCTGCTCCAGCTCTTGCAACTGCAAGAAGGCTTTCTGGAACTTCAAGATCGTGCATAGCTGCACTTCTTACTAAAACTGCATCTGCTTTATCTAAGTCATCGATCACTTTAAAATCTTCTGTAAATAAATCTAGTCCTTTACTTGCGATCGGGTTTAAGCATTTTACTGTATACATGGCTCCTCCTTATTTGTTCTCTTCTTCAAACTTCTTCATAAATGCTACTAATTTCTCAACACCTTCTTTTGGCATTGCGTTATAAATACTTGCACGCATTCCACCAACTGTACGATGTCCTTTTAGGTTCTCAAATCCTGCTTCTTTTGCTTCAGCTACGAATTTGGCATCCAGATCTTTGTCTCCTGTTACAAATGGAACGTTCATTAAAGATCGGTCTTCTTTCACAACTGTTCCTTTAAACATTTCACTCTGGTCTAAGAAATCATATAAGATCTTTGCTTTTTCTTCGTTACGTTTCTTCATTGCAGTAAGTCCACCCTGGTCCTTTAACCATTTGAAGACTTTTCCACAGATATAGATTCCGTAGCATGGAGGTGTGTTATACAGTGAATCTGCATCTGCCTGTGTTTTCCATTTTAACATGGTTGGTGTTCCTTCTAACACATCATCTGTGATCAGATCTTCACGTACGATACAAACTACAACTCCTGCTGGTCCAACGTTTTTCTGTACTCCAAAATAGATCACTCCAAAGTCTTCTACATTAACTGGCTCAGATAAAATGCAGGAAGACATATCTGCAACAAGGATTTTACCTTTTGTATTTGGAATCTGCTGATATTTTGTTCCATAGATCGTGTTGTTATAGCATACATATACATAATCTGCATCTTCTGATACAGGAAGGTCAGAACAATCTGGAATATATGTATATGTTTTATCTTCTGATGAAGCTAAAATGTTTGCTTTTCCATATCTGGAAGCTTCCTGGTATGCTTTCTTTGCCCACTGTCCTGTGATGATGAAATCTGCAACTTTGTTCTTCATCAGATTCATAGGGATCGCTGAAAACTGCTGGGATGCTCCACCCTGAAGGAATAATACTTTGTAATTATCAGGGATGTTCATTAATTCTCTTAAGTCTGCTTCTGCAGTTTGATGATATCATCAAACATCTTGGATCTGTGGCTCATCTCCATAACAGACATTCCACATCCTCTGTAATCAAGCATTTCCTCTGCTGCTTCTTTTAACACTTCTTCCGGAAGTACTGCCGGTCCAGCTGAAAAGTTGTATACTCTTGCCATTTCTTTTCTCTCCTTTATATGAAAATAAATTAAAAATTACCTTGCCTGCGCCTCAAGATCCGATTTATCAAATGCATCTTCAATAGAACCTCCTGGATTAACCATCGGCCATACTTTGTCATCTAAATCAATATGACAATCGAGAACTACTGGTTCTCCTGCATTTAAAGCTTCTTTGAATGCATCTTTGAATTGTTCGATATCCGTGATCTTCTTAGCTTGCACCCCAAGTCCTTCTGCAACTTTCACAAAGTCTACTTTGTCCTGAAGTGTTGTATACGAATATCTTTCTTCATAAAACAGATCTTGCCACTGTCTTACCATCCTAACACGCTGTTATTGATAATAACTTCGATCACTGGAATGTTGTATCGCGAGGCTGTCGCAAGCTCATTTAAATTCATACGGAAACATCCATCTCCTGCAATGTTTACTACGATCTTATCTGGATTACCAACTTTGGCTCCAAGGCTGGCTCCAAGACCGTATCCCATTGTTCCAAGACCACCAGATGTCAAGAATTTACGTGGTTTATCATATTTATAAAACTGAGCGGCCCACATCTGATGCTGTCCAACTTCCGTTGTAATGACTGCCTCACCTTTTGTAATATCATAAATCGCTTCCATGATCTCAGGACATGTTAATCGTCCTTTATCATAAGTTAATGGATACTTTTCTTTATATTCTTTGACCGTATCAAGCCACTCTTTGTGTTCCTGGGCTTCTAAACGGCGATTGATCACTGTTAATACTGCTTTTACATCTCCGATGATAGAAGCTGATACACAAATATTCTTGTTGATCTCGACTGGGTCAACATCAATCTGTAAAATCTTTGCATTCTTTGCAAATGTTTTTGGATTTCCTAAAACTCGGTCACTAAATCTTGTTCCGACTGCGATCAGAAGGTCACAGTGAGATACTCCAAGATTTGATGCTTTTGTTCCGTGCATTCCAAGCATTCCACTATAGCGTTCATCCGTACCATTAAATGCTCCTTTTCCCATGAGGGTATCGCACACTGGTGCATCTACTTTCTCTGCAAATTCTTTTAATTCATCTGCTGCATCAGAGATCACAGCTCCACCACCAACTAAGATATATGGTCGTTTTGCTCCTCTGATCATGCTGATCGCATTCTGGATATCTACTTCTTTGATATATTCACTGGAACGTATGATCTTCGCTGGTTTGTATTTTTCATATAGGGTCGTTGCTGCTGTCACATCTTTTGGAATATCGATCAAAACAGGCCCTGGTCTTCCTGTCTTTGCAATTCTAAACGCTCTTCGGATCGTGTCTGCAAGTTCTTCTATATTCTTTACAATAAAGTTATGCTTTGTGATCGGAATTGTGACTCCGGAAATATCAACTTCCTGGAAGCTGTCCTTTCCAAGAAGGCTGACTCCTACGTTACATGTGATCGCAACAACTGGCACTGAATCCATATTCGCTGTTGCAAGTCCTGTAACGATATTTGTCGCTCCCGGTCCACTGGTTGCAAAGCACACTCCGACTTTTCCTGTAGATCTTGCATATCCATCTGCTGCATGAGAAGCTCCCTGCTCATGAGATGTCAGGATATGTGTAAAATCCTTTTTCTGTTTATATAATTCATCATAAATGTTTAAGATCGCTCCGCCTGGATACCCAAAAACGGTATCCACGCCTTGCTCTTTCAAACATTCTAAAACAATCTGAGCACCTGTCAATTGTTTCATCATTTGATCCTCTTTTCTTACTTAATTACTGTTTGATTTCTAAAACTGCTCCGCGGTTTCCAGATGTAACTAACGATGCATATCTTGCAAGATAACCTGTTGTAACCTTAGGTGTTCTAGGTTTCCAGTTTTCTTTTCTCTTTGCTAATTCTTCGTCAGAAACTTTTACATTTAATGTATTGGCATCGATATCAATTGCAATAATATCTCCTTCTTCTACTAATGCGATTGGTCCTCCAACTGCTGCTTCTGGAGAAACATGTCCGATACAAGCTCCTCTGGAAGCTCCGGAGAATCTTCCATCTGTGATCAGGGCTACGCTTGATCCAAGTCCCATACCCATGATCGCTGATGTAGGATTTAACATCTCTCTCATACCTGGTCCACCTTTTGGTCCTTCATAGCGGATCACTACGACGTCCCCTGGTTTAATATCTCCACCTTTGATCGCCTTGATCGCATCTTCTTCACAATCAAAGACTCTGGCTGGTCCTTCCATCTTAAGCATCTCAGGAGCAACTGCAGAACGTTTTACAACACCTGAATCTGGTGCTAAATTTCCTTTTAATACAGCAATTCCACCAGTCTGGCTGTATGGATCGTCAATCGGACGAATAACTTCTGGATTCTTGTTTACGCATCCTTCAATGTTCTCTGCTACTGTCTTACCTGTTGCAGTGATAAGATCTGTATGAAGAAGATTCTTCTTATTTAATTCATTCATAACAGCATAAACTCCACCAGCTTCATTTAACTCTTCAATATATGTATGTCCTGCTGGTGCAAGATGACATAAGTTTGGAGTTCTCTTACTGATCTCATTTGCCTTCTCAAGATTCAGATCAACACCTGCTTCATGTGCGATTGCTGGTAAATGAAGCATACTGTTTGTACTGCATCCAAGTGCATATCAACTGTTAAGGCATTCTCAAACGCTTTCTCTGTTAAGATATCTCTTGGGCGGATATTCTTCTCTAATAATTCCATAACCTTCATACCTGCATGTTTTGCAAGACGGATTCTTTCAGAATATACAGCTGGAATTGTTCCATTTCCCTGTAATCCCATACCAAGAACTTCTGTTAAACAGTTCATAGAGTTCGCTGTGTACATACCGGAACATGATCCACATGTAGGACATGTTTTGTTTTCAAATTCATCTAATTCTTCTTTTGTGATCTTACCTGCTGCATAAGATCCAACAGCCTCAAACATGCTTGATAAGCTTGTTTTACATCCTTTTACACGTCCGGCAAGCATTGGTCCGCCACTGACGAACACTGTGGGTACATTAACACGTGCAGCGGCCATTAATAGTCCTGGTACATTCTTATCGCAGTTTGGAACCATAACTAAAGCATCAAACTGATGTGCTAATGCCATACATTCTGTAGAATCAGCGATCAGATCTCTTGTCACCAGTGAATATTTCATTCCAACATGTCCCATGGCAATTCCATCACATACTGCGATCGCTGGGAATACAACTGGTGTTCCACCTGCCATAGCAACTCCAAGTTTTACTGCATCTACGATCTTGTCAATATTCATATGCCCTGGCACAATCTCATTATACGAACTTACGATTCCGACCAATGGCTTTCTCATCTCTTCTTTTGTGAAACCTAATGCGTTAAATAACGATCTTTGAGGTGCAAATGCTTCTCCCTCTGTAAATGTATTACTCATAAAACTAACCTCCTAGTATAATATATCTCATTCTATCTATGGTAAGCATCGAATTCTTATTTGATCTGATCAATGATCAGCTGTCCCATTTCTTTACATCCGACTTTCTTCATTCCATCTGACATAATGTCAACTGTTCTGTATCCATCTGCTAAAACTGCTTTGACTGCTTTTTCGATCTCATCTGCTTCTTTATCTAAATCAAATGAATAACGAAGCATCATAGCTGCGGAAAGAATTGTTGCGATTGGGTTTGCAATATCCTGTCCTGCGATATCTGGAGCTGATCCGTGGCTTGGTTCATATAATCCAAACTTACCTTCTGCAAGACTTGCGGATGATAACATTCCAATAGAACCTGTGATCATACTTGCTTCATCTGATAAAATATCTCCAAACATATTCTCTGTTAAGATCACATCAAACTGACGTGGATTATTGACTAACTGCATTGCACAGTTATCAACTAACATATGTTCATATGTAACATCTTCGTAGTCCTTGGCTACTTCTTCTACAACTGCTCTCCATAATCTGGAAGAATCAAGTACATTTGCCTTATCAACACTGATCACATGTTTTTTACGTTTTCTTGCAATGTCAAATGCTTTGATCGCAATTCTTCTGATTTCATTTTCATTGTAAGATAATGTATCAATGGCTGTTCTTACACCATCAATTTCTTCTGTATGTCTTTCTCCAAAGTAAAGACCACCTGTTAATTCTCTCATGATGACCATATCAAATCCATCACCGATCACTTCATCACGAAGTGGGCATGCTTTCTTTAATTCATCATATAAGTACGCTGGTCTGATGTTAGCAAATAATCCAAGGGATTTACGAAGTTTTAATAAGCCTGCCTCGGGTCTTAACTGTGCTGGAAGTTTATACCATGGAGATGTACTTGTATTTCCACCGATCGAACCCATTAATACTGCATCACTCTTCTTAGCAATCTCTAAAGCTTCCTCTGTTAATGGTTCTCCATGAACATCAATGGATGCTCCACCCATCAGTATCTGTGTATAAGAAAATGTATGTCCATACTTTTCTCCTACAGCATCTAAAACTCTCATTGCTTCTGTGACGATCTCTGGCCCGATCCCGTCACCTTTAATGACTGCTAAATTACAATTCATATCTTCTTCCTCATTTCTTCTTGATATTACTTATGTCTGTCAATGAATTGGCAGATTAATTTACCCTAAAACTACTAATGCAATAAATGCTCCGATACAGCTTGCACATGCAACTGTAACAATATTTTTTTTTATTATATGCAAAAATCATCGCAATTGCAAATCCAATTGTCGATGCGATCAAATTTCCTGTCGCATAAAACACTGCTGGCATGATCATTGCTGCCAGTACTGCATATGGAACATAGTATAAAAATGATCGAAAAAATCTATTCTCTATCTTCTTCTGTATTGCAACCAATGGGATGACTCGTATTAGATATGTAGAAACTGCTGTGACTGCAATATAAACTAATAATCTGCTAAGATTCATGAGTCTCCTCCTCTTCTACTGGGAATAAAATTGCTCCAAATGTTGCTGCGATCAAGGTACAAATGATGATCACGAACCCACTGGATATAAAAGATAACGCTTTGATATATTTAAATAATAAACTAACGATCATGGAAAGAATGATCACGATAGTTATATGCTTATCTTGTCTGGCTGGTGGGATGATAATCCCGATCAACATTCCATAAATTGCAAGTCCAAGTGCATTCCTTAAGATCAATGGTAATAATGTATTGGCCGTCGCTCCTAAAAGAGTTCCAATGGTCCAGCTGATCCATGGAATTGACATCAAAGCATAAAAATATCTAGGCGTAATCTCATGTCTCCCCGCACAGGATACTGCAAAAATCTCATCCGTTACCATAAATGCCATTGAGATCCGATTCCACAATGTCGACTTCTCACTTAATTTCTGTCCGATCGCAATTGACATGATCGAATATCTTAAATTAATAATGATCTGTGATAAAACTAATTCCACCAAAGATCCTCCTGCCGTCATTGTTATGATCGCTGCAAACTGTCCTGCAGAAGTTACACAGGTTGCTGAGATCAAAGTAAGTGCCCATACAGGAATTCCCTTAGACGCTCCTGAAATTCCAAATGCAAACGAAACAGCCACATATGCTAGTCCGATTGGAATTCCATCAATTAATCCTCTTCGAAATTCATTGTCTGATTTCATTATCTGCTCCTATAGTTCAAAATAATTCGATTCCTGTAAAAATATAGAAAATTTCCCCCAAAAATCGAGCTTATATATTAGAATACCACATTCTTAGACAGATTGGAAACTATTTTTCATTTTATAAAAGAATTCTTTTCAACTTTTCAGAAATTTCACAACATTCTAACCTAATCTCACAGAAAATATGTTCTCGTTGAAAAACTACACAAAACATATTATAATGGCACTAACAATCGACAATGAATATGAGGGGTATTATATATGAACAAAAAACAAATTTTATGTACTGGATTATCTCTTGCACTTCTTCTATCAAGTGTAATAACCACACCAGCTTCTATAGCTGCAGGGAAATATTTTAAGATTCAGTACATACATTCTAAGAAAAAAGTCAAAAAAAAAGCCATCAAATGCCAGATATAATAATAAGGTTATAAGTACAAAAATTCCAGGATATATTGAAGGTTCTACTTCTATGTATTCTGCATACTGGATCTTCGGTCACTGTTCTTCTCTTGGAACAAAAATATTCATATTCAAAGTTCCAAAAAAAGAGTTACATTACAACGAAATTCTCAGAAACTTGTGATGACTTTAAACAGCAGAACAGCTACCTTGAACGGGAAGAAATTCACCCTTCCATCTGCACCTCGAAAAATCCGTTATATCGCAAAAAAGAAAAATTATATCATGGTTCCCGGAGATATCGTTGCAAAAAAACTAGGCTTAAATTATTCATGGAACAATCGTCTGTTATCAGGAGTGATCTCAAAGGGCAGTACTGCTAAACCTGCTCCTTCCACTCCATCAAATACAAAGCCTCAGACTTCCAATCCTTCTGGAAGTACAACAAAGATCACAGCATCTGAATCTGATTATTCTATCCGGATCAAAAAACCTGATGGTCTTTCATCGTCTTCTATAAGTTCCAACGATGATTACTGGAATAAGCAGTTACAGATCATCATTGACGGAGATTACCGCAACTTTTTTAACACAGCTTCTAACCGCACGATCAAGGATTCTTTAACTTATAAAGTTTCTTATCTAAATGGAAAAACTTATATCAATCTGATAACATCTACAATCAAAGGATTCTCTGTTACTCAGACAGATTCTTATATCTATGTCAAGTATGCGGCACCAAAGGATATGTTCTACAGAATCATTGTTATTGATGCCGGACATGGTGGAAAAGACAGCGGCGCAACTGGAAACGGTTATATTGAAAAGAACATGACCTTAAAGATCGTTCAGAATATCAATGACAAACTTTGACTCTGATCCGCTGTATAAGGTTTATTACACCAGACTCTCTGATTGGTATCCTACTCTTACCGAACGTTATGATCTGGCTAACACCGTCAATGCTGACCGTTTTTTAAGTGTACATATCAATTCTGCAGACTCTGCCAGTGCAAAAGGAACTGAAACATTATATAAGGATTACAAAACATATGCCAATGTCATTCATTCCTCTTCGCTAAGTGGAATGGGGTATACAAAAGGGTCTTCTTATGACCGAAGCCTTGTATACCGTCCTGGACTTGCAGTACTTCGAGGAACAAAAATGATGAGTGCCCTTGCCGAGATGGGATTCATCTCTAACAGCACGGAATCTGCAAGAATTGACGCTAGATCTGAGGCGATCGGATCTGCTCTTTACCAGTCACTCTGTAATTCTTTTAATTAATTTTATCTAATAATATCAGACTGTATCTCAGGAAATCCAAAGAGATACAGTCTTTTTATTGCATTAATATTACAAATATGTTACGATTTAATCTATGAGAAAGGGAGATAAACAAATGAGATTACAAAAGTTATTTATTACAACACTATTATCAGTTTCAGTCATTGGTACGGCAATACCTGCAAATGTATCTGCCGCATCCTATGCAACGACAAAACGCACATACACTTTAAAAGTTGCTGGTAAAAAGCAGAAAAAGAAAGCTCGCGGTGCAATCTATAATGGTAAGACGATCAAAACAAAAGCACCTGGCTTCTTACGTGGTGATACAACCATGTATTCCGCAAGCTATGTATTCCAGAAGGGATTAGGCGTTTCTTATTCTTACTCTTCTAAAACATGGAAGATCACTTTAAAAAAAGGTTCTAAGACGATCACCATGAAACGTGGCAGCAAATATGCTTATGTCAATGGAAAGAAAAAGAAACTTCCAACACCTGCACGCCGTGTATATTCCTATAAACAGAAAAAAAATTACATCTATGTTCCTGGTGAGTTCTGTGCAAAACATCTTGGATATTCTTATTCATGGAGCAGTAGTTCTTATGCTGGTACTTTCTCAACAAGTAACAGTAATAAGGCATCTTCTTCCGTTACAACGCTTCCAGCAACAAATGGAGAACATTATGTACAACTTGATAAACCAGAGGCTTATCCGAGAGCGACATCTCAACAACTGACGATTACAATAACTATCGTCTGATCGTAAACATTAAAGGAAATTATTCTTCTTATTATTCCGATGCGTCACATCGCAGTGTTGTTGGTGATTCAAGCTTCTATTCTTATTCTGTAGCTTACAGCAATGGCTATACAAAGATATATATCAGGCCTCGAAAAGCTACGATCAAAGGATTCGAAGTAACACAGACAGATTCTTATATCAAGGTTCGCTATGATTCACCAAAGGCAATGTACAAACAGATCGTTGTACTTGATGCAGGACATGGTGGTTCAGACTCTGGAGCAGTTGCCAATGGATATAAAGAAAAAAACATGACATTAAAGATCGTTCAGGCTGCAAAGTCATACTTTGATGACGATCCAGATATCAAAGTTTACTATACAAGATTATCTGATACATACCCAAGCCTTACTGAGCGTTCTGATCTTGCCAATGAAGTTGGCGCAGACAGATTCTACAGTGTTCATATCAATTCTGCCGGATCTTCTGCTACAGGAACTGAAACCTTATACAATTCCAAAGGATATAAATCTTCTACAGGACTAACAAGCTATAATTGGTCAGCAACCATTCATCCTTATATCCGTTCTGCCACAGGATTTACAAACCGAGGTCTTGTAAACCGTACAGGATTAGCTGTTCTCCGTCATACGAAGACATCTTCTACCTTAACTGAGATTGGATTCATCTCTAACAAATCTGAAGCAAAGAAAATGAACTCTAATCTTACAAACTATGGAAAAGCTGTCTATAACAGCACAAAAGCATCTTTTAGTAAAAACCCAACTGGGCGATAATATTGTATTAAAGTATTTATATTCACAACTGCAGTCATACATCAACCGTATGACTGCCAGTTGTTTATTTATAATATGGGATCACCAGATACATGTCTTCTGTGATCTTTCCATCATATATATGATTTGTCTGACATACCTCTTCAATATAATCGTCAACAGACGAATATTCATTCCCCATATATTTCTTTGCGATCTTCCATAATGTATCACCTTTCTGCACCTGAATGCTGGTAAACTGCTTGTCTTTTGTTTCCTGGGCCTCGATCAGGTTGTTACTTAAAAGGAAAGTACTCATTAGAAAAACAAAAACTACTGCTATGATAATTCCGATCACTCTTCTCTTACTTCTCATAATATCATCCTCCGCAAACTATAATCGAACATTTGTTTTGTTTATGTCTGTATTATAGTTCTCGAACATTTGTTTGTCAAGCTTTTTCCGAAACTTTGTTCGAGAACACTTGTTTCCATTTCGGATCTATGTTATGATAAGAATAGTTTATAAACAGACACGGAGGATATGATACATGGCCAAAGAACAATTAAGTGACAAACAACAACAGATCCTTGAATTCATCAAACGACGCATCCTGGATAAAGGTTATCCACCTGCCGTACGCGAGATCTGCGAGGCAGTGAATCTTCGTTCTACTTCCTCTGTCCATTCCCTCTGAGACTTTGGAGAGAAAAGGATACATTCATAGAGATCCTACCAAGCCTCGTGCGATCGAGATTACCGATGATGATTTTAATCTGGCTCGCCGCGAGATCATCAATATCCCTGTCGTAGGTACCGTCACTGCCGGTGAACCGATCTTAGCGGTAGAGAATATTGAAGAATATTTTCCAATGCTTCCAAATCATATCAGCAATAAGAATACTTTCATGCTCCATGTCCGTGGAGAAAGTATGATCAATGCCGGAATTTTTGACGGTGATATGGTTATTGTCGAACAACAGCCAACTGCTGATAATGGTGATATTGTCGTTGCAATGATCGAAGATTCTGCAACTGTTAAGAGATTTTATAAAGAAGATGGATATTACAGACTCCAGCCAGAGAATGATACTATGGATCCGATCATCGTATCAGAAGTATCTATTATTGGTAAAGTCGTTGGACTTTATCGTTCAATGAAATAAAAAGAAGTCAGCTGCGAGATGCTTTCAGAGCATTCCCATAGCTGACTTTTTTTTCATATGATTCTTTTTAATTTAATTCTTCGATCGATACTTCTTTTCCGTCTTTCCAGATTCTTTCAAGATTCATAGAATAAACGGTTTTCTTTATCAAAGATATGGATGATGATATCACCAAAGTCAAGTAAGATCCAGTTTCCTTCTCTATACCCTTCCATCTGTTTCATCTCATATCCAGCTTTAAAAAGTTCTTCCTGTACATTATCCACCATTGCCTGTACCTGGTTTTTGTTATTACCATCTGCAATGATAAAGTAATCTGCAAGAACAGAAATGCTTCGAATATCAATGATCTTGATATCTTCTGCTAACTTGTCATCTAACGCATCATATGCGATCTTTACCATATTTAATGACTGATCCATCTTAATTCTCCTTTTTGTCTCTATAATACTTATAAGTCTCTACTGTCCGCTCATCAATTTCCTGTCCACATTCTGTCAGGTACTCTATCGTATTCTTAAGAATTGTTTTTGTACATTTATCAAGATCCTCAAATGCCAGCTTGCGGACTTTTGAAAGTCCTGGAATCATCTTTCGATTTGGTTCCATATATCAGCAATAAAAACTATCTGTTCAAGCGGTGTCATACCGATCTTCCCTGTCGTATGACATGCGATTGCTGACAAAACTTCCGAATCCTGTTCATTATATTCATCGCTTGCAAGAAATGGAGCGATCTCTTGATGCATCAGCTGCGGACTTTTGATTAAAGTTCCCTCCAGACTGATATTATATCGTTTGCATAACGCTCTTTGCTCCTCCATTGAAAAGCCTTTGGCACAATCATGTAAAAGACCTGCGCGATATGCTTTATGAACATCCACTCCAAACACCATTGCCATACAGGAAGCTGTATAAGCTACTCCTAGTGTATGCCGGTATCTGGATGGTTTTAACGCTGTTTTAAGCTTTTCTTCTATCTGCTGTACTTCCATATAAATCATTTCTTTCTATATAATCAATCACATCTTCTGGAAGGAAGAAATGAATACTTGATCCATTGCTACATCTTTTTCTGATATCATTGGATGAAATCTCAATGCTTGGACTGCTTAAATGATAAATCTTGCCATCGTATTTCTCTTCCAGATAATCAATCTGAGCATCCAGAGCACTTCTTGAGTCATTTCTTGTAGCTACTAATATATCTGCCATGGTAAAAATCTGTCCTGGATCTTTCCATGTCTCGATCTGATAAAGCGAATCTGCTCCCATGATGAAGTAATATCTGCAATCTGTATCCTGTTTTGTAAGTTCTCTTAACGTATCAACTGTGTACGTTGTTCCTTCACGTTTTAATTCGATATCACTAAATTTGAAATACGGAAAATCCCTGATCGCCAGCTTGATCATATCGACTCTGTTTTTCTCACTGACACCGCCACTGATCTTTTTATATGCCGGATTCTTTGTTGGCATAACCAAAATCTCATCCAATCCAAACTCTTCTTTCGCTGCCTGTCCAAGAATCAGATGTCCATGATGGATCGGATTGAATGTCCCGCCAAGAATTCCTATCTTCTTCATGGCTGTCCTCCGATATTATTTCCCTGCTTTTGGCAGTTCAATTCTCTTATGATTCTTTGATTCCTTATATAATACGATCTTCTTACCAATAACCTGTACAACCTGGGATCTTGTTCTCTCTGCAAGAACATTTGCCAGTTCTTTTGGATCGTCCATACAGTTTTGAAGAACACCGATCTTGATCAATTCCCTTGCTTCTAAAGCATCTCTGACACCCTGTACAAGTTCTGGTGAAATACTTCCTTTTCCAATGTTATAGATCGGATCGATCTTCATTGCAAGGCTCTTTAAATAAGCTCTCTGTTTGCTTGTCATGTTATCCTCCATTCAATTATATCTATCTATAGTAGTCAAACTCCAGATTATACAAACGTACAGTGTCTCCTTCTTCGATTCCCATTTCTGTTAAACGTTCAATGACACCGTTTTCTTTCATGAATTTCTGGAAGAAGTCAAATCCACGCTCAGATTCCAGATTAGTATATCCAAGCATTCTCTCTACTTTCGGTCCTTCGACGGTATATAATCCTTCTTCTGGATGACCGATAAAGATTCCACCTTCTTCTTCTCCGAAGTTTAATTCGTATTCCTGTTCAAATTCTGTTGCACCTTCTGGTAATTCATCTAATAATCCCTGTACATGCCATAATAATTCTTTAACACCTTCCCCGCTTACCGCAGAAATAGGGAATACTTTGATTCCTTCTGGTTCAAACTCTTCTTTTAATAAATCGATCACAGTCTCTCTGTCTGTCTCAGACATAGCATCCATCTTGTTCGCTGCGATCACCTGTGGTTTCTCTAGAATCTCTTTGTTGTATTTCTTAAGTTCATCTGTGATAGCATGGATATCAACGATTGGATCTCTTCCTTCTACTGAAGCTCCATCTACCATATGGATCATAACTTTTGTACGTTCGATATGACGTAAAAATTCAAATCCAAGTCCAACACCTTCAGACGCCCCCTCAATGATTCCTGGGATATCTGCAATGACAAATCCTTTGCTTCCATCCATATCCACAACTCCAAGATTTGGATTTAATGTTGTGAAATGATAGTTTGCGATCTTTGGATTTGCGTTTGTTACTCTTGATAAAAATGTAGATTTTCCTACATTTGGGAATCCAACCAAACCTACATCAGCAATAACTTTTAACTCAAGCATAACTTCGAGTTCCTGCGCTTTCCCACCTGGCTGGGCATATTTTGGTGCCTGCATGGTTGGAGTTGCATAATGCTGGTTTCCTTTACCACCACGACCGCCTTTTAAAAGTACAACTGGTTCCTTTTTATTAGACATATCAAGGATAACTTTCCCTGATTCCTTGTCTTTTACAACGGTTCCTGCCGGAACTTTCAGGATGATGTCTTCTCCATCAGCACCGTGGCATTTTCTTCTGCCACCTTCCTGACCATCTCCTGCCTTGAATTTTCTTCTGTGACGGTAATCAGATAAAGTATTGATTCCTTCATCTACAACAAAGATCACATCACCGCCACGGCCGCCGTCTCCACCATCTGGTCCACCGTTTGGTACATAAAGTTCCCTCCGGAAACTTACGTGGCCATCTCCACCTTTTCCGGATCTGATTATAATATTAGCTCTATCTGCAAACATTGTCTTTTCCTTTCTGTGTCAAAAAAACAACTTCCAGTCACAAAAATATTTCATTATCTTATAATGAAAAACGGCCTCAAATATGTATTTGAAGCCGTAATTACTGAATCTCAAATGATCTGTTCCTGTATGCAATTAAATTATGCTACTGGATGTACAGAACACTGTTTCTTATCTTTACCTTTCTTTCGAAGCGAACAATACCATCAACTAATGCGAATAATGTATCGTCACCACCGCGTCCTACGTTAACGCCTGGATGAATCTTTGTTCCTCTCTGTCTGTAAAGAATATTTCCAGCTTTTACAAACTGTCCGTCAGCTCTTTTCGCACCTAATCTCTTAGATTCGGAATCTCTACCGTTCTTTGTAGAACCCATTCCTTTTTTATGAGCGAAAAATTGAAGGTTCATTTTCATCATTTTTGTTACACCTCCTTAAAGATTACATCTAAATACTGTCCATGTTCTTCTTCTACTGAAGTCAGACCAAGGATCAGTGATCTTAATAACAAGCTCCCCTCTTCGGAAAGCTCTTCCGTAAATACTACGTCAATTTCTGCGTCTTCCTGGTTCACATCAATCTGATAGTGATCATCTGTCAGTTCATCCAGAGAATTCACAAAATTAATTACCAGAGCAGACACTGCGGCACAGACAATATCTTGTCCTTCCGCACTGTAACCTGCATGGTCCTGTGAGTGGAAACCTTGAAAGGTTCCATCGACTCTCTGATAGAATGTTATCTTTGTCATAACTCTATCCTCAGGATATTATCCAACGATACTATCGATCTTAACCTGTGTAAATAACTGTCTATGACCGTTTTTCTTATGGTATCCAGTTTTTCTCTTGTATTTGTAAACGATGACTTTCTTACCTTTTCCTTCGCTTACTACAGAAGCTTCAACTTTCGCACCATCAACGGTAGGTGTTCCAACTTTAACAGTATCTCCACCAACTAAAAGTACATTATCAAATGTTACTTTAGCTCCTACTTCAGCGTCAAGTTTCTCAACTTTGATCACGTCGCCTTCGCTTACTTTATACTGTTTTCCACCTGTTGCGATAATTGCGTACATCACGGCACCTCCTATTATCAAATCTCGCCAGCTTTGGTGATTCTCGCATTCTTTAACCTCGCTGTGCGGCATACTCATATATAATAACAGCACTATTTCAATATGTCAATACTTATTTGTCGAAAAATTGACCTTCGAAGAGCCCTACCAAGCCATAAAATTTGCTAGTAAGAAAGATTGCTACAAGTATCTCACAACCAAGTACAAGGACTATACCGGACCAGGTCTAGCTAAACCCTTTATCATGGACAATGACAAATGGTGGATATGGACTAGCTTAGCGTGAGAAGAAGGT
>ENA-OQBT01000669-OQBT01000669.1-human-gut-metagenome-genome-assembly--contig:-NODE-669-length-19266-cov-7.228748_pt1 | contig 19266 bp, 25 predicted proteins | sample MGYA00242749_ERZ504557 | MGnify/ENA primary metagenome ERZ504557 (study PRJEB26092, sample SAMD00036243) | human gut metagenome | host: Homo sapiens | study: EMG produced TPA metagenomics assembly of... | reverse complement strand
CGGGAATAAATAGATTCAAAATCTTCCATGGTCCATTGATGTGACATAACAATTGAGCTTTTTTACTTTGATTACAAAAGTAATATCACATTTTTAGAATGAAAGGGGGAGTTTATCGAATGCTTACAATGAACTGACTAAGAAACTTCAACAGGTGATGGTTCCCAAAGCGGCACTGATTGCTTACGAATACAGTGATGGCCGCTATGGACACGGGACATATTATCTCGAACTGCATCCGATCAACGACAGAGGCCGGATGGAGGCTGCCGTCCCCGTTACGTATGAATTTATGGACTCCCTTGTGGAATACTATACGGATAACCGGCAGGATGTACCGCATGGGAAAATCCCCACCAATATGCTGTGGTGCGATACACGCAAGGGACACGAGAGGTACATCTGGTACAATCCTCCGGGAAAACGGCAGATGTTCTTTTCCGAAAGGCTGAATATTCCGGACGGGACATTCCATGTACGTGTCATTTACAGGGCTTCCGGTGACAGACTGGAAATTTTTGCCTATAAGGGAGAAGCACCGGCAGAAGACAGCCCGCTTTTCCTTGCCCCGTTTTTCAATGTAACGGGAAGCAGTGTCTGCCTGGGAAATGCCTCGTTGACTCCTCCGGAAAACATGACTTTCTCAAAACTCCTTGAGCATTGGGAAAAACGCTTCTGGCTCAGTGAATTTTCCCATTTGGGAGGAAGCAGGAATCCCACCGAAAGCAATCTGGTTTCGGTGACGGAAAAGGCACGGACCAATCCGTTTGACTATAACGAATTGAAACCTATGGACAGACAACTTAAAGACTTATTGATATGAAAAAGATTCATTATACAGACAGATACCTGCTCAATCCCCACCATCCCGTAACCGTTTTCGTAATCGGTGCGGGCGGAACCGGATCGCAGGTGGCCACCAATCTGGCAAGAATGAGTATCGCATTGCAGGCACTCGGACATCCGGGCCTGCACTTGACGGTTTTTGACCCCGATACTGTCACGGAAGCGAACATCGGACGCCAGTTGTTCAGCGAATCCGAGCTCGGACTGAACAAGGCGGTGGCACTTGTAACCCGTATCAACCGCTTTTTCGGCTTTTCATGGGAAGCAAAAGGGCAATGCTATCCGTCAGGAACATCAGATTCCGTTTTGGCGAATATCATCATCACCTGCACGGACACCACCCGTTCACGGACCGGTCTGTGGCGTTTTTTGAAAAAGCATAGGGAACGTTCATACGATGACGAGAAATCACCGATATACTGGATGGATTTCGGCAATGCCCAGACCACCGGACAAGTACTGATAGGTAATGTCAAAAGCAAGATACCGCAGCCCTCCTCCACTGAATACCTGCCTATACCCAAGATGAACGTCATAACGGAGGAAGTCCCTTATTCCACCATCAGGGAGAAGGATTCAGGACCGAGCTGCTCGCTGACTGAGGCATTGCAAAAACAGGATCTCTTCATCAATTCCATGTTGGCACAAATCGGATGCGACGTCCTGTGGCGCATGCTCAGGGAAGGAAGAACGTTCTACCGGGGAGCCTATCTCAATCTTGACACATTACGGGTAAACCCCATCCCGGTATAGAACACAAACGTCAGTTTCTCCTGATACATAAAACGATGTATAGGAGAAACTGACGTTTTGGAACACTCCTGCTATGCGGTTTAATATTTCAGCCGTACGGCATTTGCCACTCCCTTTTCCGTCATGACCAGCTCATACCGGTCCAACTTTTCATAGAGTTTGCCCAATGTCTTGCATCCATATCTCCTGACCTTGAATTTGGGCATCATTTTTTTCAATGCACCGCCGATCAGTGAAAGGGAAACCTCTTCTTTGCCGTCAGCCGCCTGCTCAAAAGCCTTGTCGAAATACTCCATATCCCTTCGGATAAAGAATTCGGGAGTGTTCTCCTCTGCCTTGCTTTCCTTCCGGTCGGCATACAGGAATACGGAACAGGACCGTACCAATGACACCGGGGTCTTTCCTTCCCCATATCCCAGCACTTTCACCCCGGCTTCCCGTATCCGTTGGGCAAGCAGGCTGTAATCACCGTCACTGGCCACCAGGCAGAAACAGTCCACCTGCCGTCCCGAAGAATATCCATCGCATCTATGACCAGTGCAATGTCCGTCGTGTTCTTTCCGGGAACATGGGAGGAAGCTTGTACAAGCCTGAATCCATGCTCCCTGGCACTTTCCTTCCATGCGGAAAGCGCTTTCCTCGTCCAGTCTCCATAAATTCGTCTCACAACGGCATCCCCGTAACGGGAAACAAAGCCCATTATATCTTCCATCCTCTCAAAGGATGCGTTATCCCCGTCAATAAGGACTGCAACGGTATATCTTGAATTGGCATTTGTCTTCATAACAACTGTTTATGAAACAAAGTTAGCATAACTTTCCCATGTTGGTATTCCCGCCCTTATCTTTTTTCCCACGTTTCTGTAAAAACTCCTGTATTTCCGAGCTTCTGTAGAAGTTTTTCCCGTTATCGTCCGTCTGGTAATAACGGATCAGCCCTTTTTCCCTGTAACGGGCGACTGTCCGCAATGACACGTTTAGCAGTTTGGCAATGTCATAGTTGTCCAAAAGCTCGTCTCCATTCAGGCAGTCCTTCACGCGTCCCATCCTGTCCAGTTTCTTTTCTATACGGTCAAAACCTTCCACTATGGTCATTATCATTTTTTCAAGCACTTCATTGTCTATATACATCATGGCAATTTTCTCCTGTCTTTTTAAAGGTTATTACTGGAATACCCTTTTCTTGTGCGCACTTTCAAGAGTATATGCCATGTTCAGTGAAAAATGTATGCCACATTATCCGTTTATATTGGACGGGGAATTATATAACACTGCAAATCAATAAAATACAGATATAAAAATAGTATAGGGGAAATTGAAATGTAAAAATTCGAGGTGTAAAATTGTAAAATCCGAATGTAAACTTTACAATTTACAGGTCGTCAGACCTTCTCCGGATCAGGACTGATAGATGGCGTTTCCATACCAGGCGTTTTACTTTTGCCGGCGAAGGCATCTGAAAGGTACGGGCAAGAAATACAGCACCTTCCACTTTGGCACCGGCCCTTTCCAGATTATGGGCGTATTCCATCAGGCTGGATCCGCTGGTCAGCAAATCATCGACAATCACCACGCGCTTTCCGTACAGATCGTTTGACATCATATAGTTGGCGGTATTTATTTCAGAGCGTTTTTCTGAGGCGTGTTTACACTCCCTGCTTTCCGTAATGCATATTAAATCCAGTCCTGAACGGACATAGCCATGCGTTTCCAGAAAACCGGCAATACCTGAGAAACGTCTGTAATAGCGGTCTGATGTGCTGCACGGCATAAACATGGCAGTAATATCCTCATCAGTGGAAAGAAGCAGGAATGCTTGTGAAAAATATTCCGTACAGCTGTCTTTTCCATCCTTGAAATCATATACTTTTTGCACGAATGCCAACTGGTCATCACAAAGCCAGCTTTCAAAGCGTTTGGGAAAATAATAGCCGGCAAACACGCAGCGAATGCTCCCGAATGAGAACAATCGCAACGGACGGACTTTATCAAACAGCTCAGGACAAGTCAGCGCATATAACAGCGGTGCATGAGGATTTCCTGCTATGATGGCTTGACGTAGCGGTTTCTCCCTGTCTTCCCGCTCATCGTAGCTGCTGCATATTGGCATAGCACCTTGCCGCACTTTTTTCTCCAGTATTGTCCGTATATCCAGAGAACGATAGCCGTTAGTAATAATGTTGCATTGATTATCAGTTCCATATTTCCTGTTTTTTTATTTTCGGACAGATTGTCCGGGATAAAAATACTGTTTTTCCGGTAAAGAAACAGACTTTTAGCCATTCTTTTAATTTGCTTCCCCAAACAGAGCGGTCTCTGACATCTGATGACATCTGATGCCGTTTGATGACATCCTTTTGCCCATGACTTTTACTTCCCGTATTTTCGTGCCGGACAAAAAAAGCAGAGTTTATGGAATTTGTATGTATCGAAGCTAAGGCATTCATGGAAATGAATGAGGCTTTGGAAGCCGTTGAAAAGAGAATGCGTGAAACATGCGGAGGAGGCATCTGTAGTATGGATGACTGGATTGATAACCAGGAAGCGTGTATGCTTATGAATGTCTCGCCCCGAAAGCTGTTGCAACTTCGGAGAAGCAGGATTATCCCTTACAGCCATATAGACCGCAAGGTATATTACAGGCGTCAGGATATTATACGTTATTTGGAAAACAGTATTCACCATGTAACCCCCGAATCCTTATGACTCAATTCATACTGACCAAAGAAAGCCCTGAGATTATACGTTTTTTTCGGAACATAAGCACCCTGTCCAAAATGCTGGATGATCAGGAGAAAAACCTTCGTCCGGTCCTGAACGGAGAGCGTTACATTACCGACAGCGAGTTGGCGGAGAAATTGAAGCTGACACGAAGGACGCTGGCTGATTACAGAATGAACGGCAGGCTGCCCTATTACAAAGTAGGAGGCAAATTATTATATAAGGAAAAGGACATTCTTGTTCTGTTGGAAAAAAACAGGGTGGAAACATTTGATCATTGGTAATACCCGTTTCCAAGTATCACGACATAAACATAAGAAAGTCATGGAAACGATAAAAAGAGAGGGTTTCATGGCTTTCTTATTACAGAACCGGCAGATTATACGTTTTTTTATTTTGGAATCATATATCGGTCAGCATTTCTATTTCTTACATGTAAAGGTAGCCTTTTGCTTCTGATGCGCAAGGCGGTCCTTCGGACTGGTTGGCTGAAAAAATCATCCTCGCTTCGCTGCGGTATTTTTTCGCCAAGCCTTGCACTATCAGAGCAAAAGACAAATGTCTGACATGTAAGAGATAGAAATACCGGCTTTGCCAAAGCCGGAAATGTTTAATCACAAAATAAGGAAATTATGATTCAGACAACAAACAAGTATAGCAAAGAAACTTTCATCCGCCTGAACTACTGGTATGATCGGATATATGGACTTGTACAGGAAGATATAGATAAAGTGAATACATGGTGGAACACATCGAAAAGACACGCTCCGGCCAGTATCCACGGACAGGAGACAACCTGTTCTTTGTTTCCGGTTATGGTGAGCGTTCCCGGCTGTTCTTTATAGATGCCGTATATGGAGATAACATTATACTCCGGGATTTTTCCCGTGTTCCATTCGTGTCCCGTGACAAAGAGGGTATCAAATGCGATATGCATGGCGGTGAGTGTCTGTTGGTAAAGGCAGGCGATGTAAGGTTCAAGGCATGGACTACCGGCCGTTTCAAGCATTGGGGGCATTACGGGGCATGTGAAAACGGGGAGGTTTACTACGATGCGAAAATAGCCCTGTGGGAGTGTGGCGCACCTGAACAGCCGGAAAGCCGGGAATGGTTCAAAATCCATATCCGCAAAAACACCCGGCCGAGCGAGGATATGTACGTCGGAGAAATATCCTGTAAGGATGAGGATGGACTCAAACAGTTTGTCAACGACCATGAAGGTACCATATTCGCAGAAGAGGATTCTCAGGAAATGGTCATGCTGTGTTTCAGGCATTCCGACATGAGGATTTCCCCGGAAGAATGGGAAAAGATGGATTGTCCGGTATCCATGCGTGAGATATACGGACAGATGCATGAAGTAAAGATTGTAAAAGACCATAAAACGCATCTGACCACATTCTACTATTAACATAGTATCACCACATGAAAATCACCCTTGTTCCTCCTGCCACATATGACAGGAAAGAAACAAGGGTATATCATCAGGCAGTCTTTTCAATACATCTATTAGATATGGAGCAGATTGTTCTTCCTGCACAAATATTCATTCAGATCCTTATATCCGGAATATTCATGCGAAAAATCGCATATACGGATTCCGTATTTGTCCTTTAATGCCTGCACCGCATTTTTCCCGGCGGTATCATTATCCAGACAGCAACGGATGCCGTCATATTGTGAAAGGAAAGAAAAAGCCTTCTGTAAGTTACTGACAGAATTCAACACTATATAATCCCCCTCTTCCAAAGATGGAAAAGCCGGTCTGAAAGACAGAAAATCCATAAACCCCTCAAAAATATAGCAAATCCTGCTTTCCGGCGTGCTAATGATGCGACTGATGTCCTTGGGAGCAATACAAGCCTTGAAATACCTGTTCCTGATTTCGTACCCTCCGGAAATATTAGGGAAAGCGATGGCAAAATAATTCTTCCCATTCCGTTTAAAATGGGCTTCCCTGCATATTTTTCGGGCAGTTTCCAGATCAATGCACCGTTCCTTCAGATAAGTAAGCAGTATCCGGTTGGCAAGAGGAATGATTTTCAAATCTTGAAAGGCGGGATATGCCTTTTCAAACGGACAGGAAACAGTAACCGGTTTCAGTACGGCTCTTTTATCCTCAATACACTGTAGTACATAACCTATATCTTGTGTCCGATAAATCTCCTTGGCCAACGTTATAATATCCCCTCCCTTCCCCAGACCGAAATCATACCACAATTCCTTATGGAGGTCAACCTTGAAAGAGGCTTCCTTTTCCGTCCTGAAGGGCGATTTGTACCATACGCTGTTCCCACGCTGTATTACCGGCTTGTATCCGAATCCGGCTAAAAAATCAACAAGCCTGATGTTCTTTGCTTCTTGTATGTTCATGGCATCTCATTTTCATGGATTAGTTCACTATTAATACACGACAAAGAACCGCTTTATATCCGAAACATAAAAAGCAGTGTCATCAGATGTCATTAAAAGTCATCAGATGACATCCTGTATATCCTTTTTACATGAATGGCTCAAAAACTTTTCTGTTTTGGCATGCACACCTCCTTCATGCAGCAATGCCGCAAAGTATGATAAAGGCATGAATTATAAGTAAAAAAACTGTACAAAATAATATTTATGGAGAAGTTATGACATTCTGAATAGTATCTGTATATTTGTAAAATCCAATAACACATAATATATTTGAATGGTATAATCTGTAGACATTATATCGAATAAGGTTTTAGGGTATTGATAACCAATAGCCCTGTTCCTTTTCAGTATAGGCTCTATTTTAATACAGTGGAAATTTAAAATGTTGACTGCCGCTTTACTATAAACTATTAATTTAAAAAAGTATTTATGAACAACATGAAAGATTTGATTGCGTTATTTGACAACCACAAGATTTATGATACGGATATATGGACAAATTTCCTTATTCTATTGGTGTTTACAGATTTGTATTTAGGTGTGTGTTGTCCCCAAAAAGAACCTGGAATTACGTTTCAGGATTTAACTCTAATAAACCTGATTCCATTCGTAATATTAGGTATTGTCTGTATTTGGACTGTGAAATTTTTTACTTGTATCCTCTTTGCATTATGTACACTAGCAGTACCCTTAATTGGGAAATATATTTTTCTATTTAATAATGAAGAAGTTTCGATATTTACGTTGAAAGAATATGCAATGAAAACCAATAATACTGTGATTGCACAAATTGTAAGCGATATAGAGATACAAAAATCAAGAAAGGTAAAGAGTGCTTTAGGAAAGGTGGGAGCTATAATCTTATGTTTAGTAGATCTCTTTGCAGGTGCCTTCATGCCCAAGTCAGTTCCAAACTTTTTGGCGCCTAGTGAAATAGTCGTCATTTGTATTTTTGCTCTTTTAGTGCTTTTGGTTTATTCATGCAAAATAAAGATTCAAGGGGTATATCTTTCTAATGATTTGCGAAGCAAAATTTCCAACTTTAAAGTCAACACCCCAAACAATAAATAAATTCTTAATGCATTTGATTTAGCACATGTTTTTATTTTTTTCTCTTGTTGAAAACTATAATTAAAAGGAATGAAAATATTTGCAGAAATCGAACCTGTGTATTATATTTGCAGTGTCAAAGAGACAAATTTTGTCAGATTAGTAAAGAAAAACAATGAATTTAGCGTAAGGCCAATTCAATGGTTTTCATAAAAGATAAAGCAAAAAATGTGCAGTCACTCAAGGAGTTAGAATAAACCGAAGCAAAAGGTTCGATTCCTGGTGGCACCACCAAAGAAAGTACATAACTTTACTTAAAAGCGCATTAGGCAGGTAATTACATATGTAATTACCTGCTTTCTTTTATATCTTTCCTATCAGTATTTTTAGATATTTGTCAGTTTGGCTTATATTTAAAGTTCAACTAATTCCCGGATTATGATGCCGCTATCCTGCCTGCCGAAAAATTCCGGGATAGTATATGGTGGGGTAAGAGTTTTTCGTTATCTTTGCTCTCTACATGATAAAACTGATTTTATTTTCCTGTTAACCATTAGGATCATAAGATATACCTTCTTGATGATTTCTTTAAGTAAAAAATGAGAATTAATGAATATGAGAAATTTGTTTTTGACTTTAGCTTTTGTCTATGTTCCGGCATATTCGCCCAAAATACGACAGTTTTTGAATCTCCTATTATGGGGTGGAGCTCATGGAATACCTATCGGGTTCATATCAATGACACCTTAATAATAAGACAAGCGGATGCTATGGTGCAGAAAGGGTTGAAAGAAGTGGGCTATTCCTATGTGAATGTAGATGACGGTTTTTTTGGATGGCGGGATGAAAGAGGAGTGATGCAAACACATCCCGAACGTTTTCCGAACGGATTGAAGGGGGTGGCTGATCATATTCATTCTTTAGGATTAAAAGCCGGCATTTATTCGGATGCGGGAAGCAATACTTGTGGTTCTATCTGGGATAAAGATATGAACGGAATAGGTTCCGGTTTGTATGGACATGAATTTCAGGATGCCACGTTGTATTTTAAAGAGTGGGGATTTGATTTTATCAAAATTGATTATTGCGGAGCCGGTCAGGAATTGAATTTGGAAGAGGAAAAGCGATATACAGAGATTCGTCAGGCTATAGATAATCTGGGTTGCGGACATGTTTCTATTAATATCTGTCGATGGGCTTTCCCGGGTACTTGGGCTAGAAACATTGCTCGTTCATGGCGAATCAGTGCGGATATCCGTCCGGAGTGGGGATCAGTAAAGTATATTATCAATAAAAATCTTTATCTGTCTGCCTATGCGGGAGAAGGTCATTATAATGATATGGATATGTTGGAAATAGGCCGGGGGCTAAAGCCTGAAGAGGAAGAGGTGCATTTTGGAATGTGGTGCATCATGAGTTCACCTTTGTTGATAGGATGTGATCTGACAACCATTCCGGAGGCGTCATTAAAACTGTTGAAAAATAAAGAATTGATAGCTTTGAACCAAGACCCTTTAGGATTACAGGCATACGTAGTTCAGCATGAAAATGAAGGGTATGTGTTGGTGAAAGATATAGAACGGAAGCGTGGTAATGTACGTGCGGTTGCTTTATACAATCCTTCGGACACGATTTGTAACTTTACAGTTCCGATGAATATTTTGGAATTAGGAGGAAAAGTTAAGGTACGAGACCTGATGAAACAGCAGGATTTACCGGAGATAAAAGGGGGTGTTCTGAATCGGGAATTGCCTCCCCATAGTGTGCTGATTTTACGTATGGAGTCCGAAAAGAGGTTGGAACCGACTGTTTATGAAGCGGAATGGCTTATCTGCCTTGTTTCAATGATTTGGGAAAGACTCCGAAAAGCATCGTATATGTTCCGTTACATGAAGCATCCGGAGGCATGAAGGTAAGCTATCTGGGAGGGCGAAAAGAGAATTTTGCAGAATGGAAAGAGGTGTACAGTGAGCAAGGCGGTAAATACGAAATGACTATCCGCTATGTGCCTAAAGCAGACCGTAAGCTGGAAGTCTGTGTGAATAATGAAAAAAGGATTCTTCTTGATTCGCTGTCGGCGGATGAAACTCAAAAAATAGCTTCGATTACTGTTCCGGTGCATTTGAAAGCAGGGTATAATAAGGTACGTATGGGAAGTTCATTTTGCTGGGCTCCGGATATTGACTGTTTTACTTTGACAAAAGTAAGTGAGTAAGCTGAGAAGATCTATCCTCTTGAAGTACTACTTTGATAAAGAGTAAGAATATGAGTGTAACAGATGTCACCCGTGAGGAATTGTGGGCAAAGCAACATTTGTCTTGCAAAAACATAGATTATGCAGTATGGGAACGGGATAAATCCATGCTCCGGAAGTTATCTAGAATCAATGGCGGCTGTTCTTTCGTGGTGGATGTATATAAAGGATGTTATGCGTATGCTTCTACGGGTTTTGTCGATTGGTTGGGGTATGACAGGCACAAGATAGAAACATTGGAAAAACAGGGTGATTATCTGGAGTCGCGTATTCATCCGCATGATCGTTCCCTATTGGAAGACTTGCAAGTCAGGCTGGGGAAGTTCATTTATAACCAGCCTTTGGAACATCGGAATGACTATTGTAATGTATATAGTTTTCGTATACTCAATGCTCGTGGTAACTATGTGCGTGTAACAAGCAGGCATCAAGTTTTGGAACAGAGCCATGACGGAAAAGCATGGCTCATTATAGGGAATATGAGTATGGCCCCCGGTCAGAAAGAATCAGAACAGGTGGAATGTACTGTTCTGAATCTGAGAAATGGAGAAATGTTTTCACCCGGTGTGGTGATAATGAATCCGGTTGTCAGTCTTACCGGACGTGAAATGGAGATATTACGCCTCATCCAACGAGGATTCTTAAGCAAAGAAATTGCCGATAAATTATGTATCAGTATTCATACCGTCCATATTCACCGGCAAAATCTGTTGCGTAAGCTGGGAGTACACAACTCTTTGGAGGCGATACGCCTGGGACAGGAGTCGGGGCTGTTAAGCTGATTGCCCGATTTCATCGGGTTAAGGCATCCATTCCACTACTCCCGTAATAGGATGCTGCTTTCTCCATTCCTTAAATCCGCTATAATCCCGTACCCCATCTCGGAGGACTGCCTGATAATATTCCACTCCGATAATCTTCTCGGTTTCCGGTGTCTCATATTTTAACCTTAGAATAGTTTCCCGTATTTCATCGGTCATAATTTCCGAAATGCGTTGGGCTACCTTTTCAAAATAACCGTCATAACGTGAACCTTCCCGGATGTGAATCATATCCATCTGCCAAAGTTCGTTTTCTTCATTCTGATACCATGCATGCCATTCAATACAGGCTTCAGAGGTATGCAGTAGATTGGCACATTCTATTCTTTTGATAGACGGATTCTCTGCTAGTCTGGCCATTGCCAGAAAACTGTCCGCTAGGTTCAAGGGTGATGAATAAATATGGAAATCAATGTCCCTATGTTTCATCAGTAACCCTGTTCTGAGTGAACCTACCAGATTAATTTTTGCACCGGCATCTTCCCATATCTGGATGATGTTCGTGTTTTTGATAACTTGCCAGGCTTTCTCCTGATTCTGTTTGGCAATGTCGAAAATATTCATACGCTATCTTTTATGGTGAGTTTGCAAAAGTAGAGAAAAGCTTTCAAACTGAAGATAGTTATAAATAACTATTTATTGCCGGAATGAATCGGGAGAAAGGGTGTGGCAAGGAACTTAGTAATGCTTCCTTTTCAAGTAAATGACAGATTGTATTCCTAACATGATGACAAACAGATATTCTGTTGTCATATATACCGCTAGAGGTGCATATATACAGTGGCTCAGCCAGTAAAGATAAAGAAGATATACCATAATGGTAACCATTTGAAAGATAAAGGCAATTTTTGTCTTTCCGGTTCCAGTGACAGCACTGATGTAAACATATCCGGGCACTGCGAATACATAATTAAACAGCATAACGATGAAAGGGGGGACAGTGTGTTGCACCAGTGTTTCATTGTTGGTGTAAAATCTGATAATCCAATAATTACAAAGCAATGCGATTCCTACCAGTGGAAGACCGATGGCATATCCCATTTTGATGATTTTGTGGCAGATAGGAAAAACACCTTTTCGTTGTCCAGCTCCTACAAGATTGCTTACTAAGGAACTATTGGTGGTTCCTAAAGAACTGACAATCACAAAAAAGAGGGTGGAAACGCTGCGGGTAATGTTGGATACGGCCAGTTCCATCTTTCCTAAATGTTCGATGGCGACGAAGAACAGGAACCATGGCGCCATGCTGATAAAAGAATGCAGCATGCTCCATACGGACAGGTAAAACAGTCTTTTCAATAGTTTTCCATCAACTACCGGTTGTAGTCCATATTTGTTTTTATCAATCTTTCTCCACATATAGATAAGGAGAATGATTAAAGATACCATTTCTGCCAGCGTTGAGGCTATTGCCGATCCTGCTATCCCAAACTTTAAGGTAAATATCAATAGATAATTGAAAGGAATGTTGATAAGTACGGCTGCTATTGCAGACCAAGATAAGGTCCTGGTCTTTGTTATTCCCACAAAAAAAGCCCGGAGTGCCAGAAAGGGAAATGAAAATAAAAGTCCGAAACTGCGCCAGTCCAGATAGTCCGTTATGGCCTGATAGATTTCCGGTGAGGTAATTAATTGTTTCAAAAGGAAGGGAGAAAGGCCCTGTATCAACAAATATAAAGAGAGCGCTAGTCCGGAAAGGAAAAAGAGTCCTTGAAAGAAGGTACGTCCTGTCTCGGCATAGTTCTGTTCTCCATTCCTGCAGGCAATCATGACTTGCAGCCCTATGCTGAAACCGAAGCCTAGCATATAAGTTACCAGATAATATATTCCTGCTAAGCAGATGCGCCAAGTTCCACTTCACCGACATGGCCCAGAAAGACGGCATCGGTAATATTGATTAATTGCTCCATTAAAACGCTCATCATTATGGGAAAGTTGATGAGCCATATTTGTCTATATGTATAATTCATTGTTTAACTTAATGTATACACCATGCTTATGCACTTATCGGTTTGGGGATGGTGCATAATCTGTATGAATTGATAATAGGGGTATAAAACTCTGTAACGAATCTTGTTTAAGATCCGTCAGAATAGCTGAATAGCTTGGGGAGGTAGTGCTATTTGTTGAATGTAGCTATATACAGAGTTGATGTTTCATTAGTTAAACAATTGTGTTTTGCAGGTTAAATCAAATCTCCTGGTTCGGCATAAATTTTGTATTCGCTCTCTAGTCCCTTGAAATCTTTTCTGAGGAGTACAATTTTAGCTTTGGGGGTAAGCCAAATGTTTAGTGGAATGGCATTCTCTTCTTGAAATGAAAATATAGTGCTGAATTCTTTTCTCAAAGATTCGTCTGAGGTTGCGGTATAATTAGGTAATGAGAAAAATGAATTTATGTAGTCATACAGTATCTGTTTACTTTTTATAGATCCCCCTTTTTCATATTTCTCACTTCTAGCATACAGCACAACAGATGGAATACCTTGATGGATATGAGTCTGTGTACTCAGATGATATTCGTCTAGATTATTTGCATAGCCTGTGATAAAACTGGAGTCGGTTACGTCTTTCCAATTGAAAGCTAGGAAATCTTTTTTATTTGTGATATCAATGGATATTGTATCACTACTATAGATTATTTCATTGTTTTTGTAACCTAGCAGATAAGTCTTGTATGTGCCGGGTGAGTAATAAACATGTGCCCATTTGAAGAATGTTGTTTCCACATATCTGGCGTAATTTGAATGACTGAATACTTTAAAACTATTTGGGGAATGAGATGATTTCCACACTATGGAATCATACACTTCGCTTAAACAAGGTGCATCTTTACCAAAATCAAAAGATTGGTAGAACACAATAGGAGCAAATATGTTTTGAGAACTTTTTTCTGCTTCTAATATAATTTTTATGTCTTTATTTTCTGTTTCTTTATTTTTGTCACCATCCATATCGGCCTCTTCTTTGGAGCAAGACAAAGCAAAGAAGGTAAGTAGCAAACAGTAGAATCTCTTTTTCATATTGTTTCTGAGGCTTGGTAAATAGTTCTGTTTGTAATGTCGAAAACAAAGTTAGCAAATATATTTGATAATCTTAGCTCTATATCCTATATTTTATTTCAGACTGATGATTTGATAATCAAAATTGGTAAAAAAGAGACATTTACAGAGACTCGAAAGGTTCCTGCACATACCTCATATACTCCTCATAGTCTATATACCTTCCACCCATTGACTTTAAGTGTGGTGTCTCAAATTGACAATCTATCAAGGTCCCTCCCAATTCTTGAAATGTTTGTGCCAGATAGATAAGCGCTAGTTTCGACGCATTAGGAACCAAAGAAAACATACTTTCACCAAAAAAACACTTTCCCAAAGTGACTCCATAGAGCCCGCCGACCAGGCAAGATTCTTCCCATACTTCCACACTGGCTGCAAAACCTTGTTCATGCAGGCGGGTGTAGGCTTTCATGATATCCTCTCCCAACCATGCTCCCGCTTCTTTCATCCGCAGATTACCGCAAGTTTGAATCACTTCATGAAATGCCTGGTTAAAACTAACTCCGTATCGTCCTTTGTTCATAAGGGTACGCATGGAGTGGGAAATGTGAATCTCGTTAGGGAAAATCACAAATCGTTTCAGGGGACACCACCATTGTATCTGTTTCTCACGGAAAGCATACCAGGGAAATATGCCATTGGAATAGGCAAGGATGAGGCGGTCTACAGAGAGGTCACCACCCACAGCCAATAGTCCGTCCGGCTCGCCATAGTAAGGGTTGGGGAAAACAAGTTTTTGAGTTAGTTGAAAGACCATAATGTTTTTTATTTGTGTGATTCACATACAGTCTCCTGTAGGGCTGACTCGTATGTCTGCCCCTACGGAGGAGTTACTGGTTTCATTTAGGCTTGTTGCTTTTTGAGTACTTGCAAGCTCAATTGTCCGTTCTCTGCTGTCACTTCCACTTTGCCTCCCGTTTTTAATGTTCCGAATAGAATTTCACGCATAAGCAGTGGTTTCAGATGCGAGGCAATTGCCCTGTCCATTTCTCTGGCCCCATATTCTTTGGTAAAACCTAGCTTCAGCAGATGTTTATAGGCTTCCAGGCTGAGTTCCATTTCTACATGACGCGCCGACAGCTTGTTTCTCAGTTCGCCGAGCTTTTTGTTTAGGATGAGAGAAGCCATTCCGTAATCCATATCATGGAAAACAACTGTTGCAGATAACCGGTTGATGAATTCAGGCTTGAAAGTTTTCTTAACTTGTTTCAACATTGCCTCTCCAGCAGCAACCTGTCCGCCGAAACCTATAGAGGCTTGGTGCGCGAATTGCGCTCCGGCATTGGAGGTCATGATAAGTATCACATGACGGCAGTCCGCTTTTCGTCCTTTGTTATCCGTCAGTATGGCATAGTCCATAACTTGCAGCAGAATATTGAACACATCGGGATGTGCTTTCTCGATTTCGTCAAGCAGTAACACACAATTGGGAGTTTTGCGGATAGCATCTGTCAGCAGTCCACCGTCTTCATAACCTACATATCCGGCAGGTGAGCCGATGAGTTTGGCCACTGTATGCTTTTCCGTATATTCGCTCATGTCAAAGCGTTGCAGGGCGATACCTAGTTCGGAAGCCAATACTTTGGCTACCTCTGTCTTTCCCACACCGGTGGGGCCGACGAAGAGAAGGCTTGCCAGTGGTTTGTTTTCGTCCAGTAGCCCGGCTTTGGCCATTTGTACGGCTTCCACCACTTGGCAGACAGCTTCTTCCTGACCGTATATCTTTGCACTGATGCGTTCATGCAAGGTTTCTAATGTGGCATTGTCTTCTTCCTTCATGGCAAGTACATCCACTTTACAGATACGTGCCAGTATATCGGTTATCAATGCTTTGTCCACCGTTTGTTTTTCTGTATCTGTGGGGTGGATCTCACGATAAGCACCGGCTTCGTCTACCAGGTCTATGGCCTTGTCGGGCAAGAAACGGTCGCTGATGTACCGTGCGGCGGCTGTAACGGCATACGCTATCACTCCTTCTTCATAAATCACTCCGTGGAACGTTTCGTATTTTTCTTTTAACCCTTCCACTATGTGGATGGTTTCCTCGATTCCCGGTTCTTGTATGTCAATCTGTTGGAAACGCCGTACTAATCCTCTGCTACGCGAAAAATAGCGGTTGAATTCTTCGTAAGTAGTGGAGCCGATAAATCGGATCTCTCCTCCTTCCAGATAAGGCTTGAGCATATTAGAGGCATCCATCGAACCGTCTCCCGTCCGTCCGGCGCCTATCAGGTTATGTATTTCATCTATATATACGATGGCGTGTCCTTCTTTCCGTATTCCTTCCATAATGCTTTCAGCCTTTTCTCGAACTCACCCCGATATTGTGTACCGGCCAATAAGTTGCCTAAATCCAGCTCGTAGATACGACAACCTGTGAGACGTTCGGGAACATTGCCTGCTTCTATACGTGCGGCCAGTCCGTAGGCCAGTGCGGTTTTTCCCACTCCCGGTTCGCCCACGTGCAGAGGATTGTTCTTTTCTTTGCGGCAGAGAACCTGAATGGTGCGTTCCAATTCCACATCCCTGCCTATAAGCGGATTCCGGTCTTGCAGGCCCTCGTTGAGGCAGGTAACATAGTTACGCCAAGGCTCGCTTTTCTCTTGCTCAGAGGAAGTTTCCTCTTGAAACTGATTCATGTGCTCGTAATTTGAAATGAGGGTGCTGAGGAATTCCGGCATATCTTCGCCCACTGTTTTTTTTAACAGATAGCCAGCCCATGAATCTTCCAGTTGAAGCATTCCTTGTACCAGATGAGGAACATCCATTTCTTCTGCGCTTGAATGGCTGATTGTCATATAGGCATATTGCAGCAGCTCGGAGAGTTGACCTGAAATTTCCAATTCATATTCTATTTCTTGAGGAACTCGTTCCACTTCTTTTGACAGATATTCGGAAATGGACTGGGACAGTTCTTCCGGGGTACAAAAACACTCTGCCAATGCTTTTTGAAAAGGAACTTGTTTCAGCAATGCGCTCAATAAGTGTTCGGGCGTGATAAATTCATGCCGATATTGCATCGCTTGGCTCTGCGCAGAAGCGAAAGCGTAGTTCACCGAATCGGTATTTGGTATATCCATATCTTATTCTTGATTTTTTATTCTTCTTCCGGTGTAACCGTGAGTCGGAGAGGGAATCCCTCTTCACGAGCCATACGGGTGGCTTTTTGTACTTTTGACCGGGCGATATCATACGTATAGATGCCTACTACGGCCGATTCACTTTTATGTACCTGCATCATCAAAGCTTCTGCTTCCATCGTTGATTTGAAAAAAACGGTAGTTAATATCTTTACAACAAATTCCATTGTAGTAAAGTCGTCATTGAAAATGATAACTTTGAAGCGTCGCGGCTCGTGAAGGTCTATACGTTCTTTTTCTTTATAAGATGATTGTTGTTGTTCCATATTGGTATTTGTCATACGTACTTATGGCACAAAGGTAGGGAAAGTATTGGAAAGGTAGGGTAGGGAAGAGATGAATTTTGTCTCCCAAAGTAGCTAGAATGGCGAACTTCACAAAACTCATAACCATACCATGGATTGCATTGAAAGATTTGTATCATTCATAAATGGTATCACTAATAAAAAAGGGCAGAAACAATGCTATTATAAATAAAAAGAACAGAATATCACTCTTTTTCATAGATAGAAATGTGTTTTTCATTAATATTTGCGACAAACATACGAAAAAACTTCTAACTTCCTAACCAAACAACAATTTAAATTCGAGGTGTGAAGGAATGGCAAATAAGATTGCTTCCGGGCAATTTTATGTATAATATGGTCTGTGATTAATAATTCGACGGCTCTTTATTTGTTATCTAGCCATAATCTTTTATCTTTGTTTCCCGTCATGGAATAAAGTAAAAAGGTTATTATGAAAACAAGAGGATGGATTTTAACTGTAATTTGTAGTATGTTGTTATTGGTGGCGGGTATCACTTTTGCATCAATGGTGCTTGTCGGGCAACCGGCTTTGGCAAACGAATCATTGTGGTGGTGGATCTTGATAAATCTTGGTGTGATGGTTTTATTATTCGGGTACGGCGTGAAGCGGGGAATCCAGATATTGCGTATCTTCAGCATACCGAAAAGCAAACTGACACGGGAACCAGGTGTCGTGGTTTGTGATTATAATATCAGCCTGAAAAAGTATGCTTTGTATAAATTGTGGGACATCCGTCATTTCAGTTTTTCTTTGTTGTTTATCATTTATATTTGTATTGCATTGTGTACAGGGCACTATATTGTTCCCGAAGAGCAAAGCCTGTTCAGCCCACTGCTGATTTGGTTCTTGTGTCTTATCTATATCTTGATTATGCTGCCTGTCAGACTAAATAAAATTTATAAGCGGAGTATTGCAGGGCAGACTTGGGTGGAAATAACTCCGGAAGGGTTGACATATGACAAGGCGAAACTGAAACAGACATTCCCTTGGGAAGAGATAGCAGGTATAGCTCTTTATAAGACCTATTGCTTTCTGTATGATAAAAGAGGCGGTGAATTTTTGATTGTAACTTCGGATGAAAAGGTGAAAGAATCCCTTCTTTACTATTTAAATACGAAAAAATAATGAATTAAAGCTAAGTGTTTTTCATAATAAGGTTGTTCGTATTATTATAATGTGTATTTTTGTAACAAAGTAATAATGAAAAACTCTTAAGTATGAAAACACCTGTTCTCGCGCTATTCATTTCTTTAGTGGCATTTGGAGCCTGTGTGTCCAATAAACAAACCCAGCCGTCAACCGATTATACCCAATTGGTGAATCCGTTTATCGGAACCGATTTTACCGGCAATACTTATCCGGGAGCGCAAGCGCCTTTCGGAATGGTACAACTTAGTCCGGATAACGGCTTGCCGGATGGGACCGTATTTCCGGCTATTTTTATCCGGACAGTACGATTGCCGGATTCAGTCATACCCATTTGTCGGGGACGGGAGCCGGAGACTTGTATGATATCTCTTTTATGCCTGTTACTTTGCCTTATCAGGAAGCGGAAGCTCCTTTAGGCATCTATTCCAAATTCTCTCATGCGGATGAAGAGGCTTCAGCAGGTTACTATCGCGTGTTGCTGAAAGATTATGATATCAATGTGGAATTAACTGCTACAGAGCGTTGCGGCATCCAGCGTTATACATTTCCTGAAGGAGAGTCGGCTGTCTTTCTGAATCTGAAGAAAGCGATGAATTGGGATTTTACCAATGATTCATTATTAGTATTTATAACCATAGAACAACCAAAACTAATCAGAAATATCCGAGTGTAAATCTTTAATTACCAGCATATTCTAAAATTTAACACTTTTCGGTTGCCATTTGTCGCTTCCCAAATTTCCACATAT
>ENA-OQBT01000668-OQBT01000668.1-human-gut-metagenome-genome-assembly--contig:-NODE-668-length-19271-cov-3.506582_pt1 | contig 19271 bp, 21 predicted proteins | sample MGYA00242749_ERZ504557 | MGnify/ENA primary metagenome ERZ504557 (study PRJEB26092, sample SAMD00036243) | human gut metagenome | host: Homo sapiens | study: EMG produced TPA metagenomics assembly of... | reverse complement strand
GCGGAGATACCCTGTTCCGTGCTTGACCAGCTGATGGTTGGTTCGGTCGAAGGCGTTATCACCCATGATGCCGCTGTAGCCCTGCTCGGCTTCACGCCGGAGGCACTGATCGGGCGAGGCCGTGGATGCGGTAATCGATCACAACGGCGAGCTGTACGGCGTTATCCAGAAGTCGTGGTCGGCGGATTTGATCCGAGACGATTCGTCGAAGACTACTGGCTCGTGTGCGTGATCTGCTGGTGCTTACGTTGGCCGGGGACCGTGCGGAATCCGTGCTGTCCGACACGGCTGAGGCCGAGGATATGGACGATCTGCACCGCCAAGCCAAGCGCTGGGACTGGGCGCACTGACCGCAATGGCAGACATCATCAACACTACGTTGGGTGCCATGACCGGAGCCATTTCTCCGCGTATGCGCTTGGAACTGCTGGCCGCGCGATTGTTGGCCGGCAGTGAATCAGGCTTTGCAACAGCCGCTCCCGCGCCAGCTTCTTCTGGTATGCCGCCTGCGGTGCTTCTTCGACTTCGACTACGTCAGCCGCTTCCGGTACGGGTGCCAGTGGTTTTGCCGGCGCATCGCGAGGCGGGTTTGCCGGAGCCTCACATGCGGATTCTCCGGTGCTGCACGCAACCAGCAAGCAGCCGCGCCTCAGAGCACCGCTTCCCATGAATCTGTTGGAGGCAATGGCCCTGTCAACGGCCCGGTCAGCGACCGACCCGCGGGCTCTCTGTCTGTGCAACCTGCTGTAGCAACTGCTGCTGCCGGTGCCGCTCCTGCCGCCAATGCCGGGTGGGGGCGCGCCCGCCGCGTCGCCGGCCGTCCCGGCTCAACCGGTGACCTCGCCTGCGGCATCGGATAATCGGTCCATCGACGAGAAGTGGGATGCAGCCGTCGCCGCTTTGCCGGAAACCATTCGTGAATATGTGTCACGAGACAAGGTGCCGACCGTAAAATTCGGCCCCAACCGTAAGGGTCTGCCTTGCTTGTCGATGACGTTCGACAAGTCGCTGAGCCAGCACGCTTTCGCCTTGGCCGTGGATAACAGCGGTAAGAAGGCGGCGGCCGTGGTGATGGATGCCGTGCGCAACGAGTTCGGCGCCAATGCGGTTATTGCACCTTCTGCGGTCGCGGCGAATGGCGAGCGAGTCGAATCCGTCAAACGTATGAGCCGGAGCAATTGGCCAAGGTCAAGCAGCAGATTGCCATGGCCAAGGCTGGATTGGCCGCGTCGAGTTTGGGCGCGAGCCTGGGCATTCATATGGGGAGCGAGACGAAAGCTCCGAAGCCGACTGCAACAGGCCAAGCCGAGGACGCAGACGACAGCCATCGAGCCGGACAATCCAGTGCATCCACGGCAGCGAAGAACTGGAGTGACGATGACCCTTGGGCCAAGCCGGCCGTAAGCAACGCTTCGCCGCAATCTGCAGACGGGTTCGCGCCTAACGAGCCCGCTGCTACGCCTGCGCCCGAAGAGCATCACAAGAAGCATGTTGCGGTTCCGGACATCAGTGACGGTGTTGATCCGTGGGCCGCTCCGGCTGCTCCTGTTGCACCCACTGCGTCCGTTGCGTCCGCTGGACCCACTGGACAGTCCACTGGGCAGCCAGCCACCGCATCTTCCGTTACGGCAGTTGCCGGCGCGAGCGACGATCCATGGAATCAGACGCAGTCTCAGGCCGCGGTCTCACCGGCGTCGCAACCGGCCGAAGCCGACCCGTGGAACCAGCCATATCAGCAGTCTCCTCACGATGATCCGTGGAATCAACCGCAGGGGAACCATGCTCAGGCGGCTCCGCAGCAGGAGACGACCCGTGGAATCAGCCTCAGTCCCAGACTCCGGCTTCTTCGGTTCCTCAGACAGTGTCGGGCAATATGTCGGGCGATGACCCGTGGAACCAGCCCAATCGGTTCCGCAGCCGGCTGCCGGCGATGACCCGTGGAATCAACCGCAGGCAGTTCCACAATCGGCTCCGCAGGCCACCCCGCACGGTGACCCGTGGAATCAACCGCAACCCGCACAGCCGACCCCGAATGCCGACCGTGGAATAGCCAGCCCCAGCCCCAGCCGAAACCACAACCGCAAGTCGCGGCCGAGGATGACGAATACTCGATGAGCGACCAGTCGCTCGGCGAGGCGACGGCCATGAATCTCGACGATCTGAAAAAGCTATTCGAGGTCAAAAAAGTCGAGCAATTCGCGGCAGATGATCCGAAGAACCCCAAGAACATCCAGCCTGCCAAGAAGCACTCGGATGAATAATGAGGACGAATAACGAGGAATACCCATGGCACTTGCTTATGACGGCGCAATACAACGACTGATCGACGCTTTCGGGCGGCTGCCCGGCATCGGGCCGAAGGGCGCGCAGCGTATCGCCTTCTACATGCTGTCCGCGCCCGAAGATGAAGCGCGCGATTTGGCCGAGGCCATCGAAGAGGTCAAGGCCAAGATCCGCTTCTGTGATATTTGCGGCAACGTGTGCGAATCCAGCCCCTGCCCGGTATGCGCCGACCCGAGACGCGACCGTTCGGTGATCTGCGTGGTCGAAGAGCCCAAGGATGTGATGAGCATCGAGCGCACGCGCGAATACCACGGCCTATACCATGTGCTCGGCGGCGCAATCAACCCAATGGCCAACGTTGGCCCTGCCGACCTGCGTATTCCCGGTCTGCTCAAACGCTTAGAAGGCGATGAGGTCAAGGAAGTGATTATGGCGCTCGACCCGAATATTGAAGGCGAGGCCACCACCAGCTACTTGACCCAGCTATTGCGACCCGTAGGTGTCAAGGTCACCCGACTTGCCAGTGGCCTGCCGGTGGGCTCCGACTTGGAGTATGCCGACGAAATCACGCTGGGCAGGGCACTGGCCGGTCGGCGCGAGGCCTAAGCCAGCGTATCATTGGCGCTCTCGCCCTTGCGGCGCATCCACGGCCAGAATGCGCCGTGGCGGATGATGCGTGCGGCCTTGTGCCGTCGTGCCAACCAGATGATGAACAGTCCTGCCGCCAGTATGCCTAGGCCAACACCAAGGGCGATATTGCGCGCGTCAAGCACGTCATTCGGCTCGGGAGCCGGCATCGGAATCGCCACGCGGTGCCCGGAGATAAGCAGTCGGTGCGTGTTCACGCCGTATGGCGTACAGGTCATCAAAGTGACGCGATCCTCACCCGGCACGATCTTGAGCTTCGACGTGTCATCCGGCAAAATCACCGAAATGCGGTCCACTTTGTAGCCCAAAGTTTCGCCCATGACTTCGATGTAGAAGAAGTCGCCCTCTTTCACCTCGTCCAAACGGGTGAACATCAGCGCTTCAACCAACCCGCGGTGCCCGGTAATGACCGAATGGGTGGATTTACCTCCCACCGGCAGCGACGTGCCGTACAAGTGGCCGGCACCAGAAGCCAGTGCTTCCTCGGAAGTGCCGTGATAAAACGGCAGATTGATGGACTGCTTGGGCACCTTGATTGTGCCCATCACGCCGTTGCCGGTATTAAGCAGTGACTGGTATTCCTTGTCTTTCTTTGAGGCGGAATCCTCGCCGCTGGCTTGGGATCCTCCTTGAGCGGCGGCGAACGGATCGACGGCTTCACCCAAGATAGGCTGGCCGGATTCAGCGAGCTTCTTGTTGTATGCGCGGGCCGCCGTGAGCTTGTCTTCCGCCTGCGGGTAAGGCCAGCCAGCTACTTCTTTGGCCGTGGTGGCTGTGGTGGCGGCCAAGTTGCGGTCGGACTCGAATTGCAACGCTAGCGGGAAGCAGGCCACGGCGATTGCGGCGATCAGCAGCACAATGGTGATGATGCGCATCGCCCACAGGTTGCGTTGCAGGCGTCGGCGCTCGGCCACGAGATCGCTGATATCGATGACTTCGTCAAATGGTGTTGGAACGAATGCTGCGGGCTCGGGCCGCGCTGAGGAAACGTTGTCATTTGCAGATGCGTCATCCGGCATGGCCGCGTTGTTTTCCCACATTTTCTGTGAGGCACGCTTACTCGTCGAACGTCGATGCAGCAATGCCATAGTCGCCTGTTCCTTCGCTTGATCTGCTCATGATTTGCTTATACAAGACGGCCGGGTCCGTCTTAGTCGTGCATGGCATAGGTGCTGTCGCAAATGGCAACACCGCACGCGCCACACTGCGAAACGTTACTCCGCACCAAGCCTTTCATGCAACATGCCGACGGGGCCATATAGGGGCAATGTAGGGGGCATAAGAAGTCTGAAAATGCGATACGAACAACGTTGCTACGGCTGTCAGTGATGCGGCTTACTTCGGACAAGCCGTTGAGATGCAAGGGGATGCAAAGGATTGCAAAGTATGGCAACATGATAAGTCGCGGCGTCGGCAATATTTGGCAGAGCTTTCAAATAGGGGGGTATGAATGCATAAAGAGGGAATATGTTACCTCGATAAAAGAGGCGCTATTGCTGTTTTCGTGGATGTCGGTTCGTCGTCGAGCCGTTGGTTTCGTAGGCGTGAGGGGCGTTCCCGCGTATTCTGTTTTCCGACCAAAGAAATGAATCACGAAGAACGCCTGAGCAAAAGCTCATTCGCCGGATTGCCGAACGTCAAAGGCGCGGTTGCAGAGGATGCGCGGATCACGGATTCGCCGCTGCGTTCCGAATTGGCTAGTGTGATCAGAGAAAAGATGGCACTGTCTGGGCATCTCTCTTTTTAGGTCAAGGAAAAGGGTCTGGCGATAGGCGGTGATGACGCCCATCGTGTTGGTGGCACTGTTGCTGCAAAAAGGAAAAGTCTAGTTCGTAATCTAGTGTCCAACTTCCCTAATAGGAATGGTCCAACTTCCACAACGAAAATAGTCCAACTTCCACAATTAGAATGGTCCAACTTCCGCAATAGAGTGATTTATAGGTTGATGTTTCGACGGTTTGCGGGAGGGCACATATGGCAGTGGAGAGCTCGGAGATTCAACGTGGCGAGTACCTTCCTCGAGTGGCTGATGGGTTGCTGACTCAGGCATTGCAGTCTTCTGGTGCCGTTCAGATTAAAGGTCCAAAATGGTGTGGCAAGACTGCAACGGCAGAAAGGCAGTCGGCGAGTCAGGTCTTCATGCAGGACCCGGATCGCAGTGCTACGCTGTTGGCCTTGGCTGATACAAAGCCTTCTCTCATCCTGCGAGGTGAGGAGCCGAGACTCATTGATGAATGGCAGATGGCCCCGCAATTGTGGGACGCGGTGCGTTTCGCCATCGATCGAGGGCGCGGTCGTGGCCGATTCATCCTAACTGGATCGGCGACTCCTCAACAGGAACCAGCTCATTCCGGAGTGGGAAGAATTGCCCGATTAACCATGCGTACCATGTCCTTATTTGAATCGCAGGAATCGACGGGCGTTGTTTCGTTGGGAGAGTTGTTCGATGGCAACCATGATGTTTCGGGTTTCTCCGATTTCGATATTGAAAACACCGCGTTTGCGCTATGCCGCGGTGGCTGGCCTGAAGCAGTAGTCGAATCTCGAGTAAATGTTGCCTTGCGCATGGCCGCGGATTATGTCGAAGAACTACTTGATTCTGACATCAATCGTATGGATGGTATAAAGCGCAATAAAACTTGGATGCGTCTGATTATGCGCTCGTATGCGCGCAATATTTCTTCTCAGGCGTCGCAATCCACTATCGCGGCGGATATGCAGGGTGAACCGCCTTCGGAAGGTACACTCTCCGATTATTTAGATGCATTGTCGCGAGCTTGCGTAACTGAAGATCTTCCAGCTTGGAACCCTCGTTTACGTTCTAAGACTGCAGTGAGAACGAGCCCAACCAGACACTTCAGCGACCCGTCGATAGCTTGTGCGGTACTGCACGCGACCCCGGAGAAACTCCTTAATGATTTCGAGACCTTTGGCTTGCTGTTTGAGTCCATGTGTATTCGCGATCTGCGTGTGTATGCTGATGCGCTTGGCGGAGATGTGTTCCATTATCGGGATAAGACGGGATTGGAATCTGATGCGGTCATTGGCCTGCATGATGGACGATGGGCTCTCATTGAGGTCAAGCTCGGAGAAAAGCAGGTTGATATTGCGGCGGCCCATTTGAAAAAGTTGGCTGACAGAATTGATCAAGATCACGAAGGCCGTCCGTCATTCTTGATGGTGCTGACCGCTACGGCTGCCGCTTATCGCCGGGATGATGGGGTATTGGTAGTGCCGTTGGCCACGCTTGCTCCGTGAGCTCGTATCGTGCGTTTGACCCATCGTTCCCAACACAAAAGGAAAAGGCCCGGGCTGCGGGACCGGGCTTGAAAAGGAGAGAGGAAGAAGAAGGTATTCAGTTATGGGGTCTGCGGAAACCTCGCCGGTTTGCTTTCGTTTGCCGGTAATTGATAGTTAACCGCTCGAATCTCAAAGGATGGATGCGGCTGCCTCAAAGAACCACCGGTGAAAACTTGAATATTTGCTGAACAACGTAGGCCATGCCCCGTGTCCACATGTCGGCGCGGGGTCGCGGGGTGAACGCGGCAACCTTTATAATCGTTGCGTTTGCGTAGAATATTGAGCAAACTCCCCCTAAGAGAAGAACAAAGGACAGCAGTGGCTCTCATCGTGCAGAAGTACGGCGGTTCGTCGGTCGCCGATACCGAATCGATCAAACGTGTGGCCAAGCGCGTTGTTGAGACGGAAAAGAAGGGCAACAAGGTGGCCGTGGTGGTCTCCGCCATGGGCGACACCACCGATGACCTTATCGATCAGGCGCTGAGCATCGACTCCAACCCGCCCGAGCGCGAGATGGACATGCTGATGACCGCAGGCGAGCGAATTTCCATGAGCCTGCTGGCCATGGCCATTCACGCCGAGCAGCCGCGCCCACTCCTTCACCGGTCAGCAGGCCGGCTTCTTCACCGACGCCCGTTACGGCGCGGCCCACATCAAGGCCGTGAGACCGGACCGCGTGAAGAACGCGCTCTCATTGGGAGACATCGCCATCGTTGCCGGCTTCCAGGGCATCAACGCCAAGGGTGACGCCACCACGCTCGGCCGCGGTGGTTCGGACACGTCCGCCGTGGCACTCGCTGTGGCCCTTGGTGCCGATATCTGCGAGATCTACACTGACGTGGATGGCATCTTTACCGCTGATCCGCGCATCGTGCCTTCTGCCCGCCGCATTCCGTCCATCGACTATGAGTCGATTCTGGAGATGGCCTCCTGCGGCTCCAAGGTGCTGGCACTGCGCTGCGTAGAGTACGCTCAGCGTTTCAACATGCCGCTGCACGTGCGCTCTTCGTTCTCCCGTCGCCCCGGCACGCTGGTTGTGCCTGACGGCATTGACCCGCGTAGCTGCCGAACCTCGACTGAGCGCGGCTACAGCGAACGATAATCGTAAGTAATTTCAAGCAAGACAAGGCAAGACATGACTGAAGAAGAAGCGAAATCCATGGGCGACCTGTTCCCTGACCTGGGCCCGAGGCACCGGTGATTTCCGGCATTGCCACGATCGTTCCGAGGCGCTGGCCACCGTGCGTGGCGTGCCGAACGAGCCGGGTATGGCCGCCAAGGTGTTCACCGAGCTGGCCACCGCCGGCGTGAACGTGGACATGATCGTGCAGGCCGGCGCATCCGTCGGCACTGCGGACATCTCCTTCACCGTGCCCGAATCGGCCGTCAAGCAGGTTCAGAACACACTGCTCGACAAGCAGGAAGTGCTGGGCTACCACTCCTTCGATGTGGACACCAACGTAGGCAAGGTGGCCGTGGTGGGCGTTGGCATGAAGACCCATGCCGGTCTGGCCGCCAAGTTCTTCCAGGCCCTGAGCGATGAGGGCATCAACGTGCTGATGATTTCTACCTCCGAGATTCGTATCGCCGCGCTCGTGCCGCTCGATCAGCTCAACGACGCCGTCAAGGCGCTGCACACCGCATACGGTCTCGATGCCGATCAAATCGAAGCCGTGGTGTACGGCGGTACTGGCCGCTGAGCCACTGAGCCGCGTTTTTGCGGTATATACGACGAAAGCCCTCCTTGCGGAGGGCTTTCTCAGTTTCGGACTCAGTTTCAACTACTTCTTGGTGATGTAGCCGAGAGCCTTGAGCATTTCGGCGCATTCAAGGGCACCGCCGGCTGCACCACGCAGGGTGTTGTGGGCCAGACCCACGAACTTCCAATCGAAGATGGAATCCTCACGCAGACGGCCGATGGAAACGCCCATGCCACCCTCGTAGTCCACGTCGAGCTTGACCTGCGGGCGGTCATCCTCGGTGAGGTACTGGATGAAGTGCTTCGGTGCGTGCGGCAGCTCCAGCTCGGAAGCCTTGGACGTGTAGTTCACCAGACGGTCGATGAGCTCTTCCTTGGTGGCCTTCTTGCCGAAGTTCAGGAACACGGTGGCGGTGTGGCCGTTGAGCACGGGCACGCGGATGCACTGGGAAGTGATCTTGAGGTCGCCGTCGAACGGCACGATCTCGCCCTTGGCGGCGTCCACATGGCCGAACACCTTGAGCGGTTCCTTCTCAGACTTTGCTTCCTCACCGGAGATGAACGGGATGATGTTGCCCACCATCTCGGGCCAGTCCTTGAAGGTCTTGCCCGCGCCGGAAATCGCCTGGTAAGTGCTCACAACCACCTCGCGCGGCTCGAATTCCTTCCACGCGGCCAGCGCCGGCGTGTAGGCCTGAATCGAGCAGTTCGGCTTGACGGCGATAAAACCACGAGTGGTGCCCAGGCGCTTGCGCTGGTGCTCGATCACCTCGAAGTGCTCCGGGTTGATCTCCGGCACCACCATCGGCACGTCCGGGGTCCAGCGGTGGGCGCTGTTGTTGGAGACCACCGGGGTCTCGGTCTTGGCATAACGCTCTTCAATGGCGCGAATCTGGTCCTTCGGCATGTTTACCGCAGAGAACATGAAATCAACGCCAGAGGCCACGGACTCGGCATCGTCGCCATCGACGACCACCATGTTCTTGACATATTCGGGCATCGGGGTTTCCATCTTCCAACGGTCGCCGACAGCTCGGCATACGTCTTGCCGGCGCTGTGCGCGGAAGCGGCAAGCGTGACCACCTCGAACCACGGGTGATTCTCAAGCAGCGTGATAAAACGCTGACCGACCATACCGGTGGCACCAAGGATGCCGACCTTCAATTTTTCGGACATGATGACCTCTATGACCTCTGGGTTTCGATGGATTACTTACGTCGGACGGCCGTCATGCGGGTGGCCGTAAAACAATGCAATTGTACGAAACACGCGGAACAACGGCAGTGGTCTTCCCAGATGGTGGCTGCCCAATGAAGCGAAGGCGATGTTCTACACTGGTAGCCATGTCTATCGCATCAGTAGAGGCCCAAAAACAGCTCGACCGTATCGTGGCTCTCGGCTACCCGGATGTGGCGGATATTTCCGCCGCCGCATTCCGCTCGCTGGCCCGACCTCTGATCGGGGCGCTCGAGCATTCCGATTTGGGATCGAACATCCTGCTGGTGCCCACGCGTGAACTGGTTTCGCCTGAGTCGCTGATTGCACGAACCTCCATCAATCGCATGGCAGGCTTCACCACCATGCCGCCACGTGACATCGCCAGCTTCCTGCCTCAAGACGCTTCATGCCGCCGGAAGGCCCGTTCTATCTGTCGTCAATCCGCACACCGGCACGTGCTATGTCAATCGCGAGCCGGATGTGGCCCGCAAACTTATTGACTCCGATGAGCGCCTGCCGCTCACCCTCGAGGAAGGCTTGGCCATCGCCACCCAGCACCCGGAGTGGCTGCTGGAAAAGAACGGCTTCAATCTGCTCGGCTCACGCTCCGCAGACGGACGCGTGCCGAGCATCTGGATGAGCCAGAACGCACCGCGACTGGGAGCCGTCTGGCCCAATTCCCGCCATACTTGGCTGGGCAACGCGTATTGCACGGCCCGTCGCGGGGTGAGTCTGTTCCGTTAAAGCGATTCTCCTCAAAAGACAAGGTCGGCAAGGTGGATGGCGACCGCCCGTTGTCGGCGCATGGGGAACCGTAATGAAAGTCAATAAGGATGGCACCTTCTCCGGCTCCTACCACGACTCGGATATGGGAGCCACGGGAGACGGCTATCTCATAGGAAACGACGTCGATACGCTGAACGGCAAAGCATTGCTCAACGTGACGAGCGGAGCGGATAAGGGATACACGTTCTACGATTTCTCGTAGTGATTCAGCTGCCGTGCGGAGCGGCGGGGAACGTGAAGGACCGGCGCGTATGCTGTGCGAAACAGCATTACGTCCCTAGACTGGTGAGGCATGACGAACCTGCGATTCCGCGAAGACGGCAGCTTCCGCGTGCTGCAGATGGCCGACATCCAAGACGGCCCCAACGTACTCCCCGATACCATCCGCCTTATCCGTGAGGCCATTCGCAAAGCCGACCCGGATCTGGTGGTGTTCACCGGCGACCAGATTCGCGGTTACGATCCTGCCTACATCGACACTTTCCTGCGCCGCCGTGGCGAGGAACCGGGCGCTCGCGTGCGTGCGGTCACCGAAGTCGAGGCCAAGCTGCGCGGAATCAAGCGGCGGGCCAGAAACCGCGTGAACAATCGTCTGCTGGCCATGAAGTCTGACGGCAGCAATCCCGACGTCCAACAAACCGCGTCCACCGCGTCCACGCTGGCCTACTCCACAACATCCGATCCACAGGATGTGCCGACGACTTTGGACGAGCTCATGGACGAGACCCGTGACAAAGTCCGCCGCACGTTTGCCGGCTTCCTTGGCCCGGTCATCGAAGCGGAAGTGCCGTTCGCCGCCACCTACGGCAATCACGATTTCCAGTGCGGCATCCTGGCCGACGAGCAGGACGGCATCTACCGCGAATTCCCCGGCTGCCTGAACCCGGTCGACAGCCTCGAGCCAGGCACTTTTGCCCTGCCCATTGAGGCTTCCGACGGATCCGGGCGCGTAGCTATGTCCGTCATGATGGTGAATTCCGGCGATTACGCCGGCAAGCCTGAAGAGAACGACGCCCAATACCCGGCCTATGTGGTCAATCCGCGCGGTCTTGATTTGGCTGATTCCGATGGGTATGGCACGCCAAGCCCCGAGGCGATCGATTGGCTGGGAGCCGTACAGTCCGAACTTGGCGAACGCAACGGCGACGGTAAGCCGGTGCCTGCCATCGCCTTCCAGCACATTCCGCCGCAGGAATTCTACGATTGCCTCAAAGAGGTTCCCGCATGGACGCCGAACGCGGTGGAAGGCGCACGTACCCACGCCGGCCATTGCTACGTGCTCAACCATGAGATTTGCCGGCCGGGATCGCGGCTGGGTGAGGCGATTGGCTGTGCGGACGAGAACGTCGGTGAAGTGGACGCCTTGCGTGAGGCAGGCGGCTACTTCGCGCTGTTCTGCGGTCACGATCACAAGAACGCCTCGTGGGCCACGCGCATGGCATTGATTTGGCTACGCGCCTACCTGCGGATTCGAATGCTATGGTCCCAAGTCGCGCTATCGCGGCATCCGCCTGTTCGAATTCCATGAAAGCAACCCGGCCGGCTACGTGACCCGCATGCTCACCTGGGGTGATCTGGTGGGCCGATACTCCAGCAACGAGGTGCGCGTCTGGTTCGAGGACCACTGCGTGACCGGTGCCATCAGCATGCGTAACGAATTGCGCCGCCCGCAGGTATTCGCAGTGCTGTCCGGTGCCATGAGCCTCGGTTTTATGGCCGTCATCCGCTCGTTGGTGAAGAAGCGGTGACGACCATAAAACCGGTCAATACATCAATTCTGCTGATACGGCCTGAATGCGGAATAGGTGGCATCCTCGTCGTATAGCAGGTTATCGGGCTCTTCCGATTTTGGCGTGTAGGGGCATGTGTCAGAGGTGGGTTTGGATGGCGTGTCTGAAGCCGCCGGCGTGCAGCAGGCTTCTGGTGATGTAGTTGTCGAGGTTTGCGGAATCCCAGGGCTATGCCCCTGAGGGTCTCGAGCCTTCCGTTGATGGCCTCGGTGGGCCCGTTCGCGCTGTGCTCCCAGTCGAAGAACGCGAGGACGTCGCCCATGCGCCCCCACGCATAGCTGTAAGTAGTAGTGCTGCGTCGGAACGCTAAGTGTGCTGGCGTATTGTGAGATGAACGGGATGTTGGAATGGGCCGTCGCTAGGATAGAGGAAGTTATGCATGTTACCAATGCGTAAACGAATATCCAATAAGCGATTGTATGAATGGTTCACACAGTAAAGGAGGAACAATGGGTCAGGATCAATCATCCGTTTTTGATCTCGCAGCGGTAGCCGCAGCGTCCAATGGGGGGAACAACGACCCGCTGCTGCCTCCGGCGCGATTCATTGGCGATCCGCAGAAGCCGAGTCGTATGCCGTACAACAAGTACGCCGCCTACGACAAGCAGATCCCGTTTGATTACCCGGAGCGTACGTGGCCGGGCAAGCGACTGCAGCGCGCGCCGCGCTGGTGCTCCGTCGATCTTCGCGACGGCAATCAGGCCCTCGTCAACCCGATGGATTCCGAGCGCAAGCTGCGTTTCTGGAACCTGCTCGTCTCCATGGGATTCAAGGAGATCGAGGTGGGCTTCCCGTCCGCTTCCGAGACCGATTTCGACTTCATCCGTATGCTCATCGAGCGTGAGCTGATTCCGGACGACGTGACCATCGTGGTACTCACCCAGTGCCGCGAGCACCTCATCCGCCGCACTTACGAGGCGCTCAAGGGTGCCAAGCGCGCCATCGTGCACTTCTACAACTCCGTGTCTGTGTTGCAGCGCGAGGTCGTGTTCCGCAAGAACAAGGAGGAGATCAAGAAGCTCGCCACCGACGCCGCCGAACTGTGCAAGGACCTCGAGAACGAGGCCAAGGGCATCGACCTGTACTACGAGTACTCGCCGGAATCCTTCACCGGCACCGAGCCGGAGTACGCCGTCGAGGTGTGCAACGCCGTGATCGGTGTTATCAAGCCGACTCCCGAGCACCCGATGATCATCAACCTGCCCGCCACCGTGGAAATGACCACGCCGAACGTGTTCGCCGACGAAGTGGAGTACGTCTCCACCCACCTCGACGACCGTGACTCCGTGGTGCTCTCCCTCCACCCGCACAACGACGAAGGCATGGGCGTGGCCGCCACCGAGCTGGCCGTGCTGGCCGGCGCCGACCGCGTGGAAGGCTGCCTGCTGGGCAACGGCGAGCGTACCGGCAACGTCGACTTGGTCACGCTGGGCCTCAACTGGCTCACCCAAGGCATCGACCCGCAGCTTGACCTGTCCAACGTGCCCGAGATTCGCAAGACGGTTGAGTACTGCAACCAGATCAAGATTTCCGAGCGTCACCCGTACGCCGGCAACTTCGTGTTCACTGCGTTCTCCGGCTCGCATCAGGACGCCATCAAGAAGGGTCTCGAGGCTCGTCAGGTGGCCGCCGAGCGTGCTGGCGCCGATCTCGACAGCTTCGTGTGGCTTGTGCCGTACCTGCCGATCGACCCGAAGGACATCGGCCGTACGTACGAAGCATCATTCGCGTCAACTCGCAGTCCGGCAAGGGCGGCATGGCTACCTGCTCAAGACCAACCACAATCTTGACCTGCCCAAGCGTCTGCAGATCGAATTCGACAAGATCGTGCAGAACTACGCTGACACGACCAAGAAGGAAGTCAAGGACGAGGATATCTGGCGTCTGTTCAAGACGAGTACCTGCCGGTCGAACAGTCCGGCATGACCGCCGCCGGTGTGGTTGTGGGCGATACTCATGACGCCTCGCTCGTGCCGTGGGGCCGCTTGAAGCTGCTCAAGGTGGCCGTCAGCTCCGGTGAGGATGGCTCCGACACCGTGCTCAAGGCTCGTCTGCTCGACCGCGGCGTGAACGTCGGGGTCGATGCGCCCGTGGAGCGCGAGGTCTCCGGCATCGGCAACGGTCCGATCGCCGCTTTCCTCAACGCCATTTCCAACTTTGGCGTTGACGCCTCGATTATGGATTACGTGGAGCACACCATGTCCGTCGGCACCGACGCCATGGCCGCCTCGTACGTGGAATGCCAGGTCGGCGAGGCCGATGACGCGCAGATCGTGTGGGGCGTCGGCATCGATTCGTCGATTACCACTAGCGCCCTGAAGTCGATTATCTCCGCCATCAACCGTTTCCAGCGCAAGCGCTGAGCGCTAGCAGAGCAAAAACAAGGCTCCCTCTGATTGCATCAGAGGGAGCCTTGTTGTCTGTGTTTTACTTACTACTGGGTGACGCCGTTGGTGCCGGTGTTCCCGCCGGTGCCTCCGGAATTACCATTATCGTTGCCGGTATTGTTCCCGTTGTCACCGCCGGTATTGTTGCCGGCGTTGCCATCTCCGCCGGTAGTGGTGCCGGGATAATTCGGGCACTCGGTGGAATAGCTCGGATTGGCGAGGCACTGCTGGGCGAACTCCTGAGCCTGCTGTTGCTTCTTGGCTTCCTCTTCGGCCGCCTTCTGCTGTGCGTCCTGCTCAGCCTGCTTCTGCGTGTCTTCGGTGGACTGCTTGTTGGTGTTGTTGGACAGGCCGCTGCTCTGTCCCTTGCCCAAGCCCCAAGTGCCGTCGGAGCCGCCGATCTTGCCGTTGTCTTTAGCGGTCGGGAACTGCTCCGCCTCGGTGCCTTGCAAGGCCTGAGCCATGAACTCCTGGAACAGGTGGGCGGGGTATCCAGTGGAAGAGACGCCGTATCCGGAGAAGGCTGGCACCACTTGCGGATTGCCCTTATCGTCCGGATTCCAGATAGCCCACACATTCATCATGCTGGGGGTGTATCCCACGAACGACGAAGCCATTTCGTCGTTGGCGGTACCGGACTTGCCGGCGACGGGCCGGCCCAACATGCTGGATGTGCCGGCCGCCGTACCGTACGTGGTGGTGCCCTGCATGGCCTTCTGTACCAAAGCGCAGTCGTTGGCATCGAACACTTGGTGCCGTTGCTGGGCGCGTTGTACATGTCCTTATTGTTGGAATCAAGCACTTTGGACACCATGTGCAAGGTGTTCTTCACGCCATTGTTGGCGATGGTCGAATGGCCTTGCGCCAAATCCCACACGGTCAGGGCGTTGATGCCCAGCACGTTGTACATGGAGTTTTCATCGATATCGCCCTGAATGCCCGCTTCATGGGCGATTGCGGCCGTGCGCTTCGGCGTCAGATGCTCATTGACGTTCATGAACACCGTGTTCACCGAGTTGGCGGTGGCTGATACAGATTGATGTTGCCCCAGTTGTTCTCCAGAGCGTTGTTCACCTCTTGATCCAAGCCGGTGAAGTGCTGGTGGGAATTGCCGTTGAACAACGTATCGAAGCTGACGCCGGATTGCGCGGCCCCAGCAAAGCGAACGGTTCATAGTCGAACCCGGTTCGAATACGGCCTGATCGGCATTGTTGAGCTGCTTGGACAGATAATCTGAACCGGCGTATACGGACAATACTTCACCGGTCTTCGGGTCCAGCGCTATGCCGCCGATTTGCAGGGATTCAGGCATGTCGTCCAGACGGGTGTCGCCGATGGACTGCATAAGATCCTGCTTGCTCTTGTCGATGGTGGTGATGATCTTGTATCCGCCAGTATCCAAATCCTCTTTGGTAAAGGCCTTGGACTGCACCAGCTCGCGGCGCACCATATCCAGCAGATAACCGTTCGGCCCCGCGTATTCGTTCTGCTGCGCCACCGCGGCGGTCTGCGGGAACTTGGCATCAGTGTGCTGCTTGGCAGTGATGTAACCATCCTCCTGCATGATGTTCAGCACACGCTTGAAGCGCGATTTGGCCATATCGGCGTTATCGGCCGGATCCCACGTGGACGGTGACGGAATAATGCCGGCGATCATCGCCGCCTCAGACAGCGTCAGATCCTTGGCGTCCTTATTGAAGTATGCCTTGGCCGCTGCCTGGATACCGTAGGAGTTGCGGCCCAGATAGATGGTGTTCATGTAATTGCACAGCACCTCGTCCTTGGATTCGGTCTGCGCGATTTTGATGGCCATGATGGCCTCGCGCGCCTTGCCCACATAGGATGTGGTTTCGCCCATGTAATACCGCTCGGCATACTGCTGGGTGATGGTGGAACCACCTTGGCGCGTGCCCTTGGTCACATTATTAATGAATGCGCGGGCGATGCCCTTCAGATCAAGGCCTTTATCCGTGTAGAACGTACGGTTTTCGGACGCCACAATCGCGTTGCCGATGTAGTCCGGCAGCCCCTCGCAAGAGATGATTTCACGATTCTGTTCCGCGTAGGAGCCGATCGCGGTGGTGCCGTCCGCGTAATACACGGTGGTTTTCTCGGCCAACGCGAACTTTTCGGGTTGCGGGACCTCGGTGGTGGTGTACAGGTATGCGAATACTGCGATACCGGCCAGCAAGCCCAGTCCAATCAGGGAGAAGAAGATGCCCAGCACCCATTTCAGTACACGGTGCTTGCCTTTTCCTGTGTTCTTTTTCTTCCTGTTCGGGGCTCGATGGCTATTGGAAGCCTTGTGGCTTGCGTGGCGGGAACGGCTCTCCTGGGGCGTATAGGGGCCCTCCTGTGCGGAGTGGCCGGCTCTGCTTTGCGCGGTGCGCGGTTGCCTCAGAGCGGGGCCATTGCCTCCCGAATGTGCACGACGAGTATAAGAAGCCATGGTGTCCACCGTAACTGTTGGCCTTGAACAATCGTTTGACGTGAGCGTAACCACACGCATTTATGCCGGTATTTTTTCCGGAATTCTTACAATTGGGCACGCTTCTTGATGTTGCATGAATATTGCCTGAATGCGCTGGTTGGTCTGCCGTGCGACCCGGCGCGCACGTTTCGTGTCGCTGCGCTGGTCCATACGTCTCCATAGACTTATCCCCAGCCTCCACGCGGCGCTATGTCACCCAACTCCCCCAGGGCAGGAATGCAGCAAGGGTAAGTGGCCTCTGACGGGTGTGTGGAGGTTTTCTTTATGTGCGGATTTGGCTGTGAGCTGGCACTAGCGTGGTCCCCTGTCCGGGGCGCGGCCGTACAGTCGAACGTATGAATGACGCACAGACCCCTAGAATTCGCGACCCGCATGCGGCGGTCAATCTGGTCGGCTCAGGCGCAGCGCAGCCTGACTCGTCGTCGAACGTTGTTGACCCATTGGCTGCGCTCGGCCCGGTCTCCGGTTCAGATGCATCGGCATCCACATCAGGCTCCTTACGGGATTTCAGGCCGCTGGACATGGACGATGCGGATGGGGCATCTGATATCGACCGTGGCTTGGCCCGGCTTGACCCGCTTACCGTGCGCCCGCGAATCTCCAGCCGCGTACTGTGCGTGGTATTCGGTCTGCTCCTGATCGCTATCGGCTTCGGCGTGTGGTGGGGGTGCGTGTTTACCGAAAACGGACAATCGTACGACGAACTGGTCTGGAAAAACCTGCACAACGATGTACCGTCCTGGGCCACCGGCGTGATGAACGCCGTCGCACAATCCTGGCTGGTTATCGCTGTCAGCTGCACAATTGCCGCAATCGGCATTATTACGGCGCTGATTCGACGCCGCTGGTGGTTGGCCGGGCAAATCGCCGTGTTCGCCGTGGTCTGCTTGGCCGTCACCCGTATCAAGGGTCTGTTGCCGCGTCCGTTCATCATCAACACTGAATCTCCTGCCGCTAATTCCGCGCCTTCCGGTCACACGATGCTGGCCGCAGCCTGTGCGGTGATTCTGCTGCTTACCGTGCCTCGTGCGGTTCGAGCTTTGGCGGGCGTCATCGGCGTGGTTTGGGCGGTGACCGTCGGTGTCTCCGTGATATACGGACAATGGCATCGCCCTTCGGATGTGGCGATGTCCATCCTGCTGGTGGCGGGATTGGCCCTGCTCGCTCTGGCAGTTACGCGCAAGTCCGGCATGGACGAGCCGGGTCGCCGCGTCTCCTCAGTGAGCGTGCAAATCGTCGGCAGCGTGCTGATTACCGGGGGCCTGCTGTTGCTCGCCTACAGCGGTTATGTGATCTGGCAGGTGGTGCCGGGGCTCAATGTCAGCGCAGCTGGGCGGTTCAGGGGGCGAATGTCAGCGCTGTTGTGGGCATTGCGGGTGTGGCCATGCTCGCATTCGGACTGTTGCTGGCCCTGCGTCAGATCACTGCAGCGCCCTTAAGCCGGCTGGGTCTGATCGGCGCTCCGCCGGCACCGCCCAAACGGTAAAACATGGGGTGCGAACGGCCGAATTTGCCCGGCACAACGGCGGAATTTGGCAGTTGGACATGATTCATGAGTATTATGACGCCAGAAACGTCGTGTGTTTCGCGCAATACATAAGGAGTGGGTATGGCTACCAAACTGGTGATTGTGGAGTCTCCGACCAAGGCCCACAAGATCGGTGACTACCTGGCAAGGGGTACACCGTCATGGCGTCGGTCGGCCATATCCGAGACCTCGCGCAGCCCAGCCAGGTGCCCGCGGCAGACAAGGCCAAGTTCGGCAAGTTCGGCGTGGACGTCAACGACGGGTTCAAGCCGTATTACATTGTCGACGGCGACAAGAAGCGTACGGTCAGCGAACTCAAATCGGCCCTGAAGAACGCCGATGAACTCTATCTGGCGACTGATGAGGATCGCGAGGGCGAGGCCATCGCGTGGCACTTGGTGCAGACCTTGAAACCCGAGGTGCCGGTCAAGCGCATGGTGTTCCACGAGATCACCAAGAACGCCATCAACGCCTCCCTGAACAACACGCGCGATGTGGATGGCAATATGGTCGACGCACAGGAGACCCGCCGCATCCTCGACCGTCTGTACGGCTATGAGCTGTCGCCGGTGCTGTGGCGCAAGGTGGGCCCAGGCCTGTCCGCCGGCCGCGTGCAGTCCGTGGCCACCCGTCTGATCGTGGAGCGTGAGCGTGAGCGCATGGCGTTCGTGCGTGCCCCTATTGGGATGTCACCGCCACGCTGGAAGCGCCCGACGCGACGGCAACAATGTTGCGTTCGATTCTCGCATGGTGTCGCTTGGCGGCCGTCGTTTGGCCGGTTCCAAGGATTTCGGCGATGATGGCCAGCTGACCGCCGCCGGCGTCAAAGACAACGTCGTGCAGCTGGACGAAACGCACGCGAATGCGATCGCGCGATCGCTGGAATATGCGACGTTCACCGTCTCGTCGATGGAAACCAAGCCGTACCGTCGCCGTCCGGTGCCGCCGTTCACCACGTCCACGTTGCAGCAGACGGCCGGCAATCGCCTTGGCATGAGCTCGCGCCAGACCATGCGTGCCGCGCAGGGGCTGTACGAAAACGGTTTCATCACGTATATGCGTACCGATTCGGTGACGCTGTCGCAGGAGGCGATCGCGGCCGCCCGTGAAGCGGTGTCGCGGCACTTCGGCGAAAAGTACT
>ENA-OQBT01000667-OQBT01000667.1-human-gut-metagenome-genome-assembly--contig:-NODE-667-length-19300-cov-1.411673_pt1 | contig 19300 bp, 27 predicted proteins | sample MGYA00242749_ERZ504557 | MGnify/ENA primary metagenome ERZ504557 (study PRJEB26092, sample SAMD00036243) | human gut metagenome | host: Homo sapiens | study: EMG produced TPA metagenomics assembly of... | reverse complement strand
CTAATATTATTTCGATATGATACAAAAAGAGTTATTAAATATCAACAAATAAGGACGGAAAAAGAATGGAAAATAGGAGAATTTTTTTAATCGTACTGGATAGTTATGGGATCGGAGCACTTCCGGATGCAGCAGATTTCGGGGATGAAGGAAGCAATACATTAAAGACGATTACAGCTTCCAAAGCCTATGATACACCGAATATGAAGAAACTAGGCTTGTTTAACATTGATGGTGTGGACTGGATGAAAAAGGAAGAGAGTCCTGCTGGAGCGTATGGAAGGATGAAAGAGCGCTCTCGGGGAAAAGATACGACGATCGGACACTGGGAGATTGCCGGAGTTGTATCTCCAAAACCACTTCCGGTATATCCGAATGGATTTCCAGAAGAGATTTTAGAGAAGTTCCGGGAGGCAACCGGAAGAGAAGTGCTTTGCAATTTGCCATATTCAGGAACCGATGTCATTCGGGATTATGGCGAGGAGCATATGAAAACAGGAGCTTTGATTGTTTACACATCCGCAGATAGTGTATTCCAGATTGCTGCGCATGAAGAGATTGTTCCTGTAGAGGAACTTTATAGATACTGTGAGATCGCGAGGGAAATCTTATGTGGTGAGCATGGGGTAGGGCGTGTGATCGCACGTCCGTTTATCGGAGAAGCGCCGAACTTTCAGCGAACTGCAAACCGTCATGATTTTCACTTCTTCCGCCGAGAGATACGATGCTTGATGCAATCTTAGAGGCAGGATATGATACTTACGGAATCGGAAAAATTTATGATATTTTCGCAGGCAAGGGGATTGCACACACACAGAGAATCCAGAATAATGTGGACGGCATGGAGAAGACACTTGAGATGCAGGAGAAGGACTTTAAAGGACTCTGTTTTCGTTAAATCTTGTTGATTTGATATGATGTATGGCCACCGCAATGATATTGAGGGATATGCAAATTGCTGCAACAGTTTTTGACAGACAGTTAAAAACATTCCTGGAGCGCATGAGACCGGAGGATATTCTGATGATCACAGCAGACCATGGATGTGATCCGGGATTAGAGGAACAGACCACTCCAGAGAGCATACACCGCTTTTGATCTGCGGGGAAGATATCAAAGAAAATGTAAATCTTGGGACAAGAGAGACATTTGCGGACATTGCTGCAACAGTATTGGATCTTCTTCATGTGGAAAATAATACAGACGGAACGAGCATGAAGGAACTTATTATAAAATAGTAACAGGGAAACAGTAGGAGAAAGGAAAAAGAAACGGAGGTAGGAGCGTGGAGTATGTAATCGAGATGAACCATATCACCAAACAGTTCGGGAATTTTAAAGCGAATGACGATATCACCCTGCAAGTGAAAAAGGGAGAAATCCATGCACTGTTAGGTGAGAACGGGGCAGGAAAATCCACACTGATGAGCGTTCTTTTCGGCCTGTACCAGCCGGAAGAGGGAGAAATCAAGATCAATGGGAAGGCAGTTAAGATCAATAACCCAAATGATGCCAACGATCTTGGAATCGGAATGGTACATCAGCATTTTAAATTGGTGCACAATTTTTACAGTCCTTGAAAGTATTGTCCTTGGAAGAGAGACTACAAAATTTGGCACATTAAAGATGGATGCCGCAAGAAAAAAGTGATGGAGCTTAGTGAAAAGTATAAATTTAAGATCGATCCAGATGCCTATATCTCTGACATTACAGTTGGAATGCAGCAGAGAGTGGAGATTTTAAAGATGCTTTACTGTGATAATGATATTTTGATCTTCGATGAGCCGACAGCGGTATTGACACCGCAGGAGATCCATGAGCTGATGAAAGTGATGAAACAGCTTGTGGCAGAAGGAAAATCCATTATATTCATTACGCATAAGCTGAATGAGATCAAGGAAGTGGCAAACCGGTGCAGTGTACTAAGAAAAGGGAAATATATCGGCACGATCGATGTGGCAGAGACTTCAAAGGAAGCAATGTCAGAGATGATGGTAGGACGAAAAGTTAATTTCCATGTGGACAAGCCGGAGAAAACGCCGGGAGAGCCGGTATTGGAAGTAAAGAATCTGACCATTGCCTCCAAGCATGAAGGGCAGCATGCAGTAAAAGATGTGTCTTTTGCGGTGCGTAAGGGAGAGATTCTCTGTGTTGCGGGGATTGATGGAAATGGACAATCCGAGTTAGTATATGGAATTACAGGATTGACTCCGATTGAAAAGGGACAGATTATTTTAAACGGAAAAGACATCACAAAAGAGAGCATCCGGCGTAAGTGTCTGGATGGAATGGCTCATATTCCGGAAGACAGACATAAAGATGGTCTGGTGCTTGACTTTTCGCTTCAGGAAAACCTTGTATTGCAGAGTTACTACACGGAACGGTTTCAGAAACATGGTTTTTTAAAATTTGATGCAATTCGGAAATATGCAAAAGGACTGATCGAGAAATTTGATATCCGTTCCGGTCAGGGAGAAGACAGCATTGTCCGGGGAATGTCTGGAGGAAATCAGCAGAAAGCAATCATCGCAAGAGAGCTTGACAGAGATCCAGAGATCGTTATTGCAGTGCAGCCGGTACGTGGTCTGGATGTTGGTGCGATTGAATATATTCACAAACAGCTTGTGGAGCAGAGAAATGAAGGAAAAGCAGTGCTGTTAGTGTCACTGGAATTGGATGAAGTAATGGATATCAGCGACCGTATCATCGTAATGTATGAAGGTGAGATTGTTGCAGATGTCAATCCAAAGGAAATTACGGTAGAGGAACTTGGTCTTTATATGGCGGGTGCGAAAAGGAGTGTGAAGAATGAAAAATAAATGGAAAAATATCTGGCGCGGAGACGGAATCGTCAATTTTAGTTCTTCCATTCTGGCGATTGTCTGTGGATTATTATTTGGATTTATTATTCTGCTGTCCAGCAATCCGCAGCAGGCATACTATGGATTTATGATGATCCTTCAGGGAGGATTTACAGACGGAATTCAGGGGATTGGCAGATGCTTTATCTGGCAACCCCGATCATTATGACAGGGCTTTCTGTCGGATTTGCGTTTAAGACAGGACTTTTTAACATTGGAGCATCCGGACAGTTTACCGCAGGAGCTTTTGCAGCAGTATTTGTCGGCGTGAAGTTTACATTTCTTCCACCGGGACTGCATTGTCTTGCAGCGCTTCTTGCAGCAATCCTTGCCGGAGCAATCTGGGGATTGGTACCGGGCTTGTTGAAAGCATTTTTCAATGTAAATGAGGTAATCTCCTCAATTATGATGAACTATATCGGAATGTATCTTGTAAATATGATGATTCAGAGAACAGTATACGATCAGGTAAAGAACCAGACTATGGCCGTTGCAGACGGGGCAAACCTTCCGAAAGCAGGGTTAGACAAATTGTTCCCGGGTACCAATATCAATATCGGTATTCTGATCGCAATTTTATGTGTGATTCTGATTTATATTATTTTGAATAAGACGACATTTGGTTATGAATTGAAAGCGTGCGGAAAAAATCCGAACGCAAGTAAGTATGCCGGAATCAATGCAAAAAAGAGTATTGTTCTTTCAATGGTGATCGCAGGTGCGCTCGCAGGGCTTGGCGGAGCATTGTTATACTTGGCAGATTCCGGAAAATACATGCAGGTACTTGATGTAATCGCACCGGAAGGATTTTCCGGAATTTCGGTTGCACTGCTCGGACTTTCCAATCCAATTGGAATCTTATTTGCGGGACTGTTTATCGGACATATTACAGTTGGCGGTTACAACATGCAGCTATTTGATTTTGCGCCGGAGGTTATCGATATTATTATTTCTGCGATTATTTACTGTGGAGCATTGTCGCTGTTATTTAAAATCTGATCTACAAGATTCGCATGAGAAAATCTGCGAAAAAGAATAAGAAGGAGGGCAAATAATGAGTGTAGTATATTTTGTTATTCAACAGACGATGTATTTTGCGATCCCGCTTCTTATTGTAGCAATCGGGGCAATGTATTCTGAGCGAAGCGGTGTCATCAACATCGCAATGGAAGGTATTATGGTCATGGGAGCTTTTGTTGGAATTTTCTTCATCAATATTTTCCAGGACAGAATGAGTGGACAGAAATTATTATTGCTGGCAATCTTGATCGTAGCAGTTGCCGGAGGATTGTTTTCCCTGCTTCATGCGTTTGCTTCTATTAATATGAAAGCAGACCAGACGATCAGTGGTACTGCATTAAACTTATTTGCTCCGGCATTTGCGATTTTTACAGCGCGTATGATTCAGGGGGTACAGCAGATACAGTTTACAGATACATTTCACATTGATAAAGTTCCGGTACTTGGAGATATTCCGGTGATCGGGGATATGTTTTTCCAGAATTGTTATATTACAACATACATCGGAATCGGAATCTTTCTTGTGGCAGCTTATGTGATTAAAAATACAAGATTCGGTCTTCGTCTCCGCGCCTGTGGAGAGCATCCGGGAGCAGCAGATTCTGTCGGTGTAAATGTGGCGAAGATTCGTTATGCCGGGGTTATCATCTCTGGTGTACTGGCTGGAATCGGTGGGTTGATCTTTGTTATTCCGACTTCTACAAACTTTAATGCAAGTGTTGCCGGATATGGTTTCCTTGCAATTGCAGTGTTGATTTTTGGACAGTGGAGAAGTAACAAAATTTTAATGGCAGCATTTTTCTTTGGAATCATGAAGACATTGGCAAGTGCATACTCTGCAATTCCATTTTTGAAATCGTTGCCAATTCCAAACGAATTATATAAGATGATTCCGTACATTGCGACATTGATCGTATTAGCGTTTTCATCTAAGAACTCTCAGGCTCCAAGAGCAGAGGGAATCCCATACGATAAGGGAAGCAGATAATAGAAAGGAGTGGCAGACACCATGAGAATGTATGATCTGATCATGAAGAAAAGAAATGGTGAAGCACTGAACAGAGCAGGAGATTCAGTATATGATCCGTGAGTATGTAGCAGGAGAAATTCCGGATTATCAGATGTCAGCGTTTTTGATGGCGGTTTATTTCAAAGGAATGACCGAGGAAGAGACACTTGCGATGACACAGGCTGTGGCGCATTCTGGAGAGATGGTAGATTTATCCGGAATCGAGGGCGTGAAAGTGGATAAGCATTCCACGGGAGGTGTCGGGGACAAGACAACTATGATTATTGCTCCGATTGTTGCGGCTTGCGGTGTGAAGGTTGCAAAATGTCCGGAAGAGGACTTGGACATACAGGTGGAACAGTGGATAAACTGGAATCCATTCCGGGACTTCATACATCTCTTTCCAGAGAAGACTTTTTCAACGTAGTGAATCAGACCGGATTGAGTGTGATCGGACAGTCAGGAAATCTCGCTCCGGCAGATAAAAAACTGTACGCGCTCCGGGATGTAACAGCGACAGTGGACAGTATTCCACTGATTGCGGTATCGATCATGAGTAAGAAACTTGCAGCAGGAAATGACTGTATCCTTCTTGATGTAAAAACTGGAAGTGGTGCATTTATGAAGAGTATCGATGATTCTATCGCACTTGCAAAAGAAATGGTAGTGATCGGAGAGAATGCCGGAAGAAAGACTGTGGCACTGATCACAGATATGGACATTCCACTTGGACATAATATCGGAAATAGTTTGGAAGTGATTGAGGCGGTAGAGACATTAAAAGGAAATGGTCCGGAGGATCTGACAGAAGTCTGTGTACATCTTGCATCGAACATGCTTTTCCTTGCAGGAAAAGGAACGCTGGAAGAATGCAGATCACTTGTGCGGGAAGTAATCGCAAATGGTGAGGCGTTAAAAAGACTTGCAGCAATGGTGGAAGCACAAGGTGGAGACAGCTCTGTGATCTTTGATACAGATAAGTTTGAAAAAGCGGCATATCAACATGAAGTACTCGCAAAGAAAAGCGGATACATTACATTTATGGATACAGAAAGCTGTGGGATTGCCTCTGCTATGTTGGGGGCAGGCCGTGAGACAAAAGACAGCCAGATTGATTTTGCAGCAGGAATCATCTTAAAGAAAAAAGTTGGAGATTACGTGGAGGCAGGAGAGCCTATGGCAGTCTTCTATGCAGATAAGGAAGAATTATTTGCAGCAGCAGAACTGAGATATCAGGCAGCTGTGACGATTGAAGATGAGAAAGCAAACGAGACTCCGCTTGTATATGCGAGAGTAACCAAGGATCAGGTAGAAACGCCTTGCATAGCAATGTGTATAAAAAAAATTAAGAAAGGAGAACGTGATGACAGAAAAGGAAATCATGAGACATGTGGATCACACACAGCTGAAAGCATTTGCCACATGGGAAGACATTAAGAAACTGTGCGATGAGGCAGTGGAATATCAGACTGCTTCGGTATGCATTCCGCCATGCTACATTCAGAGAGTGAAGGAGGCATACGGAGAACAGATCAATATCTGTACGGTCGTAGGTTTTCCACTCGGTTACAGTGTGACAGAGGCGAAGATCGCAGAGACAAAGAAAGCGCTGGAGGACGGTGCGTCTGAGATCGACATGGTCATCAATATTTCAGATGTGAAAAATGGTGATTATGCGGCGGTAGAAAAAGAAATTGCGGCATTGAAGGAAGTTGTTGGAGATAAGATCTTAAAAGTGATCATCGAAACATGCTATCTGACAGAAGAAGAGAAAATTGCAATGTGTAAAGCAGTAACAGCGGCAGGTGCAGATTACATCAAAACTTCTACTGGATTTGGAACAGCAGGAGCGACTATTTCGGATATTCGTCTGTTCAAAGAAAATATTGGTGAGCATGTGAAGATGAAAGCAGCCGGAGGAGTGAAGACGGTAGAAGATCTGGAAGCATTTCTTCAGGAAGGTTGCGATAGAATCGGAACAAGTTCCGCGGTAAAATTGATTCAAGGTCATAAGACGAATGAATATTAAAAAAGAAAAGGAGAACTTATTATGAAAAAGAAAATTTTAAGTCTGATCTTAGCAGGAGTCATGGTTATGAGCATGCTGCATGTGCAGTAAAAAAACCGGGTGCAGAGGATACTGCAAAGGACGGTGACAAGAAAGATTCCAAGGGAGGTTATGAGCTGGCGCTGATCACAGACGTAGGAACAATCGATGATAAATCTTTCAACCAGGATCATGGGAAGGTCTGGAAAAATATGCGAAAGAGCATGATATCACTTACAAATATTACAAACCGGCAGAAAAATCTGATGAGGCATGTTTAAATGCGATCGATCTTGCTGTTAAAGGTGGAGCAAAAGTGGTTGCAACACCAGGATTCCTCTTTGAGGTGCCTGTATACGAAGCACAGACAAAATACCCGGATGTATCTTTCATCATCATCGATGCACAGCCGGTAAAAGATGGGGAAGCAAAACTCGAAGACAATGTACTTTCTATTTTCTATGCAGAAGAGCAGGCAGGATATCTTGCAGGTTATGCAGCAGTAACAGAAGGTTACAGAAATCTTGGATTTATGGGTGGAATCGCAGTGCCGGCAGTTATCCGTTACGGATATGGATTTGTTCAGGGAGCAGATGCAGCAGCAAAAGATTTAGGTCTTGCAGCAGGTGATGTTTCAGTGAAATACACTTATGTAGGAAACTTTGATGCTTCTCCGGAAAACAATGCAAAAGCAGCAGCATGGTACAATGAAGGAACAGAATGTATCTTGCATGTGGCGGTGGAGTTGGTAACTCTGTTATGAAAGCAGCAGAGACAGCAGGAAAAGTAGTAATCGGTGTCGATGTAGACCAGTCAGTAGAGTCTGATACAGTAATCACTTCTGCTATGAAGAATCTTGGAGATTCTGTATATGATGCAGTTGCAAGCTACTATGATGGAAACTTTGCAGGCGGAACAATTCTGAACTTAAGTGCAAAAGATGACGGAATTCAGCTTCCAATGGAAACTTCTAAATTTACAAAATTTACACAGGAAAAATACGATGAACTGTATGGAAAATTAAAAGATGGATCTATCAAAGTAGAAAATGATACTGTTGCAGAAGATGCAACAGGTGTTCCGGCAGAGATCGTAAAGGTAGAGCTGATCAAATAAGCATATGGAATGCAAATATTTATATCAGGTGCTTCCGTTTCTGAATGAGATTGACAAAAAGAAACGGGAGCGGTTTGAAGAGTATTTTTACAGTGCACCGGTGTGGCTGATGGATTCTTTTCAGATTGTAGAACTGGATGCCGGCGTGGTCTTTGTCAAAGAGAACACGCCGGTTGATACCATCTATATCATTGGTCGTGGAATGATCAAGGCGACAGATTACCGATCTATGGGATCACTTATGACTTTATGAGATTTGAGGGAGTCTATGCGATGGGCGGATGGAGGTTATCATGGATCTAGACCGTTATTGTACAACACTTGAGACGGTTACCCCTTGCACTATCGTAAAAATAGCAAAAGAAAAATATGCCCGCTGGCTGAATTCCGATATCCGTGCTCTGAAGCTGGAAGCGAAGATCATGGGACATTACCTGTTTGAACAGGGCAAGAACAGTCGGGCATTTTTATTTTTACAAGGAGCAGACCGGCTGGCATTCTATCTTGTGGAAACTTATACAAAATATGCAAAAAATGGCATTTTGTATGTGGACAGTACCCGTCAGGAACTTTCGGAATCTTCCGGGCTCTGTGTGAAGACGATCAACAGGGCGGTAAAGAAATTCGAGGAGAATGGATGGATCACGAGAAAAGGAAGTAAGTTCTATATAGACAGTGAACAGTACCAGAAAATGAATGCAGTCGTATCGGAACTGATAGAGAGGTAGAAGTATGAATCAGATTTATGAAAAATTGTTAAATTGCAGCAATGCAGTAAAAAGTAAAGTGAAATTTCAACCGGAGGTGGCTCTGATTCTCGGATCAGGTCTTGGTGATTATGCAAAAGAAATGCAGGTGGAGGAGTCGATTGAGTATTCTGAGATTGAAGGATTCCCAGTTTCCACAGTTGCAGGACATCAGGGAAGATTTCTTTTCGGATATGTAGAAGGAGTCCCGGTAGTGCAATGCAGGGAAGAGTACATTTCTATGAAGGGTATCCGATGTCAGATGTAGTACTTCCGGTACGCCTGATGGGATTGCTTGGAGCAAAGACCGTTATTTTGACAAACGCAGCAGGTGGTGTGAACTTTAACTTCCAGCCGGGTGACCTGATGATGATCACAGATCAGATTACGACCGCAGTTCCGAGTCCGCTGATCGGTGCAAATCTTGATGAACTGGGACCGAGATTCCCGGATATGAGTGAAGTGTATGATAAGGGACTTCGTGAGATCATTAAACAGGCTGCAAGAAATGTAAAAGTTTCTATTCAGAGTGGTGTGTATATGCAGTTTACTGGACCAAGCTATGAGACTCCGGCAGAGATCAGAATGTGTCGTGCGCTCGGTGCGGATGCAGCCGGAATGAGCACTGCATGTGAGGCTATGGCAGCAAGACATATGGGATTGAAAGTATGTGGAATCTCCTGCATCACAAATATGGCAGCGGGAATGTCCAACCAGCCTTTGAATCACAAAGAAGTGCAAGAGACAGCAGATCGAGTGGCAAAAGAATTTAAGGCGCTTGTGACCGAGACGATTCGTCTGATAGGAGAACAATAGATGGATGAACGAGAACTGATCGAACATGCATACAGAGCGAGAGAGTATGCATATACCCCATACTCAGATTTTCGCGTAGGGGCTGCGCTTCTTACAAAGTCAGGCAAGTTATATTATGGCTGTAACATTGAGAGCGCATCTTACACGCCGACAAACTGCGCGGAACGAACCGCATTTTTCAAAGCGGTCTCAGAAGGTGAGCGGGAATTTGAAGGGATTGCGATTGTCGGAGGCAAAGGAACAGGGCGCAGCGGAAATGTATGTGCACCGTGTGGAGTGTGCAGGCAGGTCATGCAGGAATTTTGCAGACCGGACGAATTTTACATTGTGGCTGGAAGATGGGAAAGGCGGATGGAACAAATATTGCTGAAAGAATTACTTCCACTTGGATTTGGACCGGAGAATCTCCGATAGAAAACAGAATCAAAGAAAAATAAAACAGAAAGAGGTACAAGAATTTCACGCTTGTATCTCTTTCTGTTTTTGGAAATATTTTTGATCAGATAAGCTTTTTCATCATCCAAAGCATATCTGTGTAAGAACCGTCGGCGATATTTCATGTTATCAGGGAATGTGCGTAGGTCTGAAAACCTAATTTTTTGTAGAGCGCAACAGCGGAGGTGTTATTTGCGGCTACTTCCAGTTCCGCCTGCTCGTATCCCAGTTCTCTGGCGACAGAAAGTATCGTACTTAACATCATCTGTCCGATCCCGCAGCCCCAATATTTTTGATACAGTGCGATTGCGATCTGACAGCGATGTTGATACCTTTTAAATGGACCAGCGCCGGAAAGAGAGCAGTTTCCGATATGGCAGCCGTCCGCTGTTGCGAGGAGCATCAGTTCCCGGGGATTATCGATCGTATTCTGAATAAAGCATTCTTCCTGCTCTGAGGTGAGATGAAATTCATCGGGCTCCCGGAGCAGAAAAGGAGTTTCAAAACTGGTGATCTTCATATAAGTGATTAGATTATCGGCATCTGAAATCTCGGCATTTCTGAGTGTGATGATCCTTCCGGTCTTATCTTCTTTTTCGATGGGAGTTATTCGCATACGACATTCCTCCTTGTCTGTTATTTGAAAATATTTGAATTATAACCCTAGGGGGATAAATGTGCAATGCAAATTTACAGAAGATTTTTCAGATGAAATCCCAGGAATGAAAACATTGATAAAAATAGAACTGAAAAATCATGAAAAATAGATAAAATAATGATGAAAAATGTCAAAAAGAAATGAAAATTATCAAAAATAAGTAAAAATAAACAAAAGAAACAAAGTTTTTCTTTACAATAAGTGCAAAATATACTAATATAAGGATATTGACAAACGAACTGGAGGGATATGATGAAAGGGAATGTGATCGTAGGACAGTCAGGAGGTCCGACAGCGGCAATTAATTCGAGCCTTGCTGGTGTTTACTGCACTGCAAGAGAGCGTGGGGCAAAGAAAGTGTATGGGATGCTGCATGGCATTCAGGGATTGATGGAAGGCAAGTATGTGGATCTTTCGGATTTTATCAGAAGTGATCTGGATGTAGAATTATTGAGAAGAACACCGGCGGCATTTTTAGGTTCCTGCAGATATAAACTTCCGGAGATTCATGAGAATCAGGAAGTTTATGAGAAGATTTTTGATATTCTTGAAGAATTAGATATTGAATGCTTTATTTATATTGGCGGAAATGATTCGATGGATACGATCAAGAAGCTTTACGATTATTCCATGGTAACGGGGCGTGGACATACGAATTTTCTTGGGGTGCCGAAGACGATCGACAATGATCTGGCACTGACCGACCATACACCGGGATATGGAAGTGCAGCAAAATATATCGGAACATCGGTAAAAGAAATTATCCGTGACGGACATAGCCTGCGCTATGAACACGGACTTGTTACCATCGTAGAGATTATGGGAAGAAATGCAGGTTGGCTGACAGGTGCAGCTGCACTGGCAAAAGGAGAGGACTGTGAAGGGCCGGATTTAATCTATCTGCCGGAACTTGTATTTGATGTGGACAAGTTTGTTGCAAAAGTGAGGAAGCTTTTGGAGAAGAAATATTCAGTTGTTGTGGCAGTTTCCGAGGGAATCAAGACCGCAGATGGAAAATATGTGTGCGAACTCGGTTCTAATGTAGATTTTGTAAGATGCATTTGGACATAAGCAGCTGACTGGAACTGCAAACTATCTGCATCGCTGATCGCAGGAGAGATCGGATGCAAGACAAGAGCCGTAGAACTTAGCACGTTGCAGAGAGCAGCATCGCATTCTGCTTCGAGAGTGGATATCCTTGAAGCGAGTCAGGTAGGTGGTGCGGCAGTGAAAGCCGGAGATGAAGGGGACAGCGGGAAAATGGTTGTCATGCTTCGGTTATCCGATGATCCATATCAATGTACAACGAGGTAAAAGATGTGCACAAGATTGCGAACGATGAGCGTCTTGTTCCAAGAGAATGGGTAAATAAGGAAGGCACTTATGTGACAGATGAGTTTATCACTTATGTGCGGCCGCTGATTCAGGGGGATGTATCTCCGGTTATGGTAGATGGAATTCCGAGACATCTGTATCGACCGATTGATTAGTGAGAAACAAAGCAATGGAGTCTCTCCCGGCGGGAGACTCCTATAAGGATATTGAAATAAAATCATTCATTTTTTCCATCACTTTTGTGATGATCGACCGTTCTGTAAAAAACAGATTTCAAAATACAATTCGACAAATTCTGAAAAATCCAATAGAAATCATAAAGAAAACAAAGGAATATAAATTACATGGGCATAGGAAACATTCTGTGTACTGGAGAGAAAAGGAGGCATGTGTTTGGAGAAGAAGGAATACGATATTATTAAAATGGTACAGCATGGAAAATATTGTGAGCGGATCCAGGATACAATTTTCGGACAGACGTTGATCTATTGGCTGAAATATCACCCGCAGACAGCGAAAGAGGAATTGTGGAATCTTATGCGAAAGATGCTTCTGCAGATCACATGGTTTCATAAATACGGAGAAAAACAAACTTATGGTTACTTAAGTCCATACAGCGTCATTGTAAAGGAGGACGAAGAGATTTATCTTTTGGATCTGGAGGCCGAAGGAAGCAGAGAAACGGTACGTCAGATTCAAAGCCGGACGGTGCGGAAATAACTTCTCAAATCCCGAAATTTACAGGCAGAAAGGAATCTGTGAGGCAGTAGATATTTATAGTTTGGCAGAACACTTCAATATATGTTGTCCCAAAGTGAGCCGGATCCTCCATTGACAAAAAAGGAAGAATACCAGTTGGAAAAGCTGATCCAGAATTGTCTGAAGGCAGATGGAGAGAAGGGATATATTACTTTTTCTATGGTGGAGAAGCATTTCCCGAAATTAAGATCCAGGCGAAAAAGAGAAATAGAAAAGAAAATGCCAGTGGTTGCCCTTGGCTGTGCAGTGATGGTCATCTTTGGAAGCGCGGTTGGAAAAAGGATGACAGATCAGTCAAAAGAGAAGGGAAAAATCATACAGGCAGATGAGGCAAGGGAGCAAGAGGGAGCGACCTTAGAAAATTTCGGATATACAGAGAAACTAGAAGAGGTTGTTTGGAAAATTTCAGAGCGGGAGCAAACAATAGATGGACAGGTACTTGCGTTAGAAATTTATTTAAAGGAGAGTGGTAGGGGAGCGGAAAAGGAAGAGGCATTTCTCTGTCTGGCACAGCGGTATGCGGAGAATGATCGGATAGATGATGCAGCGGAGATCTGCAGGAGAGGCAGAAAGGTGCTTCCACAGTCAAAGTTGCTTGCGCTTACATATTTGGAGATTTTATGGAATGTGGAGGGATTGGAGCCTGAGATGAAAGCACAGGTGACAAAGGGGACCTAACGAATTACCAGAAATTCAGGAACAAGAACAGTTTAAAATATTGAAAAGAGCATACGGATTCTAAATTTTATTTTCAGGACAAAGACATAAAAACTCCCTAAAAAGGGAGGATGCCAGATGGTATAAAACGCATCTGGCATGTATTATGAAAAAGTTTTTCTAAAAGTATGTGAATACTGTTAACGTCTGTTTCAAATGTTGTTTCATTTGATAGTCTTAGTATATGACATAGAAATGAAGAAACCGTGTGAATCAAATGAAAAAAATTTGAAAGAAATATGAACAAAATGTGAATGGCAACAAGTTATCGACGGAAAGCAAATGCCGGGAGTCCGTTTTCAAATGGAACCTCAACGTTTCCCTGAATCAGTGGCAGTGCATAGCGGATAAAATCTTCACTGATGTCAGAACCATCGTTTGTAATCCAGGAAAGAGGAACTCCTTTTTCTTTGTTGCAGATGTTGTTTACATCGGCGGTTGTGTAGGTGAGTTTATAAGGATTGTCATTTGTTCTCTGGAAAGATACCATTTTTCCTGTTTCCCCTAGAAGTGCAGCCTGTACACCATAAGTTCCTGCGCAGACAGCCTCATCTAGGTCGCAGCAGAGAGACAAGCAGAAGAGCATCTCTGGCTGACATTGAGTTCTACAGAGCGAACTTTAATACCAAGACGTTCTTTTACGAGGTTTTCAAGATATTTTCCAGAACCTGTGAGCATCTTGTGACCGAAGTTGTCCACTCCGACATCGCTTGCATATTCACACACAAATGTACCATTGCCGTCGTTGATCCTTCGGAGATACATACAACAAGGTTTGGTGTTGTCTCGAGTGCCTTTGATACTTTTTCAATGAAAGCATCCTGGTCAAAAGCGACTTCTGGAAGGTAGATCAAAACCGGGTTATCTTTTTCAAATTTGCGGGCAAGGACACTGGCAGCAGTCAGCCATCCGGCGTGGCGCCCCATGATTTCCACGATTGTGACGGATTTTTTATTGTCGTAGACCGAAGCGTCGATGGCAATTTCACGGACAGTAGAAGCTACATATTTTGCAGCGCTTCCAAAGCCAGGTGTGTGGTCGGTTTCCACAAGGTCATTATCGATCGTTTTTGGAATCCCGATGAAACGGATATCACTCTGGATAGAGGCGGCATAGCGGGAAAGCTTGCTGACAGTGTCCATGGAGTCATTTCCACCAATATAGAAGAAGCAGCCAATGTTTCTGTCAGAAAATTTCTTAAACAATTGAGGATAAACAGCATCTGTAAGATTTCTGGCAGCTTATAGCGGCAGGAACCCAAGTATGCTCCCGGTGTTGTGCGGATTCGTTCCAATTCCCCGTTTTCTGAAAGTGGACGCATGTCAATCACTTGATCGTTTAAAAATCCTTCAATCCCATTGATCATTCCAAAGACTGTCTCGATGGCATCTGTCTGACGGAGTCCTTCCGTTACAACACCGTAAAGGCTTCCATTGATTACAGCGGTTGGTCCGCCGGACTGTCCTACAATTATATTTTTCATGTAAATTACCTCCAAAAAATGATTATGCTTCTACTATATCGGAAATATCAGGAATTTACAATATAGCTGTTGGAAAATGTCAGGAAATGGATTATACTATGGAAAGATTGAAAATAGATGAGGTGAACGAAATGAAATATTTATCCATTGCGATTCCATGTTACAATTCGGAGGATTATATGGACCGGGCAATACAGTCGCTTCTTCCGGGGGGAGAAGATGTGGAGATTATTATTGTAAATGACGGATCGACAGACCACACGTTAGAGATTGCAAGAAGGTATGAAAAAGAATATCCGACCATTGTAAAAGTGGTGGACAAAGAAAACGGAGGCCACGGGGATGCAGTGAATGAAGGGCTGAACCATGCATCCGGTATGTATTTTAAAGTGGTAGACAGCGACGACTGGGTAGAAGAGACGGCGCTTGAGAAGATTCTGGATGTATTGAAGGGATGGTATCAGCAGGGAAGTCTGACGGACATGCTCATCTCTAATTATGTATATGAAAAGGTTGGAGTGAAGAATAAGAAAGTGATTCATTACCGGAATGTACTTCCGCAGGATCGCATCATGACATGGGGGGATATCGGAAGATTTCGTCTGTCGCAGTATATTTTGATGCATTCTGTGATTTACCGGACAGAATTATTGCGTAATTGTGGATTGAAGCTGCCAAAGCATACATTTTATGTAGATAACATTTATGTGTACTATCCTTTGCCGCATGTTACATCATTATATTATCTTGATGTTGATTTTTACCGGTACTTTATCGGAAGAGAGGATCAGTCAGTCAATGAGAAAAATATGATCAAACGTATTGATCAGCAGCTTTATGTGACAAGGACGATGATCGACATGTATTCTATGCGGAAAATTTCCAGCAGGAAGCTGAGAAATTACATGATCAACTATCTTGCGATTATGATGACAGTATCTTCGATTATTCTGATCCGCTCTAAGACAGAAGGAAAATCTGGAAAAGAAAAAGGCGCTCTGGAAGTATCTGAAGAAGTAGATTATCGGGTATATTGGAAGATTCGGTATAGTATTCTTGGACAGACGATGAATCTTCCGGGAAATTCCGGAAGAAAAGTATCGGTGCTTGCGTATGAGGTGGCGAGAAGGATCATCGGATTTAATTAACGTGCGGTCATTTTTATTTCTTGTTGTGTTGGAAATATATTTGTTGTGCAAAGAGCATCAGAGAAGAAAATGGAAAAGAATGTATAAAAGACGGTGCCTGGTAACATACTTCTGAGTGTAACGATGGGAGAATCGTGAAATTGTGAGAAGAAAGAGGTAGGAAACTATGGCACAGAGTTTGAAAAACAGTAGAACAAAGGAAAATTTGATGAAAGCATTTGCGGGAGAGAGTCAAGCCAGAAATCGCTATACCTTTGGAGCAGAGCTTGCGCGCAGGCAGGGACTATATGCAGTCGAAAAGATATTCTTATTTACAGCGGAGCAGGAACGGGCACATGCAGAGCGTTTCTATGAGCTGTTGAAAGAGATGACAGGGGAGACGATCGAAATTCAGGGAACTTATCCGATTGACGACAACGAACAGATTCTTGGGGCTTTGAAGGCGGCTCAACATAATGAATTCGAGGAAGCAGATGATGTGTATCAGGCTTTTGGAGAGACCGCAAAGGAAGAAGGATTTTTAGAGGTTGCTTCTGCGTTCTTTCAGATTGCAGAGGTAGAAAAACTTCACGGGAGAAGATTTGCCAAAGTGACAAGACTTTTGGAGGATGGTTCTTATTTTCAGGCGGCAAAAGAAGGAAAATGGATGTGTCTGAACTGTGGGCATATCCACTCCGGAAAACAAGTTCCGGAAATCTGTCCGTTGTGCAGGCATGAGAGAGGATATTTTATCCCGCTGTCACTTGCACCGTATACAGGAGCGTTGACAGGAAGTGAAATGGAAGAGTAAAACGAAAGAATTAAAAAAGCAAAGGTATTTTTGCCATCCTATCTGAATAGAGTGTGATGGGGGGATCATATGGCAGACCAGAAAATTGAAAATTTATTGAATCTGGCACTGAGTGCAAATGAAGAAGAACGAGAAAAATCTTTGGAGTTGGATGTGGGATACTACCCGGTTGCACGAACGTGGGAAGTGATCATAAAATATTCGGGAACGCTTGGGCAGGTTAGAGAAATTGCAGAGAGTGTTGTGGAATTGAGTAATGAGTTTGCCATTGTGACTGTCCGGGAAGATCGTCTGGAAGCGCTGGCGGGGATTGAAGCAGTAGAGTATATAGAGAAGCCCAAGCGATTGTTTTTTCAAGTGGAAAATGGAAGAAGAGTGTCCTGTATGACTTCGGTGCAGATCCGACCACCAAAACTTTATGGGACCGGTGTGCTTGTGGCAATCATTGATTCGGGGATTGATTATGCAAATCTGGATTTCCGGAATGCAGATGGAACGACGAGAATTTATGCACTCTGGGATCAGGACAATTCCCCGGAAATCCTCCGGAAGGCTATGTGCAGGGAACAGAATACACGCAGGAGAAGATCAATGAGGCGCTGCAGCAGGAGAACCGGACAGAACGAATGAAAATTGTACCAAGTGAAGATCGATCTGGGCATGGAACTGCTGTGGCGGGAATTGCAGCAGGAAATGGAAGAGGAAGTAAAGGAGCCCGCTATCAGGGAGTTGCATCTGAGAGCGGGATTCTTGTCGTCAAGCTCGGTACACCGCGGGAGGAAGGATTTCCAAGAACGACCGAACTGATGCAGGCAATTGACTATGTGGTAAAGAAGGCTCAGAGAGCAGGAAGACCTGTCGCAATCAATATCAGTTTTGGAAATACATATGGTTCACACACCGGCACAAGTTTGTTGGAGCGGTTTATTGCGGATATTGCAAACTTGTGGAAGAGCGTGATCTGTATCGGTATGGGAAATGAAGGTGCAAGTGCGGGGCATACTGCAGGAATCCTTAAAGAGAATACGGAAGAGCGGATTCCGCTTGCGGTACAGATGAAGGAGACGGCAATCAATGTGCAGATTTGGAAAAGTTACCATGACATTGTTGAGTATCTCTCTGATTTCTCCGGCAGGTGTGCAGATCGGACCGATACCAGAGGTAATCGGTACACAACGTTTTGTGGTCGGAGATACGGAAATTCTGCTGTATTATGGCGAGCCAAGTCCGTTTCATGTCTCACAGGAGATTTTTATCGAGTTTCTTCCAAAAGATTCGTATATTACGCCGGGCATATGGCAGTTTGTTCTGACTCCAAGAAAAATTGTGACAGGGGAATATGACTTATGGCTTCCGAGTGAGAACGTCTTGAACAGGGGAACTGCATTCCGCTACCCGACCGAGAGGGGGACATTGACGATCCCGTCGACTTCACAGAGAGTGATCAGTGTGGGAGCATACGATTCATTGACGTTTGCCTATGCAGATTTTTCGGGAAGGGGAGGACTTGAAGGAGAAAGTAAACCGGATCTTGTGGCGCCAGGAGTAGATATTACAGCGCCGACACTGTCCGGAATTTATCAGACATTCACCGGAACATCGTTTGCTACACCATTTGTTTCCGGAGCGGCGGCACTTATGATGGAGTGGGGAATCGTGAGAGGGAATGATCCGTATTTATATGGAGAAAAAGTAAAGGCTTATCTCAGGAGAGGCGCAAGACCATTGCAGGATTTACAGAATATCCAAATCCGCAGGTGGGATATGGGGCATTGTGTCTGAGAGATAGTCTGCCAGAGTAAAAAGCAAATATACAAATATTGTAGCTATAAGAAAAGTATGTTACAACATATACACAATGTGTAAATATTAAAAGAGAGAGAATATGGAAATAAAAGATAAAGTAAAAGAATTACGGGAAAGTACGGGAATGAATAGAAAAGAATTTTGCGATTATTTTGGTATTCCTTATAGAACTTGTGACAGAATGGGAAAGAGGAACAAGAAAAATGCCGGATTATGTTTTCAGACTGTTAGCTTACAGGATAAAAATGGGTAATTTTGCAGACAATGGAAAGGCAGAAGAGAATGAAGAATAAAATAATTGAAGTACAAAATATATCAGTTTCGATTTTAAAAGAAGAGCTGGATGATTATATTTGCATTACAGATATTGCGAAAGCAAAATCAGGGGAATTGCGTAGTGCAGATGTTATTAAAAACTGGTTGCGAAATAGAATACATTAGATTTTAGGAACGTGGGAAATGATTTATAATTCTGATTTTAAAGTGGTCGAATTCGACCACTTTAAATCTGAAGCGGGTTTACATACATTTGTATTAAGCGTTGCAGAATGGATT
>ENA-OQBT01000666-OQBT01000666.1-human-gut-metagenome-genome-assembly--contig:-NODE-666-length-19322-cov-2.143319_pt1 | contig 19322 bp, 17 predicted proteins | sample MGYA00242749_ERZ504557 | MGnify/ENA primary metagenome ERZ504557 (study PRJEB26092, sample SAMD00036243) | human gut metagenome | host: Homo sapiens | study: EMG produced TPA metagenomics assembly of... | reverse complement strand
CAAAAGATTTATATAAAATTATATTTAGCAATAAGATTGATGAGTTTTCTGCAAAAATGAGTAATGGATCTGCAATGAAAAATATTCCACCTTTGCTGACTTGAAAGGAATGATAGCAGATATTCCATCTATGAAAGAACAGTATTGTATGGGAAACTTTTTTTTCTAACTTTGATACCCTCATTACCTTTCATCAACGACAGCAAAATTCATGGAAATTAATAGAAAAAGGAGTAAAGTTATGGATGATTTTAACAAAGAATCAGATTTTGAAGCGGCTTTAATAACTGCATTGCAGCGTTATGGTTGGGAAAAGGACGTTCCTTTTCATTGGTGCAAATCTTTGTAGCTATGAATCCTAAGGAGGCCTTGTACTTTGCCAATCCGGGGCCTGATGGCAAGTTCAATCCGGATTTTTACTTCCACTGGGCTGACCTAAATAATGACCCGGTGAATGATTGGAAGGTTGTGGCGGAACGCCTATTATCCATTCCAATGGCACATCAATTGGTTGGTTTTTACACGGTTGCCGACGATTCTGACGGTGTTTTAAAAGTAATGCGCAGTTATCAGTATTATGCGTCCAACAAGATTTCTGACCGCGTGTCCAAAAATGATTGGCACGAAGGAAATCAGCGTGGGGGCTATATTTGGCATACCACGGGTTCCGGTAAGACCATGACGTCCTTTAAATCGGCGCAGCTTATTGCCAATTCAAAGGATGCGGATAAGGTTATATTCCTTATGGATAGAATCGAGCTTGGCACGCAGTCGCTCAAGGAATATCGGGCGTTTGCGGATAATGTGGATGATGTGCAGGAAACGGAAGATACGATTACCTTGATCAGTAAGTTGAAAAGCATAGATCCGAAGGACACCTTGATTGTGTCGTCGATTCAAAAGATGAGTAATATTAAGGAAGATGCAGCCAGCAAAATGCGGTCCAAAGATCTTGAGTTAATGAAGTCTAAGCGGCTCGTGTTTATTATTGACGAATGTCATCGTTCGACGTTTGGTGAGATGTTGGCCACGATTAAGCTACCTTCCGAATGCACTTTTTTTTGGTTTTACGGGAACGCCGGTTTTTAATGAAAACGAACAAGCCATGACTACCACAGCGGATATTTTTGGTGATGAACTTCATCGTTACAGCATTGCTGACGGCATTCGCGACAAGAACGTGCTTGGTTTTGACCCGACCATGGTAATGGTGTATAAGGATAAAGATTTGCGTGAAAAAGTTGCTTTACAGGAATCGGGGGCTTATTCGATTGAAGAGGCGTTAGAAGATCCGACGATGAGCAAAACATATTATCGCTTTATGTCGTCGGCGCAGGTTCCTATGGCGGGTAAACGTGAAGAGGACGGTTCTTACGTACGAGGGATTGAAGATTATGTAGAGCAAGAAGCTTGGCAAACGGATGAGTACCAGTGGGCCGTAGTCGACGATATTGCTGAAAACTGGCGTACACTTTCGCGTAATCATCAATTCCACGGGATTTTTGCCACCAGTAGCATTCCGGAAGCCGTTCGTTATTATCTTAAGTTTAGAAAACGCTATCCGCAGTTAAAGGTAACCGGCCTTTTTGACCCAACTATTGATAATAAAGGTGGCTATGCTTTAGAAAAGGAAGACGGTCTCAAGGCTATGCTTGAGGATTATAATGCTATTTTCGAGCAAAACTTTGACATCGGCGGTTATGCCAAGTTTAAAAAAGATGTGTCGGCTCGATTGGCGCACAAAACGCCATATAAATGGGTAAAGCCTGAAAAACAATTGGACCTTTTGATTGTTGTGAATCAGATGCTTACCGGCTTTGACTCAAAGTGGATCAATGTTTTATATTTGGACAAAATGCTGGTATATCAGAATTTAATTCAGGCTTTTTCGAGAACTAACCGACTTTTCAATATTAATGAAAAGCCGTTTGGTTCGATTCGGTATTATCGCATGCCGCATACGATGGAACGCAATATTGAAGAAGCTGTACAGCTTTATTCCGGCGACCGTCCGCAAGGCTTATTTGCCGACCATTTACCGGATAATGTGCGTCATATGAATGCCACGTTTGCTGAAATGAAGACTATTTTTAAAAGCGCCGGCGTGCCGGATATGGATACATTGCCGGAAGATACACCGTCTAAAGCTAAGTTTGCTAAATTGTTCCGTGAGTTCTCCACTTATCTTCAGGCCGCTAGGATTCAAGGGTTTACGTGGAATAAAAGGGAATATTCTTCTTTAATTGATGTGGAAGATACGAGCGAAGAAGAAATGATTCAGCTGTTGCCGACGGAAGATGACTATCTGATTTTGAATCAGCGTTATAAAGAATTGAGAACAGGAGGAGCGGGCCCAGGGGGAAATCCTCCTGATGATGGTGGTGAAATTACATTCCCGATTGACCCATATCTTACTGAACAGAACACGGGTGTTATTGACAACGACTACATGAATTCTCGTTTTGAAAAATGGCGCAAACAATTATTAGACCCTGATGCCGATCCGGCTACGGTTGAGGAAACGTTGACTGACCTTCATAAATCCTTTGCCTTTTTAACACAGGAAGAGCAAAAATATGCGAATATTTTTCTCCATGATGTGCAGACCGGTGATGTAAAAATTGTCGATGGTAAGACATTTAGGGACTATATTTTCGAATATATAGAATGAGCTAAAAACCAGCAAAACAAAAAGATTTCCACCTATCTTGGTGTTGATGAAGTCCTTTTGACAAATTTGATGGACGCTCATGTAACGAAGGATAACTTGAATGAATATGGTCGTTTTGACGCCTTAAAAGCAACGGTAGTCAGAGAAAAAGCGCAAGAATATTTTACAAAAGTGGATAAGAAGAAGTTACCACCATTCCGCGTGAATAATCGGTAGATGAGTTGCTCACAAAATTTGTTTTGGAAGGCGGTTTTGACATTCAGGATCCGGACGAAGAGGAACAGAAGAACGAAGCAAGTAAGAACTATCACAACACATGTAAGTAAATCTGTAGTGATAATGCGGACGAAACTAAAAAGACAATTAAAGATGAGCCAAGCGAGTGCCTCCAATCCTTCATCGGCGTAGGAAGGAGGCACTTATGTCGATTGTAAATAAAGCTACGGATTATTTAACGGACTATTATCGTAACTGGGTTTCGGTGTATAAGGAAAGCGCTATTCGCAATGTGACACTTTCGAAGTATCATATGAGCCTTGCTTGGCTGGAACGACTGGCTCCGGGATTGAGACTTTGTGATGTAACGCGGGTTTCGTATCAGCAAATCATTAATGAGTATGCTAAGGAGCATGAGCGGCAGACGACGATGGACTTCCATCATCAGTTGAAAGGAGCCATTCTTGATGCGGTTGATGAAGGCCTGATTCCGCGCGATCCGACCCGTAAGGTTATTATTAAAGGGAAGGCACAAGCCCCGAAGAAAACAAAATACTTGAATCAGTTTGAGCTTCATACATTGCTGAAAAGCCTGAATTTAGGTGATGAAGTGAATTGGGATTGGTTCATTCTGTTGGTAGCTAAGACAGGCATGCGTTTTTCAGAAGCATTGGCCATTACGCCGGTAGATTTTGACTTCGCTCATCAGACGCTTTCTGTGAGTAAAACATGGGATTACAAAAATGGCGGTGGGTTTTCACCGACAAAGAATAAGTCGTCAGTCCGTAAAATTCAAATAGACTGGCAGGTTATTATGCAATTTGCTTTTCTTGTTAAAGATTTGCCGCAGGATAAACCGATTTTCATTAAAAAGGAAAAGATATATAACTCGACTGTGAATGATATGCTGGAGCGGTGCTGCAGGAAACTTGATATCCCTGTAATTTCGGTTCATGGCCTGCGTCATACGCATGCATCGATTTTACTATTTGCCGGAGTTTCTATTGCCAGTGTGGCCAGGCGACTTGGCCATGCCAGTATGACTACGACACAGAAGACATATCTTCATATTATCCAAGAGCTGGAAAACCAGGATGTAGATCTTATTATGAGGTCGTTGTCTAATCTTATGTAACGGATAAATGAGTCCGCGCCGATGGAGGATTATTGAGTTATAATAATTAACTTCATAGAAATATTTAAATATATTGTTGGCATCGAATAAGATAAATCATATAATAACTCTAGGATATATACTCATATCACGAAATGTAGATTTAATAGAAGCTACGGTGTAATTAGCTCAATACGATAAAGCAGTTATGCCAGGAACATAATAGTGTATAAGGAGATATATATGAAGGAAGACAATAAGCAAGATGTTAAGACAGTGCAAACAGGCTTAAAGGTATCCATGTTAAATTTGGTACCCCTAAGAGCTGGTCAGACTTATCTTGACGCTTATAAAGACATGATTGACTTGGCTCAAGCCGTAGAAAGTTACGGCTATGAACGCTACTGGATTGCCGAGCATCATAATATGAAATCCTTGGGAAGTAGTGCGACTCAACTTCTGATTCAACATACCTTGGCTAATACTAAAACGATTCGTGTCGGTTCCGGTGGGGTAATGTTGCCGAACCAGAGCCCGTACTTGGTGGCAGAGCAATATGGCACGATAGAAACGCTCTATCCGAATCGTTTAGATTTGGGCTTGGGGCGAGCTCCCGGTACGGACCAGGTAACAGCACGGGCTCTTCGACGCACTAATAATCTCTATACCGATTTTGCCGAAGAATTGCGTGAGTTAAAAGGCTATTTCGATGATACTAATAATGTTCATGCCTATCCGGCTGCCGGTCTTCAGGTACCGTTTTATATTCTAGGTCCAGCACTGACAGTGCGTACTTGGCGTCCGAATTAGGTTTGCCATATTCCTTTGCCTCTCATTTTGCACCGGCCATGATGGAAGAAGCGGTAGAGATTTATCGGGAACGTTTTAAACCGTCTAAAGTGTTGTCAAAACCATATGTTATCTTGGGTATGAATGTCGTCTTGGCTGATACTGATGAAGAAGCTAAACATTTAGCAACGACTCAGACACAACGTTTTATTGATATTGTTACCGGTAATAATCAAGGTTTGCAGCCGCCGGTGGAAACAGAAGCTGAACTTTGGGATAATTATGTGGCAGCTAAACGAGCACCGCATTTTGGCCCTATTCCTTTTAAAGCAGAGGACATCGCGTTCCGTGAGCAGGCCGTAGTTAGACAGATGACGTCCGTTTCGTTGATTGGCAGTCCGGCTTCCGCGGCTAAACAGTTGCAGGATTTACAAAAACGGGTAACGTTTGAAGAGATTATGGCTCAGAGCTTAATTTACGATCAAAGCGTACAAGCCTATTCGTATAAATTATTGGCTGATGTGGTGAAAACGTGTAGGGACATTTTAGATAGGAAATTAAATCCTACGTTAATAGAGTTTAGTTTATTAAGTCCATATTAATTTTAACTAGAAAATGCAATGAATTTTGATATTAGTCAGAATTTATTGCATTTTTTTATTCTCGCTAGCTTGATGATTCAAGAAATAAAGCTTAGTTATGATAATAATTCATATTTTATTGACCATTTCAAGATTTTTTAAGTATAATTTCTTCATAGAATATTTATGAAATTTGAAAAGTTTAATCTATAAAAACTGAATGAATATATATGATTATTTTTTATAGATTGCAATATATTAACGCTAAATATAAGATGATTTTATTATTTAAACTATATGAGAAGAGTTGATAAATTGAGAAAATTAAGAAATATCAATTTAAATGAATTGTGGGAAAAAGAATAGGAATGGCTTGATTATAATCTTTTAGACCGTAAATATAACGATTGTGTGGAGTTAAAGTTTTGGAAAGATTTAGCACCGAGATATTCAGAAAAATTTAATCTATATCGAGATGTACCGGGTTTAGGTGAATGGCTTCATCAAAAAATTGGTAATAATAAAAGGTTGCTTGAAGTCGGGTGTGGAGTTGGAAATTTTACCATACCTTTTTCTAAATACAGTAAGGAAATATTAGCTGTGGATTTTTCGCCGGCCATGCTAAATGAATTACTAAAAAATATTGAATATGAAAATATAGAAAATATACGAATGCATCATAGTAAATGGGAAGAATTTGAAGAACCTTATGATGCAGATTTTGTTGTGTCGGTTAACTCTTTATATCGAGTTCGTTATATGGAGACGGCATTGAAGAAAATTTCAGAATACGGCAAGCAAGGTTTTTTTATAATTCGTACAGTATATAAACCCTATTTGCATGAAATTTTTGATGAATTACGTATAGAGTATAAAATAAATAGTGATTATATGTTTATGCCCATGATGCTTTGGAATATGGGCATATCAGCAAATGTTCAGTATACGCGATATGGACGGCCTATTTCTTTTCAGGCATGGAATGATATAGAAGGTCAGATGATAGACGATATTGGTGAAGATAAATATTTACAGTATAAAGACGAGCTTAGTGACAGATTTCTTCAAAAAGCAGTAAAAGGTGAAAATGGATTTACTTATATATCGGAGCAGATTATAGAAATCATATATTCATTCAAAGATGGTAGTCATTTTTCATTGTAAGAAGTGGGAAATGATTATAACCTTAATTTTTTTTTTGCCATGGAAACAAGGAAACATCGGTAAAAATGAAAATAAATTATTAGTCGTCGATGTTTTATAAGGAGAGATTTGTATGACGAATAAGAAACTTTTATCGGCACTTATTATGATGGCATTAACAACCTCAGTACTGGGGAGTGTTTATGCGGCAGATGAAAGTAATGGGGATGCAGTAAAAAGATATAAACCATACGCTGCTGCCCAAGAAATTGAAAAATTACCGGATATTGTCGTAATTGGGGATCGTAATAAAGAGCGTGAAGTATTACCGGGGGACTTTGTGTATACTAAGTCACAAACCGGCTTTTTAAGTGGTAAAGATACGCTTGATATTCCGTTTACACAAACAAATTTCACTGAAAAATCGATGGAGATGTTTACCGGTCCGGATAAACCAATGGACTCATTATTGGCTAATTCGCCATCAATCCGACAAAGCGGTTCAATTTTACACGGAGACTTTTTCTTCCGTGGATTTAGAACTAACGGTACTAACTTTTATGTAAATAATGTGCCAGGAGTATTTACTCAATTTAATACGCCTTTATATCCTATCGAGTCTTTAGAAATGATTTCCGGGCCTAATGTTGGTATTTACGGTACCGGTGTACAGTATGAAACAACTAATCCGGGGGGGATTATTAGCGTTAAGACTAAAGTTGCTCCTGATAATCGAGTATTTGATTTTACTCAGACTATTTCCGGTAGAGGTTTGTTTGGTGAATATTTAGATTATGGTGAACGTTTTGGTAAAAATAAAGAATGGGGTATTCGAATTACCACTGAAAATCTTAATGGCCGAAGCTCGGTAAAAGGTACAAAAATTAACGGGCAAGGTATTTTTGCCAATATCGACCACCAGTCAGAAAAATCAAAAGATAGTTTATTTATTGGGTATCGTAATTTAGATATCCAAGGCGGCTTGCGTTGGTTTATTTTAGACAGTTCTGTGACTAAACTCCCTGGTGTGCCAAAAGGATCCAATGATTATAGCTTTGACGGTATGGTTAAATCAACTCACGGTTGGTTAATGACATATAATCATGAGCAAAAATTTAATGAACATTGGGATGGTTTTGCTAACTTTGGTATGCAGAGAAATGATTTGGATCGAAATGTTATGGCCAATGGTGGCAGTGGTTACGTGCTCAAGGAAGACGGAACATTCCCTGTAACTGCTAGACCGGGTGGAACACCGCAAGAATATTATTATTGGCAATTAGGCACTACGGCGCATTATAATACCGGTGATATAAAACATGATATTACGTTGTCATATAATCAGGCTTGGCGTAACAGAAAAACAGCGTATAATAATGGCTCTTTGGCTACCATTGGTTCCGGTAGTCTATATGATGGCATTAATCAAATATTACCGGCACCGACTAAATTTGATACTCGTTGGAGCAATAAAACTCGCGTTGAAAGTTTCTCGATTATTGATTATATGACTTATGAAAAATGGAATGTCATTTTTGGTTTCCATAAACATGAGGCAACATCTAAGTCTTATAAATACTCAGGAAATACAAGTAATTGGTCTTCTATTGATACGATTAAAACTGATGCAACAAGTCCTACTTATGGTTTTATCTATCATCCAAATGACAATTCTTCGATTTATGCGAGTCATACAGAAAACTTTGATGCCGGTAGTGGCGTTAATACTACTTTTGAAAACTATGGGGATGTATTACCGCCATTAAAGACCAAACAAAATGAAATCGGGTTTAAATATTTAAAAGATGATTTATTATGGACTTTAGCATACTATGATATCAAACAAGATAATTTGATTAGTGTGTATAAAACCGGCTATAGTAAACCGTTCCAATCTAAAGACGGACAAGCTCGCCATAAAGGGCTTGAATTGGCTGTTAACGGTAAGTTGGCTGATAAGTGGAATCTATTCGGTGGTATTTCCAGAATGAGTGCGAAACAAGAAAAAACTACAAATGGTACTTTAGATGGTGTACGTGTTAATGGTACCAGTGAATGGACTGCTGTTTTTGGTGCGGAATACAATCCTAATGAATTCTGGAGCTTTGTAGGTCGTGGGATTTATACAGGTAGATCACCTGTTATGAATGAAAAAATTTGGGCCGGCGGCTATACAATATTTGATGTAGGCGCTACTTACAAAACTCATTTCGGTGAAGTTCCGGCAGAATTATCCTTAATGGTTAATAACGTGTTTAATAAAGATTACTGGCAAGTTTCTCGAGGCAATCAGGTATACCTCTCCTTGCCGAGAACATTAACATTTACAGCTAAACTTCATTTCTAAGAAAAGGTATAGATTTTTGAAAAGGAAGGAATTTTATTAAATTCCTTGCTTTTCTAATATTCGGACTAGTAATTTTAGGGAGATACTACTAATGAAAAAAACTATTCATAAATCAGTGTCAGGTTTGCTTGCATTGGGTTTTATCGGTTCAATTATGCCTACGGCGATAGCAGCCGAAAGCGATTCTCCATTGGATACCGTTTATGTAATTGCTTCTAAAAATAGTAATAATGAAGATGCATTACCGGGTGGTCTTGTTAATGAAAATGCAAAGTTAGGGATTTTGGGGAAACAAAGTCTTATGGACATTCCGTATAGTGAAATGTCTATGACTGAAAAAATGTTAAAAAAGTTTGACGATCCGACTCAGCCGCTTGCCAATGTACTTTTAAATAATCCTTCTATCAGAACAAGCACGACATCGCCGATGTATACTGACTTTTCTATGCGCGGTATTAATATGAACGGTAATCATATGATGTTGAATGGAGTTCCAAGTTTGTTTTATCAATTTAACGGACCTATTACTCACTATATTGGACGGATTGATATAACCTCAGGCCCAAATGCAGCCGTCAATGGTGTTAGTATGTCAAATAACGGTACTAATAGTGGTGCGACACCAGCTCCGGGCACTATTAATATTGTTACCAAAAGAGCTACAGATAAACCTAAAGTAAGTTATACGCAGACCTTTTCCGGCAGAAGTAACCTTGGTGAATTTATTGATATTGGCCGTAGATTTGGCAATAATAATGAATGGGGCGTCCGAGTTATGGGCGAGTATATGACCGGTGAATTATCACTAAAAGGTGCCGAGAAAAATGAAAAGAATATTTTTCTTAATTTAGATAGACAAGGAAAGACAAGTTTTACGAATCTTTTTATTGGGCATTTTGACCTTCGTGTTAATGAGGGACAACGATGGTTTACATATGGTGGTAATGGTACTGAGTTACCAAGTGCTCCGGATTCGAATATTCCTTATGATTATAAAGGTACAACTAAATGGATGCATGGTTGGATGTATACCTTCAATCATGAGAAGCAAATCAATAAAGACGTTAGTTGGTTCACTAATATAGGTCATTCATTAAGAAGTGGCAATAAATATAATTCCAGTTCAGCTCTAAGCTTTGATGAAAAGGGGAATTTCTTGTCGTCTAACGTAGCTAATGCTCAAAATGAAAGTGGATTGAATACTTATTTCCAAACAGGTATTAGAGGTAACTTTGAAACCGGAGTAGTAAAACATCAAGCCTCAATAGCGATTGACCGTTCTTGGGCGAAATATTGGAATGATTCAAACAATGGAACAAGAGGAACAATCGGTGGTAATATTTATACCGGAACAATTTATTCACCAAACTTTGCAATACCTGCATTACGTTATGCAAATTATCGTGGAATGAATAAATACCGGTGTTACTATTAGCAGACTCGCTTAGTTATGGTAAGTGGGATGTATTGTTAGCAGCTTCTCATAAGCATGAAAATTTCCAAAATAAATTGAGAACAGGGCAAGATATTAAAAATGATGATTGGCTACCTACTTTTGGCGTGACTTATAAACCAAATAATGATATTGCAATTTATGCTAGCCAAACTGAAAGTTTGTCGCGAGGTGCCGTGGTTGTAAATGGGTCACGAATTTATGATAATGCGGGGGATACCTTGGCTCCATCTACCAGCAAGCAGCGTGAAATAGGGATAAAATATAATTTCGAAAATATCTTTACGACACTTGCTTATTTTGATATTGACACTGAAAGCTTGATTGATAAAGAATTGGACAATGGCTTATATCATCGAGTTGCCGATGGCCGTGATAATTACAAAGGTTGGGAATGGACTGTTAATGGTCAACCGGCCGATAAATGGACCGTTACCGGCGGGCTTTTATATATGAATGGTAAACGAGAAAAAACTAATGGTGGTACGGCTGACGGAAAATTTATTAACGGTGCCGCTAAATGGAGTGGGGTTATTGGTGCCACTTACGCACCTAATGAGCAGTGGAATATAATCAGTCGTTTGAATTGGGTTGGCGAAGCTTTATTGATAATAGTAAATCACCGACCGGAGCTACCAGAATCCCGTCATATGCAGTATTGGACTTGGGCGTTGATTACAGCACTGTTATTTCTGATGTTCCGGTTACATTTAAAGCTATGGTTTATAATGTTACTAATAGAGACTATTGGATTGGACGAGGTAGTTCAACCACTTTTGGCTTATCTATGCCGCGTACATTTATGTTATCTGCTACGGTAGAAATATAATAAACTGTTATTCCCGGAGGTGATTTTTTGAAACGGTTAATAAACAGAATGTATCTGTTGTTGTGCGTCCTTTTATGTATAGGGTTTATACTAAGCGGGTGTGGTAATCAACAATCGACAGAAGAACCTGAAATTGTATTGGCTGCCGCAAGAGATCTGGCTCCGGGAAATAAGGATCCGTATTATTCAAGTGTTATTTTAAAAACGTGGGAATCTTTGGTAGGTATTTCGGATGATGGAAAAATAAAACCTATGCTTGCAGAATCTTGGGAGTCTAACGAAAGTAAGACCGAATGGATTTTTCATCTGAAAAAAGGGGTAAAATTCCACGATGGAAGTGATTTTAATGCGGAAGCTGTATTAGCGAATTTTTATCGAATCACTCATATGGCTATAAGCCTTCAACGTTTTATGGCTATCAGGTTAGTCGCATTTATCCGGGATTAATTAAATATGAAGCCGATGATGCGTATACGGTTCTATTTATATTTTGAAAAACCGGTTCCTATGTTAATATATCGAATGGCGGGATGGGGAGTTGTATGTTCAGCCTTCTTCTTTTGATAAAGAAAGTGGCGATTTTATTGATATAGCTAAGGGAACCGGACCGTTTAAGATTGTTGAAAGAAAAGCAGATAATTATACTGTATTGGAACGATTTGATGAGTATTATGGTGAAAAGGCTAAGGCAAAACGTATACGGGTTCGCGTAATAACTTCGCCGGAAGCCAGATATTCGGCATTAAAATCAGAAGAGATTTTTGGTGTATTGGATTTAGGTGGCGTCACGCCTATAATGGCTGAAGATCTTATGCGTGACGGTCGTTTTCAAGTAAATAGTGCAAAATCAACAATATCACATTATCTATCAGTAAATGGAACCAGATATCCTTTTAATGGTGAACGTATGAGAATGGCTCTAAATTTAGTGATTGATCGAGAACAAATTGTTCGTCATTATTTTAGAGGCTATGGCACACCAACGAGGAATTTTTTGAATAGCACTAATCCTTTTTTCAAAAGTTTTAATCCGCCTGAAAAAATTTAGAAAGAAGCAAAAAATTAGTGGATGAGGTATTACAAGGAAAGCGTCAAAAGATAGTCTTTTTAATTCCGCAATATGGCGCCGCAAGATATCCGTATAAGGTATTTCTGAATTTATTCAGGCAGAATTAAAGGTATTGGGGTTAGATACTGAGATTGTTTTGATGGATGGAATGACAGCCCGTAAGGCTATGGCTATGGGAAATTATGATTTATCAATAGGAACCAGAGGTTTGGGGAATCTTGATCCAACCTCTTTATTGTATGAATTTTTTGATACTAAAGGCCCTACTAATAAAGCTAGTAGTTTCGGATATTCCAATCCTCAAATAGATGCGGATTTTGAAAAGTTAGTTGGTACATATAATATTGAAGACCGTGCTCAAATATATACCGATATTTTGAATCAGTTAGTTGAACATCCCGCGGTAGTACCGCTTTTTGAAGATCAAAACCTGGCTGTGAGCAATAAAAAGTTATCCGGATATGATGCTGTCGTATATGGTATTACATTAGATAAAGTATCTTGGGTAGGAGAGGGAGATGTGAAATGATTGCTTTTTTCGTTTATGCAGCAAAAAGGCTTCTTATAATTTTGCCGTTTCTTATAGGTCTCTCTATCATTTCTTTTTTGCTTGGCATTATTGCTCCCGGTGATCCGGCATTAACATTATTGACAATGGATGGTTCAACGGAACCAACTGTTGAAGATTTGGCGGCTATGCGTCATTTATTGGGGTAGATCAGCTATATGGCAACAATATTTAAACTGGCTTATTCATGCATTAAAAGGTGATTTCGGCATATCTTATTTAACTCAAAAGCCGGTGTTAGCTGAGATTTTGAGACGATTCCCGGTTACCTTTCATTTATCCTTATGGGCAATGGCATGGGTATTGTTTTTGGGTATTCCTTTTGGTGTATGGTCTGCCAGATATAAAAATAAAAAATCTGAATTTTTAGTACGAATTTTTATATTGCTTTTTATATCAGTTCCCAGCTTTTGGTTAGCAATCATTTTTATGTTGATTTTTTCCGAGGAACTTCACATATTGCCATCAAGTGGATATGGCGACATAACTCATATGATAATGCCCTCCTTTGTTTTGGCGGCCGGTACGATAGCGGCCGTAATACGATTACAACAAACGACAATTATATCTGTATTGGAAAAACCTTTTATTCAGACTTTACGCGCTAAAGGTTTTCCTATGCGATATATCTTACTACATCATGTGTTGCCTAATTCATTTATGCCGGTTATAACTATGATTGGTACTTATTTCGGCACCATTCTAGGCGGCTCGGTAATAATTGAAGATTTATTTTCTATTCCCGGGATGGGCAGTTATGTACTGGCTGCCATATGGGGGCGAGATTACCCCGTTATACAGGGCTATGTGATTGTAAGTGGTACGATATTCCTTGTTTTTAATTATTTAGTCGATTTGAGTTATTATGTATTAAATCCTAAGGGACGAGGTGGCGATTGATGAAGGTTTTACGCTCTGTACATCCTTTATATCTATTAGCTTTTGCTATAGTATTGGGAACAATCTTTTGCGCCGTAATGGCACCATGGATTTCACCTTATAATCCTACGGAGGTAAATACTGAAGAAATTTTGGAATGGAGTTCATACAAACATTGGTTAGGAACAGATGCATTAGGTCGTGATATTTTATCACGCATGATTTATGGTGCAAGAACATCAGTTGTTTTTGCGACCGTAGCAGCTTGTTGTACTATGCTAGTAGGATTGATATTGGGAATGATTGGCGGCTATTACGGTGGACGCATAGATCAAGGTATACAAGCTTTGGTCAGTCTGTTTCAAGGGTTGCCCGGTATGAGCTTTATGATTGCTATTGCGGCCGTATTACCGGAAAATGATGCCCGTTTAATTATAGCGGTAACGATTACTTCATGGACCGGATTTTCACGTATTGTGCGAAGTGAGGTAATACATCTTCGAAATGAAAACTATATTATTGGCATAAAAAGTTTGGGTGCCGGTAATTCTTATATTCTGAGAAGATATATATTGCCCAATATTTTTCCTTTAATCGTTGTTTTACTGACTCTTAGAATCGGTACCTCTCTTTTATCAGCATCTGCTTTATCTTATTTGGGCCTGGGGGTACCACCGCCAATTGCCGATTGGGGTGTTATGATTAGTGATGCCCGGACTTATTTTAGGAGTTATCCGTTGATGATATTGGCACCGGGTATGGCAATAACACTTTTTTGTATGAGTATAAATTTGATTGGTGATTTTTTGCGTGAACATTTGCAGTTGAGTAATGCCGGAGAAAGGAAAATGTTATGATGGAAGATATTATTATTGATGACTTATCAGTTGCATATCCGTCAGAACAGGGGCTTACTCGAGTGCTTCGCAATGTAAATTTCAGATTAGTTTCAGGTAAAATAACGGCTTTGGTGGGCGAGTCGGGAAGTGGGAAATCTATAATGGGGTCAGCGATTATGGGGCTTTTGGATGAATCTGCTGTTGTGACCGGTAAAATTTATTTAAAAAATCAGAATTTATTGGCACAATCAGAAGCGGAATGGAATATGACCCGAGGTACCCGGATAGGATGGATTGCACAAGATCCTATTACTGCTATGGATCCTATGACAAGTAGGTAAACAAGTCGTTGAATCAAACTGTTACAGAAATAAGACTTCTTATTCCGCTGAAAAAGCAAAGGGGATTGAACAATTAAAGCGGTTTGGCTTGCCTAATGCGGAAGCGGTATATGATAAATATCCCGGTGAATTATCCGGTGGGATGGCTCAACGTGTATTAGCAGCTATGATGGCGATGCCACACCCCGGGTGGATAATTGCGGATGAACCGACTAAAGGTTTGGATGCTTTTGTGCGGCGCGAAATTTGTCAGTTATTCCGTGATCTTCGAGATGAGAGCGGTGTTAGTATTTTATTCATTACTCATGATATCCGTTTAGCAGAAAAACTAGCAGATTATATTGGGATTATGTATGCGGGAGAAATTCTTGAATACGGTACTTGTGAAGAAGTATTTAAAGAGCCCAAACATCCTTATACTATCAGTTTTTTAGAAGCACAACCAAGATATAGGTTAAAATCGATTCCGGGGTTACCACCTGATTTGCATAACATTCCCAATGGTTGTATTTTTAAAAATCGTTGCAAGTATTATGAGTTAGACATATGCGAAAAAGATCAAGTTATGAAGAATTTATCTTCTTCCCATCAAGTGCGTTGTGAATGGAGTAAATAGTATGAGTGTATTGGAAATAAGGAATATCTCTAAAAGTTTCACAACAGGCTTTAATTAATAAAAGAATCTTCAAGGTTTTAAAAGATATTTTCTTTTCGGTAGAAGAGAATGAGATTCTTGGTTTGGCGGGAACCAGTGGGGCCGGGAAGTCCACATTAATTAGAATTATCATGCAACTTTTAAAGCCAGATCAGGGAGAAATTCTATTAAACGGAAAAGTAATATCGCAAATGTCGGCAAATGAGAATAAAAAAATGCGAGAAGATATGCAGTTAGTTTTTCAAAATCCGACTTCGTCTTTAAATCCTCGCATGACAATCAAAGAGTCTATTGAAGAACCGATTCGTATCCATAAGAATCAAGATATTAATTTAAAGCATAGTATAGAGGATGTTTTAGAGAAAGTACAACTTCGTAAAGAGTTACTTTCCAGATATCCGCATCAACTTTCCGGCGGAGAATTACAGCGTATTTGTCTTGCAGGTTACTGTTATTAAATCCGAAGATTCTTTTATTGGATGAACCGACATCGATGCTTGACGTATCGGTGCAAGCACAGATTATTTCTATTTTAAAAGATATTCAAAAGGAACGATCTTTAGCTTGTCTGTTTATCTCGCATGATTTAGATTTGTTACGCGTAATTTGTAATCGTATCGGAATTATGCGCGAAGGCCGGTTGATTGAATTACAACCGACAGAATTACTTTATCAGCATCCTAAAGAAAAATACACGAAAGAATTGTTAGCGGCTTTTGAAGATTTTTAGTTGAGTATTTGCAGTAAATTATTATATTAGAGTATAGTTATTTTGATTAAAAATATTATTAAAAAAATAAATAGAGTTTAACTATAAGATGAAACCTTAAAGTAAAAATTCTTTTGTTTTAAGGGTTTTTTGTATAAAAATACTGTTTAGAATAATATGTTTAAATATAAAAATTAACGATGATAAGCCATAAAACCCTATGAAATAAAGGAGTTTTAGTATACAATAGAGGGTATAGCATGATTAATATTTGTTTTGAATTAAGATTGACGAGGTGGAAAAGTAAATATATAATGTACATGAAGAAATTTTATACATATTTATAGGTGTCGATTTAGACTTAATAGAGAAATCGGTATAAGCCGATGCGATCCCGTCACTGTAAGAGGAGCTAATCTCATGTTGCCACTGGATATTCCGGGAAGGCGAGAGGCGCTATGAATCTAAGCCAGGAGACCTGCCTATTTATAATCTCCGTTTTAATCTACGAGCGATAGAGAGGCGATTATGGCAAAGGTCATGTAGCATATCTATTTCAAGATTGAAGTAGATATGTTTTTTATAAGTTAATGGATTATGAAGGGATTACTAAGAACCTTGAGTTAGCATTAGGTGAGGTAGTGTTAAAAGAAGAGGAATAGTAAAAAAAATAAATCTATTAACTGATTATGATCTGCACCCATTTTCTTGGACAGAAGTTAATTTAGGGTAATTTTATTAGGAGGGTATTATGAAAGGTCAGGGATTGTTAGTACGAGCGGCAGTATTGGCATGCTGTGGTAGTATTTTGAGCTGTGTTGGTGTACAGGCCGAAGATGTGGTTACTGATTATGACTTAGGGACAGTGGTCGTAACTGCGACAAAAACGGAGCAAACTATTGCTAATGTGCCGGCCAGTGTAAGCGTTATTACCTCACAAGATATAGCTGACAAGAATATTTCGTCGGTTCAAGAAGCTTTACAGTTTTTGCCGGGTATTTTTATTGACCAAAGTGCGCAAGGCAGTTTGACTATGCGTGGTATGAGTTCTACAGATATTTTGGTATTAGTTGATGGAGTTCAACAAAATAATACTTATAACGGAACTGTAAATTTTAATATGATTCCAATTTCGAATATTGAACGTATTGAAGTATTGCGCGGTGGCGCATCCTCTTTATACGGTGGTCATGCGGTTGCGGTGTTATTAATATTACGACTAAAGGTGCACCGGAATATGGAACTTCTGTAGTGGCAGATGTATCCTATGGTAGCTATAATACTTGGAAAAAAGCCGTGTCGGTTAATTCTCGTTTATCAGACAAATGGAGTTTAGGGGTTACTTATGAAAAACGCTCCTCTGATGGCTATAAAGGATTTTATCGATCGCTTGCACCAAAAAAAGGTACAGCATCTATTAGTGCCGATTTACCACAGTTAAGTAATGGTACTTATATATACGGTGGTCGTGGTGAGAAAGAATGGGAACATGAAAATTACGGCTTTAAAATTGGGTACAATTTTGATGAATCTAAATCTTTAGTTTATAGCTATAATCGAATTAATAGTGAATCCTCTTATAGTAATCCATTTACTTATGTACATGATACTAAAGGAAACCCTGTATGGTCTGGCAATGTTCAGGTCGGAACAAATAAAATTATTTCTTTATCTCCTAAAAATTTCTTAGGCTATGATAATGAAAATAAACGTGATACCCATATTTTGACATATCGTGATACGGCAAATGATTTCTTGGCGCGTGCAAGTTATACGCATGATAAGGTTGATGGTTTTACATCACCTACTGTACCTAGTTCCTATAAAAATGTTGATTGGACCGGGGCCGGTGATTATTCTCTCCATCCAGGGAAGAAATTTACGTACGAAGTTGAAAAAACATGGCGAGATATAGGAAAGCATACCATTAATGCCGGTGCCTCTTATCATACGGAAGAAATGATTCAGAAGCGTTATAATCTTTCTTCGTGGCATAACAAAAACTCCATTATTAATCAATATGCACAAGATGAAGGTAAAATAAGCAATCTGGCTGTATTTGTACAAGATGAGTATAAATTTGATGATGAATGGTCTTTATTTGTTGGGGCACGTTATGATCGTTATAAAAAAGTGACGGTACATTCTGGGCCAGTGGTAAAAACGGTTATGATACCACATCCGAGGGTAAAACATATAATCATATAAGTCCTAAAGTTTCATTAGAATATAAAGCTAATGAAAGTACAAATTATTATATGTCTTATGGTGAGTCGTTTAATCCACCACCATTAGTATATATTTATCGTTATGGCGGTTCCGGTATGGGTAATGTTATTCCAAATCCGCTTAGATCCTGAAACTTCCAAAACCTGGGAATTAGGGATGAAACGCCAGTTGACGGATCGAGATTCAGTGGATATCTCCTTATATAATGTTAAAACCAAGGACAAAATTGAGTATACCTATTTCTACTTGCCGGGGACAAGTACTACAGAATATAAGCAATACATAAATTACGGCGTAGAAAAACGACGCGGTATTGAACTTAATTACGAGCATAAATTTACAGATAATTTAACCTCATACGTTAACTATGCTTGGCAGTCGGGTAAAGTTAGTGGTCCGAAATTAGAGGATACTAATAAATCAGGCTATAGCAATGCAGTTGATTATTCTGTACCGAAACATATCTTCCATGCCGGTTTGGCTTATGACAAGGAAAAATGGACCGGTTTGTTAGATATGCAATATGTTAGTGCACGCCAAAGCTCTACGGCAGCAGCCGGCGAATACGGTGCTTATGACGGCTATTTCTTAGTGAATACCAGTGTTGGGTATCGCGTTACCCTGATTTTACAGTTAAATTTAGTATTGATAATATATTTGACCGTGAATTCTATGATAATGAGGCAACTGCTGGTCGTACCTATACATTAAGTGTTCGTTACGAGTACTAGACGATTTAAAAAAGACCCTCAATCTATCATGATTGAACCGACCCCTTAAAGTTAGACCTAAAAATCTAATTTTAAGGAGGTCGGTTTTTTCATGTCAAAATATAGTTTTAAATTTAAGCTAAAAGTTGTTACAGCATATTTAAATGGAGAAGGCGGTGG
>ENA-OQBT01000665-OQBT01000665.1-human-gut-metagenome-genome-assembly--contig:-NODE-665-length-19322-cov-2.657932_pt1 | contig 19322 bp, 20 predicted proteins | sample MGYA00242749_ERZ504557 | MGnify/ENA primary metagenome ERZ504557 (study PRJEB26092, sample SAMD00036243) | human gut metagenome | host: Homo sapiens | study: EMG produced TPA metagenomics assembly of... | reverse complement strand
CGTTCAATGCCAAAATCAAGGACTTCAGAACACAGTTCAGAGGAGTAAAGGACAGGACTTTCTTTCTATTCAGACTGACTAAAATTTATGCTTAATCTATGAATCCCTCAGGTTTTTACGTTGACCCCATAAATTGCCTCGATGGATAGATATACGTATTGCTTTTTCTTATTGACTTTTGTTGTGTTCGGTTGGGTAGAATTTGAAGAAGCGATTGTTGGGATATTGAATTTTTTATGAAGAAATTCTCCTGTTTTAAAGCATAAAAAAAGGCTATCTATCCCAGACAGCCAATCTTTTGTTAACCTTAAATCTAATACTATGAAAAACACACTACAAAGATACGGACTTTATTTATAATAGCAAGTTTCTAGTCTGTATTTCGCCGTTTTATAACATGCTTTATAAATATGTCGTATCTTGTTAACAAATGAATCTGAAAGTGTGAAGTTTTGTTTATTATAACCTTTCAAACTTCTTGTCTTATGAATGATAGAGGAGGACAAACGAAAATAAAAGTCTGTGATGGTTATTTTCTATTTCTTATTTTATATCTTTGATGGCACTTTACTGATTGAAAAAATAATAGTTGCTTATGAAAAACAGACAGTTTATTGTTTTTGCTCTTTTATTAGCGTGTCCGTTGCTGTTACACGGACAGGAAACGTCTCTCTGTGGAAAAGAATCATGTAATAAAGGTTATATCCGGCATCCATGGTATGGAAAAAAGGTTGGTTATATAGGAGACTCGATAACTGATCCCAATTGTTATGGAGATAACATAAAAAAGTATTGGGATTTTTTGAAAGAATGGTTGGATATCACTCCTTATGTGTATGGAGTGAGTGGACGTCAATGGAATGATGTACCCCGTCAGGCAGAACAATTGAAAAAGGAGCATGGAGAAGAGGTTGATGCCATCGTGGTTTTGATGGGGACAAATGATTTTAATAGCAGCGTACCTGTCGGGACTTGGTTTGCAGAAAAAGAAGAGCAAGTGATGGCTGCCCGTGGTGAAACTAAAAAACTGGAAACGCGTAAAAGGCGTGTTCCTATAATGACGAATGATACGTATAAAGGCCGTATTAATATTGGTTTGAGTCATTTGAAAAAATTGTTTCCCGATAAACAAATTGTTTTGTTGACCCCATTGCATCGTTCTTTAGCGGAATTCGGTGAAAAGAATGTACAACCGGATGAAAGCTATCAGAATAAATGCGGAGAATATGTGGATGCTTATGTACAGGCCATTAAGGAAGCAGGTAATTTGTGGGGAGTTCCTGTAATAGATTTTAATTCGGTTACAGGTATGAATCCGATGATTGAAGAACAACTTATTTATTTCTATGATTCGGGGTATGATCGTTTGCATCCTAATACCAATGGTCAAGAACGTATGGCACATACATTGATGTATCAATTACTTTCTTTGCCTGCATCATTCTGACAGTTGGACATTCATTTTTTTGTCTTTTTGGAAGAGTTTGTTTATTTGGGAGAACCTCCTATGTTTCGATGTGAACTTTGAAGGATTGAAAAATGTTCAAATGGCAAATAAATGTTATTTGAACATTTTTTTATTAGTTCTTATTTACTGAAAGAGTAATTGAGCTATTGATTTTGAACAAATTTCTATATTCTTGTATCATTTTTTATGGTTTCTTTTCTTGTTCTTGTTTACTTTTGCCTGAATCTTTTAACTTATAAAATGTATATGAAAAACATGAAATTAAAAGTATTACTTGCTTTATGTGCTTTACTCCTGTTATCGGCTTTTATTGCTGAGAGAAAAGAACCCATTACTATTTTTATGATTGGTGATTCCACTATGGCGAATAAAAGTCTGAAGAATGGTAATATAGAGCGTGGTTGGGGACAAATGTTTCCCGGATATTTTACGGAAGAGGTTGTGGTGGATAATCACGCTATGAATGGAAGAAGTTCACTCAGTTTTATCAATGAAGGACGTTGGGATGTAGTGCTTTCTAAAATTCATAAAGGTGATTATGTATTTATTCAGTTCGGGCATAATGATGAGAAACCTAGAGCTACATTACATACAGAACCCGGAAGTACCTTTGATGATAATTTAAGACGTTTTGTGAATGAAACACGTGCTAAGGGAGGAAATCCTGTACTGTTCAATTCTATAGTCCGTCGTAATTTCCCTCCTAAAGGTGTGACGGAGATAAAGGGTAGTTATGAAAAAGAAGGTCCGGTATTGGTTGATACCCATGGGGAATATCTGGAATCTCCCCGTCGGGTGGCCGGAGAAATGAATGTACCTTTTATTGATTTGAATAAATTGACCCATGACTTGGTTACCGGTATGGGAGTCGAGAATTCAAGAAAATTGTTTATGTGGATTCCAGCAGGACAATATGAATTTTGTCCGGAAGGGAAAATTGACAATACTCACTTGAATATATATGGTGGACGTATAGTTGCCGGGTTGGTTGTGGACGCTTTGATGGAAGAAGTGCCGGCTTTGGCAAAATATGTGCGACGTTATGATTATGTGGTGGCGAAAGATGGGAGTGGGGATTTCTTTACAGTTCAGGAAGCAGTGAATGCGGCAGTTGGTGGTGGCAAGAAAACAATATCTATACTTGTCCGTCCGGGAGTATATGAAGAGTATGTTTCTATGCCGGAATCATCGCTCGAATAGAATTGGTGAAACAGACAGGGGCTGAGATCAGGGATAACGGGTTCACACAAGATGTTTATGTGGCACCTTATAAGGGTGACAGAGTATGTGCTATTAGTTATACATTTGATGATGGTTTACAGGAACACTATACGTTGCTTTTCCCTAAATTGGAAAAATATGGCTTTAAAGGTACTTTCTGGATATGGGGTAAATGTATAGAGAATGAAAGTGCTATGCAGGGAAAACCGAGAATGTCGTGGGCGCAAATTAAAGAGATGAGTGACAAAGGGCAAGAAATATCCAGTCATAGCTGGTCACATACGAATTTAAAGCGTGTTTCTTTGGAGGAAGTAAAAATGGAAGTAGAGAAGAATGACAGTATACTTTATGAGAAAACAGGAAAAATACCGCGTACATTCTGTTATCCTTTCAATGCTGTTAATAGTGATATATTAAAAATAACTTCAAAGAACAGGGTAGGTACACGTACCGAACAATATCCCATCGGGGGAGATAAATCGAAATCAACTCCTGAGTCTTTAGATAAATGGGTGGAAAGCTTGGTAAACTCCGGTAGATGGGGAGTGGCAATGATACATGGAATATCGCAAGGATATGATGCTTTTCTGAATCCCGAAATATTGTGGGAACATTTTAGTAAGGTAAAGGCTCTGGAAAATAAAATATGGGTGGGTACATTTAGAGAGGTGGCTGCCTATACAAAAGAACGAGAAAAAATTCGCTTGAATGTGCTAGAAAAAGAAAACGGCTATAACATAACTCCTCATTTGGATATGAATGCACAATTATTTACGGAACCACTGACTATGGTATTGAAATCTGTGGGAAATAGAGTTTCGGAGATTAGGCAAGATGGGAAAAAGCTTTTTCTAAAGAAGGATGCTGATAAGATTCTTTTCGATTTTAATCCTTATGGAGGGATGATTCAGATTCGTTTTATCTGAGGTGTTGGATATAGTTTGTAAAACTAGAATAGGGAAATCCGTTAGTCTTTATTGTAACCATTTAAGGTATGATAATAAGATTAACGGATTTGTTTTTTGCACTTTTATAAGGTTACTCAGAATTAATTTCTAAATTTGTTCCCGTTAACTTTATTCCTTTTCCAAAAGAAATAAAATGGAAAACACAGAGAAACTGATAGTAGAACAACTGAAAAATGGCAACGAAGATGCTTATAAATACATCTATGATTATCATTATGTTCTTTTGTGTCATGTAGCAAATCAATATTTGAACGATAATTTTTTATCGGAAACTATAGTCGGAGATGTAATTTTTCACCTTTGGGAAATCAGAGAAACTTTAAACATTACTATTTCTATTAGAAGTTATCTGATAAAGGCCGTTCGTAATCGTTGTATAGACTATCTGAAATCTGGATCTGAAAAAAAGGAAATTTCATTTTCAGTTCTAGTACCGGAAGAGATGTCTGAAGAAAAGTATTTGCAGTCAGATAATTATCCTTTGGGAATATTATTGGAACGTGAATTGGAGCATGAAATCCGTATGGCAATAGACAAACTACCGATTGAATGTAGATGTGTTTTTGAAAAAAGCAGATTTGAGGAGAAAAAATATGAAGAAATTTCTCAGGAATTAGGTATTTCTATAAATACGGTTAAGTATCATATAAAGAATGCATTATCTTTCCTTCAGACTGAATTGAGCAAATATTTAATTGCTTTGATTTTATTTTTTTTCGTGTTGAAACAGAAAAAAGTTTCTTTTAGGACTACCCTGTATTTAAAATAAATCGTCTTCACTTTAGAAACAACAAAGATGAAAGCAGAAAAAGAACATATTGATGAATTAATAGTATCCTATTTAAGTAATGAGTTGGATGGAAATGCTGTGCATGAACTGAAGGAGTGGATAGCTGCGTCTGTGGAAAATGAAAAGTATTTTATGCAGCGGCAAGAAATTTGGTTTTCTGCCATAAGTGTGAAAGAGGATGTTAAATATGATAAGAGCAAAGCATTTGAACAATTTAAAAATAGAATTGCTAATCAGAGGTTGAATGATAAAAGAGAACGTGAAAATTTCTGTTTGTCTAAATTTTGGCGTTATGCAGCTGTTATTGTTATATTGTTTCTCATGATGCTTATCATGTACTTTATAATTCTCTCAGGCATAAGGAATTAACTGAAATACTGACAAAAATATCTTTTCCTGAAAAATCCGGGAGCAATTTGCTTAAACCGGAGGCGGTCAGCTGTAATTTGTTGTCCCTGTGTGTGCTGGCACCGGTACTCTGTACACCCAGAAAGCTGGCAGAAGTCTCCAGGGAGATCATCGTGGCGAGTGCGCAGGAAATTGCATGGACGCCGGGGAGCAGTCGTATTGATGGTCATCAGGGCGAAAATATTACCTGGTCTCTGTCATCGCAGTCTCCTGCCGATAAGTATGATCTCATCAATAAAACCTCCCGTGTTTCTCCTGACAGTGGCCGTTTTTATGAACCGGACACAGTTCTGGATCACCGTGAACGGGTACGCCTTTTTATTCAGATCCAGTTTCCGCATGGGAGTGACTGGTCTGAAGTATTGCGCCTGACTGACATTGTTACAGAGAAGGTCTCTTCCGGCAGGACTGCAGGCGGGCATCACCACCGGCATACAGGGTACACCTGGTCTGTTTCTGTGAATTAACCCACATCATCCTTTTCTGCCCTGTTCCAGATTTTCCCGGAGTTTCATCATGAGTTTTAACGCAAAGGATATGACCCAGGGCGGTCAGATTGCGTCCATGCGTATCCGCATGTTCAGCCAGATCGCCAATATCATGCTTTACTGCCTGTTTATTTTTTTCTGGATCCTCATTGGTCTGGTCTTATGGGTAAAAATAAGCTGGCAGACGTTTATCAACGGCTGTATTTACTGGTGGTGTACGTCACTGGAAGGCATGCGGGATTTAATAAAATCCCAGCCGGTCTATGAGATCCAGTATTACGGCAAAACCTTCCGGATGAACGCTGCCCAGGTACTGCATGATAAATATATGATCTGGTGCGGAGAGCAGCTATGGTCCGCATTCGTTCTGGCCACAGTTGTGGCACTGGTTATTTGCCTGATCACCTTCTTTGTTGTCTCCTGGATTCTGGGGCGTCAGGGTAAACAACAGAGCGAAAATGAAGTCACAGGTGGTCGTCAGCTGACAGACAATCCGAAAGACGTTGCCCGGATGCTGAAAAAAGACGGCAAGGACTCCGATATCCGGATTGGCGACCTGCCGATTATCCGGGATTCCGAAATCCAGAACTTCTGTCTGCACGGCACGGTCGGGGCCGGTAAGTCGGAGGTTATCCGTCGTCTGGCCAACTATGCCCGTCAGCGCGGTGATATGGTGGTGATTTATGACCGTTCAGGGGAATTTGTTAAAAGTTACTATGATCCCTCCATCGATAAAATCCTGAATCCGCTGGATGCCCGCTGTGCCGCATGGGATTTGTGGAAGGAGTGCCTGACACAGCCGGATTTTGATAATACCGCAAATACTCTGATCCCTATGGGTACAAAAGAGGACCCGTTCTGGCAGGTTCAGGACGTACCATTTTTGCGGAAGCGGCGTACCTGATGCGTAATGACCCCAACCGCAGCTACAGCAAACTGGTGGACACACTGCTTTCCATCAAAATTGAAAAACTGCGTACCTTCCTGCGTAATTCACCGGCGGCCAACCTGGTGGAAGAGAAAATTGAGAAAACGGCGATTTCCATCCGTGCTGTGCTGACCAACTACGTGAAAGCCATCCGTTACCTGCAGGGGATTGAGCATAACGGTGAGTCTTTTACCATCCGTGACTGGATGCGTGGTGTCCGGGAAGATCAGAAAAACGGCTGGCTGTTTATTTCGTCGAACGCCGACACCCATGCCTCCCTGAAGCCGGTGATCTCCATGTGGCTGTCCATTGCCATTCGTGGTCTGCTGGCAATGGGAGAAAACCGTAACCGTCGTGTGTGGTTTTTCTGTGACGAGTTACCCACGTTACACAAACTGCCGGACCTGGTGGAGATCCTGCCGGAAGCCCGTAAGTTCGGTGGCTGTTATGTGTTTGGTATCCAGTCCTATGCCCAGCTGGAAGATATCTACGGTGAGAAAGCGGCGGCCACGCTGTTTGACGTCATGAACACCCGTGCTTTTTTCCGTTCCCCGAGCCATAAGATTGCAGAGTTCGCTGCCGGTGAGATTGGTGAGAAAGAGCACCTGAAAGCCAGCGAGCAGTATTCCTACGGTGCTGACCCGGTACGTGACGGGGTATCGACCGGTAAGGATATGGAGCGTCAGACGCTGGTCAGTTATTCCGACATTCAGTCTCTGCCGGATCTGACCTGCTATGTCACTCTGCCCGGACCGTATCCGGCAGTCAAACTCTCTCTGAAATATCAGGCACGACCGAAGGTCGCTCCGGAGTTTATTCCGCGTGACATCAACCCGGAAATGGAGAACCGTCTGAGTGCCGTACTTGCTGCAAGGGAAGCAGAAGGTCGCCAGATGGCCAGCCTCTTCGAACCGGAGGTTGCCTCCGGAGAAGGCGTGACTCAGGCTGAACAGCCACAACAGCCACAACAGCCACAACAGCCACAACAGCCACAACAGCCACAACAGCCACAACAGCCACAACAGCCAGTGTCTTCTGTCATCAATGATAAGAAGTCAGATGCAGGTGTGAGTGTTCCGGCAGGGGGGATCGAGCAGGAGCTGAAAATGAAACCGGAAGAAGAGATGGAACAGCAACTGCCACCCGGGATCAGTGAATCCGGTGAAGTGGTGGATATGGCCGCTTATGAGGCATGGCAACAGGAAAATCATCCGGACATCCAGCAGCAGATGCAGCGTCGTGAAGAGGTGAACATTAATGTGCACCGGGAGCGTGGGGAGGATGTTGAGCCGGGAGATGATTTCTGATGATGAGTATCGCGCAGGTCAGATCGGCCGGAAGTGCCGGTAACTATTATACCGACAAGGATAATTACTATGTACTGGGCAGCATGGGAGAACGCTGGGCCGGCAGGGGGGCTGAACAGCTGGGACTGCAGGGCAGTGTCGATAAGGATGTTTTTACCCGTCTTCTGAGGGAAGGCTGCCGGACGGAGCGGATCTAAGCCGCATGCAGGATGGCAGTAATAAGCATCGTCCCGGCTACGACCTGACCTTCTCCGCCCCCAAAAGTGTCTCCATGATGGCCATGTTAGGTGGCGATAAGCGCCTGATTGATGCACATAACCAGGCCGTGGACTTTGCTGTTCGTCAGGTGGAGGCGCTGGCCTCCACACGGGTGATGACGGACGGACAGTCAGAAACGGTGCTGACCGGTAATCTGGTGATGGCACTGTTTAACCACGACACCAGTCGTGATCAGGAACCACAGTTACACACGCATGCGGTGGTGGCTAATGTCACGCAGCATAACGGTGAGTGGAAGACACTGAGCAGTGACAAAGTGGGGAAAACCGGATTTTCCGAGAACGTGCTAGCGAACCGGATTGCGTTCGGGAAAATATATCAGAGTGAGTTACGTCAGCGCGTTGAGGCGCTGGGTTATGAAACCGAAGTGGTCGGTAAGCACGGTATGTGGGAGATGCCGGGCGTACCGGTGGAGGCCTTTTCCAGTCGTTCACAGGCTATCAGGGAGCCGTCGGTGAAGACGCCTCGCTGAAATCCCGGGATGTGGCGGCACTGGATACGCGAAAATCCAAACAGCACGTCGATCCGGAAATCAGAATGGCTGAATGGATGCAGACGCTGAAGGAAACCGGGTTCGACATCCGGGCATATCGTGACGCGGCGGATCAGCGTGCGGAGACCCGCACGCAGGCGCCCGGGGCTGTTTCACAGGAGGGGCCGGATGTGCAGCAGGCGGTGACACAGGCGATTGCCGGATTAAGTGAACGAAAAGTGCAGTTCACGTATACGGACGTGCTGGCCAGGACGGTCGGCATACTGCCGCCGGAAAATGGTGTGATTGAACGGGCACGCGCCGGTATCGATGAGGCCATCAGCCGTGAGCAGCTTATCCCCCTCGACCGTGAGAAGGGGCTGTTCACATCAGGAATTCATGTGCTCGATGAGCTGTCCGTCCGGGCACTTAGTCGTGACATCATGAAACAGAACCGGGTGACCGTACATCCGGAGAAAAGTGTCCCCCGGACGGCCGGTTACAGCGATGCCGTCAGTGTTCTGGCACAGGATCGCCCGTCGCTGGCCATTGTGTCCGGGCAGGGCCGGTGCAGCCGGGCAGCGTGAGCGGGTGGCTGAACTGGTCATGATGGCCCGGGAGCAGGGGCGGGAGGTGCAGATTATCGCTGCTGACCGTCGCTCGCAGATGAACCTGAAGCAGGATGAACGGCTGTCCGGTGAGCTGATAACCGGACGTCGTCAGCTGCAGGATGGCATGACCTTCACTCCGGGCAGTACCGTTATCGTTGACCAGGGCGAAAAACTCTCCCTGAAAGAGACGTTAACCCTGCTGGACGGTGCCGCACGTCATAACGTACAGATCCTGATAACCGACAGCGGGCAGCGAACCGGTACAGGCAGTGCGCTGATGTCCATGAAGGATGCCGGGGTGAACACATATCGCTGGCAGGGCGGAGAACAGCGACCGGCCACCATCATCAGTGAACCGGACCGTAATGTCCGCTATGCCCGGTTGGCCGGAGATTTTGCGGCCAGCGTGAAAGCCGGAGAAGAGAGCGTGGCACAGGTCAGCGGGGTACGGGAACAGGCCATACTGACACAGGCCATTCGCAGTGAGCTGAAAACACAGGGCGTGCTCGGACACCCGGAGGTGACCATGACCGCCCTGTCACCGGTCTGGCTGGACAGCCGGAGCCGTTATCTGCGGGATATGTACCGACCGGGGATGGTGATGGAGCAGTGGAACCCGGAGACACGCAGTCATGACCGCTATGTTATCGACCGGGTGACGGCGCAGAGTCACAGCCTGACCCTGCGGGATGCGCAGGGCGAAACGCAGGTGGTGCGTATTTCCTCCCTGGACAGCAGCTGGTCGCTGTTCCGGCCGGAAAAAATGCCGGTGGCAGACGGCGAGCGACTGAGGGTGACAGGGAAAATTCCCGGACTCCGCGTCTCCGGCGGTGACCGCCTGCAGGTGGCATCCGTCAGTGAAGATGTGATGACGGTTGTTGTGCCGGGGCGGGCTGAACCGGCCACCCTGCCTGTGGCTGATTCACCGTTCACGGCACTGAAGCTGGAGAACGGCTGGGTGGAAACGCCCGGGCATTCCGTCAGTGACAGTGCGACGGTGTTTGCCTCCGTCACACAGATGGCAATGGACAACGCCACCCTGAACGGTCTGGCCCGCAGCGGTCGTGATGTCCGGCTGTATTCCTCACTGGATGAAACCCGTACTGCGGAAAAACTTGCCCGCCATCCCTCCTTTACGGTGGTTTCTGAGCAGATAAAGGCGCGGGCCGGTGAGACATCGCTGGAAACCGCTATCAGTCTGCAGAAAACCGGGCTGCACACGCCGGCACAGCAGGCCATTCATCTGGCCCTTCTGTGCTGGAAGTAAAACCTGGCCTTCAGCATGGTGGACCTGCTGACAGAGGCGAAGTCGTTTGCTGCAGAAGGAACCGGTTTTACTGAACTGGGAGGGGAAATCAATGCGCAGATAAAACGCGGTGACTTACTGTATGTGGATGTGGCAAAAGGCTATGGCACAGGCCTGCTGGTTTCCCGTGCGTCGTATGAGCAGAAAAAAGTATTCTTCGCCATATTCTCGAAGGTAAGGAGCGGTCACGCCGCTGATGGAGAGAGTACCCGGCGAACTCATGGAGACGTTAACGTCGGGACAGCGTGCCGCCACCCGTATGATACTGGAAACGTCCGACCGTTTCACGGTGGTACAGGGGTATGCCGGTGTGGGTAAGACCACACAGTTCCGGGCGGTGATGTCAGCCGTGAACATGCTGCCGGCGAGTGAGCGTCCCCGTGTTGTGGGGCTGGGGCCCACGCACCGTGCGGTCGGTGAGATGCGCAGCGCCGGCGTGGATGCACAGACGCTGGCGTCCTTTCTGCATGACACGCAGCTGCAGCAGCGCAGCGGAGAAACGCCGGATTTCAGCAACACGCTGTTCCTGCTCGATGAGAGCTCAATGGTGGGCAATACCGACATGGCACGGGCATACGCCTGATTGCGGCCGGTGGCGGTCGTGCCGTGGCCAGTGGTGACACGGACCAGCTGCAGGCCATCGCGCCCGGTCAGCCTTTCCGTCTCCAGCAGACGCGCAGTGCTGCCGATGTGGTCATCATGAAGGAGATTGTGCGTCAGACGCCGGAACTGCGGGAGGCGGTATACAGCCTGATTAACCGGGATGTGGAAAGGGCACTGTCCGGGCTTGAGAGTGTGAAACCGTCTCAGGTTCCCCGTCAGGAGGGCGCATGGGCACCGGAGCACTCCGTGACGGAGTTCAGTCACAGCCAGGAAGCGAAACTGGCAGAAGCGCAGCAGAAGGCGATGCTGAAAGGTGAGACTTTTCCGGATGTCCCCATGACACTGTATGAAGCCATTGTCCGCGACTATACCGGCAGGACACCGGAAGCACGGGAGCAGACGCTGATTGTCACGCACCTGAATGAGGACCGGCGCGTACTGAACAGCATGATTCATGATGCACGGGAAAAGGCCGGTGAGCTGGGGAAAGAGCAGGTCATGGAGCCTGTCCTGAACACAGCGAATATACGTGACGGGGAGCTGCGTCGTCTCTCCACCTGGGAGAATAACCCGGATGCCCTTGCCCTGGTGGATAGTGTGTATCACCGGATTGCCGGTATCAGCAAGGATGACGGGCTGATAACCCTGGAGGATGCGGAAGGTAACACGCGGCTGATTTCGCCCCGGGAGGCGGTGGCTGAAGGTGTCACACTGTACACACCAGACAAAATCCGGGTGGGAACCGGCGACCGGATGCGCTTCACGAAGAGTGACCGGGAGCGCGGTTATGTGGCCAACAGCGTCTGGACGGTGACAGCGGTTTCCGGTGACAGTGTCACACTTTCTGACGGTCAGCAGACCCGGGTGATTCGCCCCGGCCAGGAGCGGGCAGAGCAACATATTGACCTGGCTTATGCCATCACCGCCCACGGTGCGCAGGGGGCGAGTGAAACCTTTGCCATCGCGCTTGAAGGCACGGAAGGTAACCGGAAACTGATGGCCGGCTTTGAGTCAGCTACGTGGCCCTGTCGCGTATGAAGCAGCATGTGCAGGTGTACACCGATAACCGTCAGGGCTGGACGGATGCCATTAACAATGCCGTACAGAAAGGAACTGCCCACGATGTGCTGGAGCCGAAACCGGACCGGGAGGTCATGAATGCGCAGCGGCTGTTCAGTACGGCACGGGAACTGCGGGACGTGGCGGCAGGCCGTGCCGTTCTCCGTCAGGCAGGGCTGGCCGGGGGAGACAGCCCTGCACGGTTTATTGCACCGGGACGTAAATATCCGCAGCCGTATGTGGCACTGCCGGCGTTTGACCGTAACGGCAAGTCAGCTGGTATCTGGCTGAACCCACTGACCACGGATGACGGAAACGGGCTGCGGGGATTCAGTGGTGAAGGACGGGTGAAAGGCAGCGGGGATGCGCAGTTCGTGGCCCTGCAGGGCAGCCGTAACGGAGAGAGCCTGCTGGCTGATAATATGCAGGATGGCGTCCGGATTGCCCGTGATAATCCTGACAGCGGTGTGGTGGTGAGAATTGCCGGTGAAGGTCGTCCGTGGAATCCCGGTGCCATCACCGGTGGCCGCGTGTGGGGGGATATCCCGGATAACAGCGTCCAGCCGGGGGCCGGAAATGGCGAACCGGTCACGGCAGAGGTACTGGCACAGCGGCAGGCTGAAGAGGCCATCCGCCGTGAAACGGAACGCCGCGCAGATGAAATTGTCAGGAAAATGGCAGAGAACAAACCTGACCTGCCGGACGGCAAAACAGAGCTGGCTGTCAGGGATATTGCCGGACAGGAGCGTGACCGGTCTGCCATATCTGAACGGGAAACCGCACTGCCGGAGAGTGTGCTGCGTGAATCACAACGGGAGCGGGAAGCGGTCCGGGAGGTTGCCCGGGAAAATCTGCTGCAGGAGCGTCTGCAGCAGATGGAGCGGGATATGGTTCGTGACCTGCAAAAAGAGAAAACCCTGGGCGGAGACTGATACAGGAAGAACAAACACTGATGACAACGGATAACACGAACACGACACGTAACGATTCACTGGCTGCACGGACCGATACCTGGTTGCAGTCGTTTCTGGTCTGGTCACCCGGACAGCGGGATATCATCAAAACGGTGGCGCTGGTGCTGATGGTACTGGACCACATCAATCTGATATTCCAGCTGAAGCAGGAATGGATGTTTCTGGCCGGGCGAGGAGCCTTTCCGCTGTTTGCCCTGGTGTGGGGGCTGAATCTGTCCCGTCATGCGCATATCAGGCAGTCAGCCATTAACCGGTTATGGGGCTGGGCAGTTTTTTCCCAGTTCGCATATTATCTGGCCGGATTTCCCTGGTATGAGGGGAATATCCTGTTTGCCTTTGCAGTGGCGGCACAGGTGCTGACATGGTGTGAAACGCGCAGTGGGTGGCGTACAGCAGCGGCCATTCTTCTGATGGCCCTGTGGGGCCTTTGTCCGGCACCAGTTACGGCATTGTCGGGCTGCTGATGCTGGCAGTCAGCCACCGGCTGTACCGGGCGGAAGACAGAGCGGAACGTCTGGCGCTGGTCGCCTGCCTGCTGGCTGTTATTCCGGCGCTTAACCTTGCCACCAGTGATGCAGCGGCGGTGGCCGGTTTTGTGATGACGGTGCTGACCGTTGGTCTGGTGTCGTGTGCAGGAAAATCATTACCCCGTTTCTGGCCCGGGGATTTTTTCCCGGTATTCTACGCCTGTCATCTGGCTGTGCTGGGCGTTCTGGCGTTGTGACTGGTATGATACTGACGCTGATTCTGATTATTAATAAACAACATAAAACAGGATATTTATGAAAATTACGGATCACAAACTCTCTGAAGGTATTGCCCTGACATTTCGTGTTCCTGAAGGAAATATAAAACATCCTTTGATTATCTTATGCCATGGGTTTTGCGGTATCAGGAATGTTCTGCTCCCTTGCTTTGCGAATGCCTTCACAGAAGCAGGATTCGCAACGATTACTTTTGATTATCGAGGATTCGGTGAGAGTGATGGAGAACGAGGGCGTCTGGTTCCTGCAATGCAGACCGAAGATATTATTTCAGTTATCAATTGGGCAGAAAAGCAGGAATGTATTGATAATCAGCGTATTGGGTTATGGGGAACATCGCTGGGAGGGGGGCATGTCTTCAGTGCAGCTGCGCAGGACCAACGCGTAAAATGTATTGTCAGCCAGCTGGCTTTTGCTGACGGTGATGTTCTGGTTACCGGAGAGATGAATGAATCGGAGAGAGCGTCTTTTCTGTCCACGCTGAATAAAATGGCAGAGAAGAAGAAAAACACCGGGAAAGAGATGTTTGTGGGGGTTACCCGGGTACTGAGTGATAATGAATCAAAGGTATTCTTCGAGAAGGTAAAAGGTCAGTATCCTGAAATGGATATAAAAATACCTTTCCTTACGGTTATGGAGACGTTGCAATATAAACCGGCAGAGAGCGCAGCCAAAGTACAGTGCCCAGTTTTGATTGTTATTGCCGGCCAGGATAGTGTTAATCCACCAGAACAGGGAAAAGCCTTATATGATGCTGTTGCTTCTGGTACTAAGGAATTATACGAGGAAGCTGACGCATGCCATTATGATATTTATGAAGGCGCGTTTTTTGAACGTGTGGCGGCAGTACAGACGCAATGGTTTAAAAAACATCTTTAATTGTCGGTATTAATATGTCAGAGGTCGTTGAGGTCAGCTTAATATCATAGTGAGTAGTTTCAACGACCTGGAGGACATATTTTCACAAAGGTCAGGGCAATCATGACAGAGCAGAAACGACCGGTACTGACACTGAAACGGAAAACGGAAGGGGAAACACCGACCCGGAGCCGGGAAAACCATCATCAATGTCACCACGCCACCAAAATGGAAGGTGAAAAAGCAGAAACTGGCGGAGAAGGCTGCCCGGGAAGCAGAGCTGACAGCAAAAAAAGCGCAGGCCAGACAGGCGCTGTCCATTTATCTGAACCTGCCTCGCTGGATGAGGCCGTGAACACCTGAAACCCTGGTGGCCGGATTATTTGACGGTGACACACCCCGACTTCTGGCCTGCGGTATCCGGGACGTGTTACTGGAAGACGTGGCGCAGCGGAATATCCCGCTCTCGCATAAAAAACTGCGCAGGGCGCTGAAGGCCATCACCCGTTCAGAAAGCTATCTGTGTGCCATGAAAGCCGGTGCCTGCCGGTATGACACGGAAGGTATGTGACGGAGCATATTTCTCAGGAGGAAGAAGTGTATGCGGCAGAGCGTCTGGATAAAATCCGCCGCCAGAACCGGATAAAGGCAGAACTTCAGGCCGTGCTTGATGAACAATAAAAAAGCCTCCTTCACACTAAAGGAGGCGGAAAAATAAGGCTTCTCTGAAACCTTCTTCCATACCCGGCAGAAGAAGGTTATAAAAATTTATAACACATTCACCGGCCTGGATTAAAGGGGGAAGGAAAATGAACGGAACAGGGCGTGATTCGCAAAACTCCGGGTATGGCGCTACCGGCAGGTCGGACGCCGGGCTGTCCGGCTGGAAGTCAGGGGGGACTGGCCGGGAGCCGCTGAGGCATGGCTACGGGCTGCGCAGTCTGCTCCCCGGGACAGACTGGCAGCATGTTCGACCGAAAAGCTGAACACTGCCACCGGCGCTGCCGGGGAAGGGTGTAACGAAAAAGCAGCCTTCATTACTCCAGGGATTCAGAAGGCTGAATAATGCATGAGATTTGCTTTTTTTAATATCCGGTCGGAAAGTATGACCGGACAGTTCTGAGTAGCACAGAGTTTTTTCCGTATTAAGTCGTGATTTTATATTTTGTGATTAATTTCACAAAATAAGGTGTTATTCAGTGTGTGCTGCGATATTCAGGATTACCTGAAATACAGGTGCCATTTATCTGATATGGAGAATAACATGAGGAAATATATTCCACTGGTATTATTTATCTTTTCATGGCCGGTATTGTGTGCAGATATTCATGGACGGGTTGTTCGTGTACTGGACGGTGATACCATCGAGGTCATGGACTCACGGAAGGCAGTGCGGATCAGGCTGATAAATATTGATGCACCGGAAAAGAAACAGGATTATGGCCGGTGGTCAACGGACATGATGAAATCACTGGTTGCAGGAAAAACGGTTACCGTCACATATTTTCAGCGAGATCGTTATGGTCGTATTCTCGGGCAGGTTTATGCACCAGACGGAATGAATGTTAATCAGTTTATGGTCCGGGCCGGGGCTGCCTGGGTATATGAGCAGTACAACACAGATCCCGTGCTGCCTGTCCTTCAGAACGAAGCCAGACAACAAAAACGTGGGCTCTGGTCAGATGCTGATCCGGTTCCCCCCTGGATATGGAGACACCGTAAATAAAGCGATGGCAATCTTATCATTCATCTGTTCTCAGCGGGAATAAAAATGGCGAAAACAAAACAGGAATGGCTGTATCAGTTACGGCGATGTTCATCAGTCAATACGCTGGAAAAAATTATTCATAAAAACAGAGACAGTTTATTAAACAGTGAACGTGAATCATTTAATTCAGCAGCAGACCACCGGTTAGCGGAATTAATCACCGGAAAGTTATATGACAGGATACCAAAAGAGATATGGAAATATGTAAGGTAATAATTCAGCATAATTAATTACCAGGAGCAGATAAACAATGAAGCTGATTATTTTTATTCTTATTGTTCTGATTATTGCAGCGTTACTTATCCGGATTATCCTCAGAAGTGTAAATCAGCATTCTCCTTTGCTGATGCAATTGCATGCGGCAGGTATACGGACCGGTGATGCAGAGCGAATACTGTCCGGCGGTGAATACTGGCAACGTCAGAAGACGCTGCTGACAGAAAGGGAAGTCAGTTTTATGAAAGGACTGTTCAGAATTGTGGATATGAAGCGGTGGCATCTGTGTCCGCAGGTACGGGTCGCAGATATCGTCCAGCTGAACGGGAATATCCGGCCACGATCACGCCAGTGGTGGCAGTTATTCAGGATGGTGTCTCAGTGGCATGTTGATGTGGTTATCGTTGAGCGGCGTTCGTTCAGTATTGTTGCAGCAGTAGAGCTGGATGATGCCAGCCATTTACGACCGGAACGCAGACGCCGGGATATTCTTCTGGAAGAGGTTCTGAGGCAGGCTGGTATTCCGTTGCTCAGAAGCCACGATGCCAGAAAACTGCTGCAGATGACCGGAGAATGGCTGAATACAACAGGGGCTGCCCAGCAGTCACCGGAACATCGTAGCTGACGCCTTCGCGTTGCTCAGTTGTCCAACCCCGGAAACGGGAAAAAGCAAGTTTTCCCCGCTCCCGGCGTTCCATAACTGAAAACCATACTATTTCACAGTTTAAATCACATTAAACGACAGTAATCCCCGTTGATTTGTGCGCCAACACAGATCTTCGTCACAATTCTCAAGTCGCTGATTTCAAAAAACTGTAGTATCCTCTGCGAAACGATCCCTGTTTGAGTATTGAGGAGGCGAGATGTCGCAGATCGAAAATGCAGTAACTTCCTCACCGAAACGCATTTACAGAAAAGGTAATCCGTTAACCGGAGCCGAGAAACAACGCATATCTGTTTCCCGGAAAAAGGGGACACATAAAGCGATTAATGTTTTCATCCAGAGTGAACTCAAAGATGATTTGACACAGCTTTGTAAGGATTCGGGCTTAACTCAAAAAGAATGATAGAGCACTGGATTTTGAAAGAAAAAGCTGCGATGACTGATGCGAATAGAAAGTAACTAAGTTACCTTCTTGAACATTTGAATTGCGGATGCTAGATTACTGATCGTTTAAGGAATTTTGTGGCTGGCCACGCCGTAAGGTGGCAGGGAACTGGTTCTGATGTGGATTTACAGGAGCCAAAAAAGCAAAAACCCCGATAATCTTTCTATGTTTGGCGACGAAGAAGATTACCGGGGCTAACAAGAAACCGTATAGCCAACAATTCAGCTATGCGGGGAGTATAGTCATATGCCCGGAAAAGTTCAAGACTTCTTTCTGTGCTCGCTCCTTCTGCGCATTGTAAGTGCAGGATGGTGTGACTGATCTTCAACAAACGTATTACCGCCAGGTAAAGAACCCGAATCCGGTGTTTACACCCCGTAAAGGTGCCGGAACGTTGAAGTTCTGCGAAAAACTGATGGAAAAGGCGGTGGGCTTCACCTCCCGTTTTGATTTCGCCATTCATGTGGCGCATGCCCGTTCCCGTGGTTTGCGTGGCGCATGCCAACCGGTGCTGCGTCGACGGGGCTATTGATGCGCTGCTGCAGGGACTCTGTTTTCACTATGATCCGCTGGCCAACCGCGTCCAGTGCTCCATCACCACGCTGGCCATTGAGTGCGGACTGGCGACAGAGTCCGGTGCAGGAAAACTCTCCATCACCCGTGCCACCCGGCCCTGACGTTCCTGTCAGAGCTGGGACTGATTACCTACCAGACGGAATATGACCCGCTTATCGGTGCTACATTCCGAGCGACATCACGTTCACACCGGCTCTGTTTGCTGCCCTTGATGTGTCTGAGGATGCAGTGGCAGCTGCGCGCCGCAGTCGTGTTGAATGGGAAAACAAACAGCGCAAAAAGCAGGGGCTGGATACCCTGGGTATGGATGAGCTGATAGCGAAAGCCTGGCGTTTTGTGCGTGAGCGTTTCTGCAGTTACCAGACAGAGCTTAAGTCCCGTGGAATAAAACGTGCCCGTGCGCGTCGTGATGCGAACAGGGAACGTCAGGATATCGTCACCCTGGTGAAACGGCAGCTGACGCGTGAAATCTCGGAAGGGCGCTTCTCTGCCAGTCGTGAGGCGGTAAAACGTGAAGTGGAGCGTCGTGTGAAGGAGCGCATGATTCTGTCACGTAACCGCAATTACAGCCGGCTGGCCACCGCTTCCCCCTGAAAGTGACCTCCTCAGAATAATCCGGCCTGCGCCGGAGGAATCCGCACGTCTGAAGCCCGCCAGTACAGAAAAAAACAGCACCACATACAAAAAACAACCTCATCATCCACTTTCAGATGCATCCGGTTCTCTCTGTTTTTGATACAAAACACGCCTCACAGACGGGGAATTTTGCTTATCCACATTAAACTGCAAGGGACTTCCCCATAAGGTTACAACCGTTCATGTCATAAAGCGCCATCCGCCAGCGTTACAGGGTGCAATGTATCTTTTAAACACCTGTTTATATCTCCTTTAAACTACTTAATTACATTCATTTAAAAAGAAAACCTGTTCACTGCCTGTCCTGTGGACAGACAGATATGCACCTCCCACCGCAAGCGGCGGGCCCCAACCGGAGCCATTTTAGTTACAACACTCAAATACAAGCACCGGGAAAACCCCAGTCCAGCGCAGAACTGAAACCACAAAGCCCCTCCTCAATAACTGAAAAGCGGCCCCGCCCCGGCTTCGGGCCGGAACAGAGTCGCTTTAATTATGAATGTTGTAACTACA
>ENA-OQBT01000664-OQBT01000664.1-human-gut-metagenome-genome-assembly--contig:-NODE-664-length-19335-cov-3.250833_pt1 | contig 19335 bp, 20 predicted proteins | sample MGYA00242749_ERZ504557 | MGnify/ENA primary metagenome ERZ504557 (study PRJEB26092, sample SAMD00036243) | human gut metagenome | host: Homo sapiens | study: EMG produced TPA metagenomics assembly of... | reverse complement strand
TTCCAATCCTGTCCCATTCTATCCCACGAATATGACTCTTCAGATCATTTTACATTATTTGATTTCTTTCTGTCCAGATCCATAATAATTCATCAATAGCTGACTTAATATATGTCTTTCTTAAAGTCAATGCTGGAAATTCTTTGGACAGATCGTAACGATTTACAACACCAAACTGTTTGATCGTATAGGCAGACTCTCCATCTGGCCAGTGCGGACGGACTTTCTCTCCCTCTGTACTAGTTCCATTCTCTAAAATATCTTCGCACATAGATATAAATACCTGATCTGCATAACTCATTCTTTCTTGTTCTCCTTTTCTTCTTCCTCGCTGTTGATCGTAAGCATCTCAAATCTTCGTTTAAAAAATGCGATCTTACGGTCAAACACTCCTAATCGGTATAAATTGATCACAAACATTCCTAGGATCAGGGCTAATAACATTCCTCCTAATCCTCTGAATTTCAGACCAACGTAGATCAAAAAGATCGTTGTCAGTGCTGAGATTCCCATACTGTCTCCCATCATCTTTGGCTGCAAGACCTGTTTCAATACCAGACAGATCGCATAAATGATCAGTAAGATAACTGCTGTTTTGATATCTCCTGTGATCAGCTTAAATATTGCCCATGGGATGATCACAGTCCCTGTTCCAAGGATTGGAAATATATCGACAATTCCTACTAATACCGAATAGATAAAAGAATGTCCAATCCCTGCAATAAAAAATCCGATCCAAAGGATCGCTATGATCACTATCATGATCTTTAACTGCGCAAGGCAGTAACTTACTAAGACTCCAACTGAGTTCTTCATAAATACATTGATCTTATGCTTCACAAATCCTGGAATACATTTTTCATACCATGCTATGAGTTTTTCCCGTTCCAGTGAAAACATATAAGCTGCAAATAACATAACAACAAGCCCTAACAGACCGCTTGTCACACCCTTTGCAACACCACCTGCATGTGCTACCCCATAATCTCCTGCAGAAGATGCCGCTTTCTTGAAAAGCTCTCCGATCGATCCGCTCCACTGATCAAACTGTTTTCCAAAAGATGGTGGAAGAATACTTAAAAATTGCTCTATCTTCTTCTGAAAGATCATTCCTTGTCTCATGATCTCATGACGGATATCTGGTGCATCCTGTATAAATCCGATGACCTGCAGTGCGATACCTCTGACTGCAAAATAAAGAACCACTATAATTCCTGTGATAACTGCCGCGATCAAGATCGCAGAACCGAACTTCTTCGGTAATTTTACCTTCTTCTCCAGATATTCGATCACTGGGTGGGCCATCATTGAAATAATCCATCCTGCTACAAATGGCCATAAAAATACGATTGATTTGGTAATACAAAGATCAAAAGCAATGCACCTGCTAATATGACCAACAGTTCCATGATAATATCCAGATAAATTTCCCAACGTTTCATAATTTTTTCACTCCCTGATGTAATTAGTATATTTTTGAATTTTCATACCATTTTCCATCTCTTAATGAACTATTATACGTTACAAATTATTACTTGGCAATTCTAATCTCATCTTTCTCTCTGTCGTAATGATATATGTGATCTGATAAAACTTCTTCCTGATCCACAACCATACGGTTTGTCTCTCTAACCATTTCTCGTAGTTCCTCTGAACTTTGCACATATTCATCATCCAGTAAAAGGATCACTTCATGAATACTGCTTGGAAGAATATAAAGATCATGTCCCATATAATTCGCGAAATCTCTCAGTGGATCTTTATAAAGCATGACGGATGCTCCATTCATATAATCTCCATTTGATAATACAAACAATGGAATCTCCATATCCGTGATCTTTACTGGTATCACAGACTGAATCTTGCGCATCACTGGTGGGAAGATCTTCTCCGTGTTCTCCTTTGCATCCTTCATCATCTGTTCCTTTGTCACACCCCATAACAGCAACTCTTTGTTCCTCACTAATGCACTCGCCATCCCGTCATGATTCCGGTATGCTGCCCAACGATATGTAACTGCCAGATCTAAGAACCGCTCGTATGGTGTATACTTTAACATCTCTTTATTCTTCTCATAATTAACCACACGATAAAACAGATTCTTCTTAATATGCTCATAATCTGAAACTTTATCCTCATCCAGATAAAATCCAACCTGATGTCCTCGATAAATTCTGGCGATATCTTTCATCGTATCTGATAATTCCTGTCCCCTTAAATAATTTCGATAAAATATCTCCAAATACAACACTGGTACCAGATAATTCTTGGTCTCTCCGATCGACAACCCCATCATCGATATCTGATTATTCCTCTTAACCCTCTGCACCATAACTTTCTTTCCTTCCATCTCTGGAAGATAGTTTAAAATATTCGCTTCTACATACTGATAAAATTCTTTCTCATTCAACATGGTCTTCTCCTTTTCTGTGGATGAAAACGCATGCCATAACCCCATTTTATTTGTTTCCCTCATTTGTCTTCATATGTAAATAATTTCCATATCATCATACAATATTTTCCAGTTGATTGCAATAAAAGAAATTTATTTTTCAAAATTTCTTTTTTATTCAATCTCTATTTTGTTGCTGTAAATTCTTTTAAGAAATCAAGTAATGTTTCCATTTCATCTCTCGTACCGATCGTAATCCTTAAATAATTATTGATTCTTGGCTGATCAAAATAACGGACATAAATCTTTGCTTTCTTCGCTGCTTCAAAAATCTCTTTGGCAGGTACGCTTTCATGTGTCGCAAAGATAAAGTTTGCTTTGGAATCTGCAAAACTAAATCCGATCTTTCTCATCTCAATCTGGAACCATTCTCTTGTATCAATGATCTTATTTCTTGTCTCCTGGAAATATTCTTCATCTTCTAAGACAGCTGTTCCAAGAACAATGGATGGCTCATTCATCGTATAAGAGTTGTAGGAATATTTCACATCATTCATTGCCTTGATCAGTTCCTTGTTACCGATCGCATATCCGATACGAAGTCCTGCTAAAGATCTTGATTTGGAATATGTCTGAACGACTAAAACGTTATCATATTTTCTTGTCAGTTCTTTCGCTGTGTCGCCGCCAAAATCAATATAGGCTTCATCAACGATCACAACAACATCCTGATTGTGTTGGATGATATCTTCCACAACCTCTAAAGATAAAAATGCGCCTGTTGGTGCATTAGGATTTGGGAATACCACCCCGCCATTTTCAGCATAATAATCTTCTTTCTGAATCTCAAATGCATCATTGACTGCTTTCTTCTCGTATGGTATTCCGAATAATTCTGCCCATACAGGATAGAAGGAATATGTGATATCTGGGAAGAAGATTGGTTTCTTACCGTTAAAAAATGTCATAAATGCAACGGCAAGCACATCATCAGATCCAACTCCGACAAATACTTCTTCTTTATTAAATCCATGATAAGAAGCGATCGCTTCTACCAATTTAGTTGCTGCAGGATCAGGATATTTGCGCAGATTCTTGATCCCACTCATCGCTTCCTTGATCTTATCGGATGGCGGATAAGGGTTTTCATTTGTATTTAACTTGATCACACCTTCTTCTTTTGGCTGTTCACCCGGTGTGTAAGGTTCTACTTTTCGTACATTGTCTCTCCAGCTGTTCATTGAAAGTCTCCTTTATCTATATTGGCTTATTTGCGATAGTCATCGATCAGTTTCTTAAATAATGGAAGGGCTTTTTCGATACGTTCTGTTGGTACACAGTAAGAAATACGCACATATCCTGGGCATCCAAAGCTGTCCCCAGGTACGATCAACAGATCATATTCTTTCGCCTTCTCGCAAAATGCATTGGCATCTTCTTCTAATGCTTTCGGGAATAAATAGAAAGCTCCACCTGGTTCTACACATTCATATCCCATATCCACTAATGCATTATAGAATAAATCTTTGTTCTTCTGATAGATTGAAAGGTCAGAAGTTAAATCTACACATTCTCCAACAACTTTCTGATATAAGGTTGGCACACAGACATAAGAAAGTAAACGTGCAGATGCGATAAACGCTGGCAGTAACTGTTCAAAATCTTCTGCCTCATTTGGTGCTACGATATAACCGATACGTTCTCCCGGCAGTGATAAGGATTTACTAAAAGAATATGCTACTAATGTATTGTTATAAAAATGTGGAACATATGGCACTTCAAATCCATCATACGCGATCTCTCTGTATGGTTCATCGGAAATGATGTAAATGCTGTGTCCATATTCTTTTTGTTTCTTCTCTAATAATGCAGCTAATTTCTCAATCGTCTCTCTGGAATAAACAACTCCGGATGGGTTGTTTGGAGAATTGATCAAGATTGCTTTGGTATGCTCATTGATCGTTTCTTCTAATTCTTCGAAATTAATCTGGAATGCTCTGGTATCTGCAGAAATGACCTTTAATCTGCATCCTGCTCCCTGTGCATATACTGCATATTCTGGGAAATGTGGTGCGAATGTGATAACTTCATCTTCTGGCCCATCAACTAATGTCTTAAAGCAGATACCAAGGGCTGCTGCCGCTCCGATCGTCATAAAAATATTCGCTGCTGTATAATTTGTATCAAATCTTTTATTTAAAGACTTGGCAATGTTTTCTCTTACTTCCAGTACTCCAGCATTGCTTGTATATCCATGAATATCCACTGGATCTGCTGTTTTTAACAGGCGAAGTGCTGTCTCATCAATTTCTTTTGGTGCTGGAACACTTGGATTCCCGATACTGAAATCAAATACATTTTCTGCTCCGACTTCTTTTGCTCTCTTCATTCCATATTCGAAAATATCACGGATAATAGAATGCTGTTTCGATAATTCTACTACTTCTTTTGATAACATGATCTGTCTCTTCCTTTCTTTGCCATTAGTTTTATTTTACAAAAAAATGTAGAAAATTACAACAACCCTCGCTGATTGCTGTAATTTTCACGTAATATCATTTGACGATCATTTTATTCATCTAATGCATCTCTTAAGCTCTTTGTAAACTCATAAACCTTTTCAGAACTTTCTTTACCATATTGACTGATCAATTTGACGATCGCACTTCCGACAATGACACCATCACAGTATGTACTCATTTTCTTTGCCTGTTCTGGTCCTGAAATACCAAATCCCACTGCACAAGGAATTGTTGCATTCTTCTTGATCACACCGAAGAATTCATCAAAATCTGTTGTAAATTCACTTCTTGTTCCTGTAACTCCGATGGAGGATACACAGTATAAGAATCCTTCTGCTTCTTTTGCGATCATTGCGATACGGTCATGAGATGTCGGTGTTACAAGACTGATATTGTCAACTCCGTGAGCTGTTGCCACGCCCTGAATCTCGTCTTTTTCTTCGTATGGCATATCAGGCACGATGACGCCCTGAATCCCACATTCATTACAAAGATCAAAGAATCTTTCGGTTCCAAAACGATAGATCGTATTGAGATACATCATCATGACAAATGGTGTTTCTTTGATCTCTTCTCTTAATTCTTTTACCATCTGAAAGATTCCCTTTAGTGTTGTACCACCTGCAAGTGAATGCTGGCTGGCTTCCTGAATGACAACACCCTCAGCGATCGGATCTGAGAATGGAATACCGATCTCGATCACATCTGCTCCTGCTTTTACCATAGCTCTGATATTTTCTTTTGTTGTTTCGTACCCATAATCTCCAGATACGATGTAAGTTACTAATGCTTTTTGCCCATTCTTTTTTCTATTCTCAAATGTCTCTCTAATTTTCATCTAACTGCACTCCTCTGTATCTTGCTACCTGATAAACGTCTTTGTCTCCACGGCCAGACAGACAGATAACGACTGACTGGTCTTTACTCATTGTTGGAACGATCTCCATTGCCGCTGCAACTGCATGAGATGATTCGATCGCAGGGATCACTCCTTCTGTTTTGGATAAATATTCAAAGGCTTTGACTGCCTGTTCATCTGTGATACTCATATATTCTGCTCTTCCGATTTCATGAAGATGTGCATGTTCTGGTCCGATTCCCGGATAATCAAGTCCTGCTGAAATAGAGTATACAGGATCGATCTGGCCTTCTTCGTTCTGTAAGAACAAACTCTTCATTCCATGAAAAATACCTTTACTTCCTTTTGCGATCGTTGCTGCATGATCTAACGTATCAATCCCTCTTCCAGCTGCTTCTGCCCCGATCAGTCTGACACTTTCATCTGGGATAAAGTCATAAAACATTCCCATTGCATTCGATCCGCCTCCTACACAAGCAAATACAGCATCTGGAAGTTTTCCTTCGATTTCTTTCATCTGTTCTTTTGTCTCTTCTCCGATGATCTTCTGGAAATCACGAACCATCGTTGGATATGGATGCGGTCCCATAACAGAACCGATGCAGTAAAATGTTGTCTCAATATTTGTAGCCCAGTCTCTCATTGCCTCGTTAATAGCATCTTTTAAAGTTCTTGTTCCACTCTCTACAGCATGAACTTTCGCTCCAAGAAGTTCCATACGGTATGCATTCAGACTCTGGCGTTCCACGTCTTCTGCTCCCATATATACAACACATTCCATGTCAAATAATGCTGCAACAGTCGCTGTAGCAACTCCGTGCTGTCCTGCACCTGTCTCTGCGATGATTCTTTTTTTCCCCATTCTCTTTGCAAGTAAGATCTGACCTAATACATTGTTGATCTTATGGGCACCTGTATGGTTCAAATCTTCTCGTTTTAAATATACTTTTGCCCCTCCAAGATCTTTTGTCATCTTCTCTGCGTAGTATAAAAGAGATGGACGGTTTGCGTAATCTCTGTATAACTGACGTAATTGGGCTAAGAATTCTGGGTCATTTTTGTATGTTTCATAAGCCTCATTTAACTCGTTTACCGCGTTCATTACAATTTCTGGTACATACTGTCCACCGTACTCTCCAAATCTTCCTATTTTATTCATGTCTTCCTCCTGTTATCTGCATGATTTCTTTCATTTTTTTCAAATCTTTGTATCCTTCCGTTTCGATTCCACTGGAAATGTCGATCCCGTATGGATGAACTTTTTTTGTGATTTCTTTTATATTTTTACTGTGAAGCCCGCCTGCAATGAAAAATGGTTTTCTGATTCCTTCTTTTGGAATCAGGTCGTAATTCATTACTTTTCCGGTACCTCCATACATATCTTTTCCTTCTGTAAATGTATCCAGTAACAGTTTATCAACTGGAAGCTGTTGGCTTCCTTGATGTCTTTTGTATCTTTCACTCTGACCGCTTTCCAGATTTCTTTATCTGTCTGCTGTCTTAACTGTTCAATATAAATAACATCTTCATCGCCATGTAACTGGATCACATCTAATGGAACTTCATTGGCGATTTCTGTAACTTTCTCAATTGTTTCATTGACGAATACTCCGACACTTAAGATCTTTTGATCTAAGTTTTGATCAATTTCTCTTGCCTGCTGGCCTGTGACATAACGCTTGCTTTTTGAAAAAAAAATATATCCAATTGCATCTGGTTTTACTTCATTTGCATATGCGATATCTTCTTTTCTGCGCATGCCGCACATCTTCACTTTCAGACTTCGTTCTTTGATCTGATTTTGTATCATAGGCAGCTCCGTAACTGTTTCATTGTTTCTTTGATGTTATCGGATCTCATAAATGTTTCACCGATCAAAACTGCATCGGCTCCTTGCTCTTTGACATTTTTCATATCATTTTCATCCTTCATTCCACTTTCGGAAACTAATACTGCTTCGTATGGAATAAGTGGAGCAAGTTTACTTGTTGTATTTAGATCAACATCAAATGTTTTTAAATTTCGATTATTGATTCCGATAATATCGCATCCACATGCAACGACTTTCTTTAATTCTTTTTCGTTATGAACTTCTACCAGACAATCAATCTCTAAGCTTTTTGCCAGATCATAAAATTCCTTTATCTTTTCTTCAGAAAGAATTGCTGCGATCAGAAGGATTGCATCGGCTCCTAAGACTTTTGCTTCATAAATCTGATATTCATCGAAAATAAAATCTTTTCTTAACATTGGGATATCTACCTTAGCTCTGATATCCGCAAAATATTTGCTGCCACCTTTAAAATAATGTTCTTCAGTCAAGCAGGAAATGGCTGCTGCCCCTGCATCTTCATAGGCAATGGCTATCTCTACTGGGCGAAAATCTTCTGCGATCACACCTTTGGATGGAGACGCTTTTTTAACTTCTGAGATCACGGATAATCCAGATTTCTTTAAGGCCTCTTTAAATCCATGATTTTTATTCTTAGAATTTAATGCCATCTCTTTCATTATCCTGCGGCTCGATATTGTCTTTTTTCTTCTTTGTAATTGTTCTTTCTTTTTTCTACGATATCATCTAAGATCATGTTCCACCTCATTTATTTTACATTTGTGTATGCAATAAACTGTTCTAATTTCTCATTTGCCTTTCCAGAATCGATCATCTCGGCTGCCAGTTTCACTCCATCTTTGATCGTCTCTGCTTTTCCGATCGTATAAAGGGCTGCTCCTGCATTTAATAAAACGATGTCTCGTTTTGCTCCCTGTTCTTTTCCAGTTAGGATATCTTTTGTAATGATCGCATTTTCATCTGCTGTTCCACCAACAATATCTTCTTTCTTGGCAAGTGTTAATCCTAATTCTTCTGGATCGATCGTATATTCTTTGATCTCATCTCCATTGATCTCACAGACACTTGTTGTGGATGAGATTGAGATCTCATCTAATCCGTCGTCTCCATATACGATCAGGGCTCTTTTAACTCCAAGATTCTTCATAACATCTGCATCGGACGAACCAGCTCTTTTTCATAAACACCGAGAACGATGTAGTTTGTCATTGCTGGGTTTGCTAAAGGTCCTAAGATATTAAATACAGATCTCACCCCAAGCTGTGCTCTGACTGGTCCGGCATATTTCATAGATCCATGATGTGTCTGTGCAAATAAGAAGGCTACTCCAACCTCATCCAAACATTTTTTGCTTTCTTCTGGTGTTAATCCGATTTTTGCTCCTAATGCTTCTAAAACATCGGCTGCCCCGCTCTTTGAGGATACACTTCTATTTCCATGTTTCGCAACTTTTGCTCCTGCTGCTGCAATGACAAATGCAGATGTTGTGGAAATATTAAAGCTGTTTGCAAGGTCTCCTCCAGTTCCTACGATATCGATCGCTTCTGTTTCTTCTGGCACGATCGCTGCTTTTGCTCTCATCACTTTGGCAAATCCTGTGATCTCTTCTGGTGTTTCATGATTCATACGAAGACCCGTCAGGAAACTTCCCATCTGAGCATCTGTCGCATTTCCAGACATGATGCAGTCCATGGCCTTATAAGCTTCTTCTTCTGTTAAATGATTTCCTTCCACGATCTTTGTTAAAAATGGTTTTAATGTTTCCTGATTGACTGCGCTCATAGTTTCCTCCTTTTTAGAATCTCCAAGTCTGATTCCTACGATGTTTGTTAAAAAGTTTTCTAAGATCCTCATTCCCATTTCAGTTAAGATCGATTCTGGATGGAACTGAATTCCATAGACTGGATATTCTTTATGACATACTGCCATGATCTGTCCTTTTTCATCTCTTCCGATAACTTTTAAATCTTCTGGAAATGTCTCATCGTCGATGATCAGTGAATGATATCTTGCTGCATATATTTTATCTTCTAATCCTTCAAATAAAGGATTCTTGTTATTGATTGTGATCTCACTCATTTTTCCATGCATCAATTCTTTTGCTGGAACGACTTTTCCGCCATATACTTCTCCGATCACCTGATGTCCCAGACAGATTCCCAAGACTGGGATTTCTTTTCCGAATGTTTTAATTGCCTCTTTTGAAATCCCTGCACTGTCTGGATATCCAGGTCCTGGTGAGATAACAAGTGCTTCTAGATTTTGTAAGTTTCTGATCTCATCAATCGTTATTTCATCGTTTCTTACAACCTGAATCTGTGGATACAAAGATCCAATGTACTGATATACGTTATAGGTAAATGAATCGTAATTATCTATCATTAAAATCATAACCTTGCTGCCTCCTTCACTGCATTTACAACGGCTAATGCTTTATTCTTTGTCTCCATAAATTCTTTCTCTGGAACAGAGTCATTGACGATTCCTGCTCCTGCCTGCACATATCCTTTTCTATCTTTAAATACGACGGTCCGGATTGCAATACAGGTATCAATATTTCCATCAAATCCAAGATATCCAACGGTTCCACCGTAAACACCTCGTTTTTTATTTTCCAGCTCATCAATGATCTCCATGGCCCTTACTTTTGGTGCTCCGGATAATGTTCCTGCCGGAAGAACACTCATCAATGCGTTGATTGGATTTTCATCATCTCTTAATTCTCCCTGTACATCACTGACTAAATGTGTGACTTGAATATTTTTCAACGGTCATAAAGTTTTTCACTTCTACAGTTCCAAACTTACTGACTTTTCCGACATCATTTCTTCCAAGATCAACTAACATCGTATGTTCTGCTCTTTCCTTTGGATCATTGACTAACTGTCTTACCAACATATCATCTTCTTCTTTTGTCTTTCCTCTTGGAACCGTTCCTGCGATCGGTTTGGTTGCTACAATTCCATTTAAGACACTGACTAACTTCTCTGGTGAAGCTCCAACCACCTGATAGTCAATGAAATCAAAGAAGTAAAGGTATGGAGATGGGTTTAATGTTCTTAAGCATCGATAGACATCAAATGGATCAACATCTGTCTCTACCTCAAATCTCTGGGATAAGACCACCTGGAAAATGTCACCGTCTTTGATATATTCTTTAGCTTTCTTTACGTTCGCTTCATATTGTTCTTTTGTAAGATTCGATGTTACTTCTGTCTTCACAGGTGTAAATCTATCTTTGGAAAGTGATACCGGACGTTCCATCTTGTGAAGGATCAATTCTGCTTTATCTTCTAATTCTTCATATTTTTGTTTGATATTATCACCTTTGTGGATATTCTGGATAATCACAGCTTTGTTTGCTAAATGATCGAATGCGATGATCTCATCGTACATGCATAAGTGGCATTCTGGCATCTTCAGATCATCTTCTGGTACATTTGTTAATTTCTTTTCCACCTGACGGATCATGTCATATCCAAAATATCCGATCAATCCTCCAGTTAATTTTGGATAATCTTCCATAACTGGAGATTTATATTTCTCGATTAGATCACTTAGGTAACTCATCTTGAATTCTTCTTCCTGCTTTACTCCATCGACTTCTAATTCTTTTCCTGAAATCTTGATCTCTGACTTAGGATTGATCCCGATAAAGGAATATCTTCCCCACTGATCTTTATTTTCCACACTCTCAAGCATGAAACATGGCGTTCCTTCTTTTCTCAGTGCCTGGAACATACGGATCGGTGTCATATAATCTGCCAGTACTTCGTAAAATACAGGTACCATCTGATATTCTTTTAATAGTTCTTCAACTTTGTTTAATGTCGGATATAACATATCTGCCTCCTGATCAAAATTTATCGCCGTGGTTTTATTTTTCATAGTTTGTATATCTGTATACTATGATTTATAGATAGGACCGTTTTGCATGAATGGTGACTTTGTTCATATTGGGGGATTTCATCGAAATTTCCTATGAAATAAAAAAGGCCCATCGTTCCTATTGCTAGGGACGATAGACCGTGGTGCCACCCATATTCAAGAAATATCTTCTGATCTTCTCTTCTTGTTAAAATATCTTAGAAAATATCTCTCCTCACTTAAGATACTCCGCTTTGTTCGATAATAAAAAGCTTTTATATCTCGTTCCCGTAACGTGGGATAACGGCGACAGTTACTAAGTTTCATAAACAGTTCTCTGTGCTCCTCACAAATCCATTCGCTTATCACATATCTATGACCTTCCAGCAACCGGTCACTCTCTGTAAGACTGTTTGATGAGCTACTTACTTTTGTTCATCGGATTTATCACTTTAACTTGTTAAATATTTGTTTATATTATATGAGTCGATTTTTTATTTGTCAAGAATTTTCTGATTATAATTTTTGATTTGTTGAAAATTCGCATATTTTATTTTTCTATTTTAACATTTTATAAATCTCTTCTTTATCAGCTTCTGGATGCTCTTTGATTGCTTTTTTAATTCTTTATTCTATGAAAACTTAGCAATTAATCCCTCATATACCATAAACTGTTCCATAGATGAAAATTTCACATGATCTACTATAAATTTAGATTCATACCAATTGCTTAAATAACCATTCTCCTCATCTGGATTATGAAAACATATAATTTCCATTATATTTCCCCAACTTTCTGAACCGCTAAATCCAAATCATGCAATCCATAATATGCTTTTTTAAAAAAATCCACATTAACTTTCTGATTCACTTCCGCACTTGGTATATTGTAATACCATTGATAATATGCATAGAATTCTCCAATCCAATTTGGTATAAAACCTTCCATTGCTTTTCCTTGCTTCAAAGAATAATGCTCTGTTTCTTTAAAATATTCCCATAATTCTTTGGCATCCATTGTATTTACATAGGCTTTTGCTTGATCTATGCTTTGTCTTGTTTTACTTGTCATATATGCATTGATAAAGTCTTCTGTGTCCTTATCTGGATAGGTATTTGCTACATAATCAAATAATTTTCCTTGATTCTCTACTACATCACCTAAATAGACATCTGAATATGCTCTCATCATTCTCACCTCTTACAACAGGGTACTAAATACTTTTATTACTTCGTTTGCATCTGAATTGATCAGATTTCTCATATTCTTTCTGGCTGTTACATCTCAATCATTGTAGCGTTCATTAAAGAATCCCAAATCTCCTCTCTGGTCTTCTCTGGATTTTCCTTTACAATATCATAGATTTTTTCAATCACATCTATATCTTCTAACAAATCATCTGCTATCTTCGCTATAGAATCGCCATTTTCCATCTTTTTCTTTACCATCATTATTAATTTTAAAACTTCTCCCTGTTGTCTTCCTTCCTCTCTTCCCTCTCGTCTCCCACGATTTTCCGCACTTCGCAACTGGCTTTCCTTATCCCTGATTGCCATTTGTTCTCTCAGATATAAATATCTTTCACTCTCATCTCGACTCATCTTAATCATTTCATCCCTCACCTTTTCCATGTAATGATTTCCTTCAGATTCTTCTCTGACTTCTTCCCAAGTACTGGCTGAAATTAATTTTGCCCATCGATATAATTCTTGCTTCCTTGCCTTTCCTTTTGTACTTCTTATTTTACTTAATTCTATCACATGGAATTGAAATTTACTACTATACAATTCACCTGTTTTATCGTCTTGCAGTAAAATTCTATGATAAAATCCGGGACTTTTCAAATAATTAAAATCAAGAATTCCTACATGAATACATGGTGGAAGTTCATAATATGACTCCCCTTTTTTCAATCCTTCTGTAAACATTCTGCAATTATAAAATAAGCTTCGCTCTGCCCAATCTTCCTGATATGTATTTTGCATTTCAATGTTAATCTTTTTGCCACCGTTTAATACCATCTTTACATCTAAGATTCCCTCTTTTTCCTCTTTAACTTCACCTTCCACAAATGGATCTGCAACTTCTAACGTTTCAATATCTGTTTCTTTCAAATGCAATAATGCCATTAAAAATCCTTTTACAATTTCTTCATTTTTAAATATTTTTTGAAAGGCATAATTATTTGTTAAGCGTATATTTAATTCCTCATTGCTAGCTGCTCTTTTTCTTAACTCTTCGTCATTAAAACTTCCCTCGTTGTTATTCATATTTTCTCCTTATATTACAATTTATGTAAATTCGTGTTATGTAAGTATTTTACCAAATCTTTATTGATTGTCAATTGCTTTTTGTAAAAAAATTGTAATATTCGGTTATATAAAAAGACAGGAGCCAAATAAACTCCTGTCCTAACACACATCATTATATCCTACGCACTTTTATTTTTCCAGTTCTTCCGTCTCAATAATAAACTTCACACTACCCTTCGTTCCACTAGCCTTCTTCGTAAATGTCTGATAGTTTTCTCCTTCATCCATCACTGCATCAGCTCTGTCTAAGATATCTTTTGCATCATCATTGATCGTATTGACAAGTTTCTCAATACCGTCTTTTCTGAAGGTTAACATTCCTTTATTCAAGGTAACAGCTCCATTTTTCAGAGTTGCAATTCCTGTTGTCATCTGTCCCATTCCATTATCCAGTGTTTTGGCACCTTTGCTTAACTTCTTCGCTCCATTTGCTGCTGTTTTTGTTCCACTGTTTAACGTCTTGGCTCCTTCATCTAATTTCTTGATGGAAGATGTCAGTGTCTTAGATGATGTCTTTAACTGCCCAGTTCCTTCCGCAATCTGTTTTAATGCAGATTCTAACTGTACTGTGGATGTCTTTGTCTTTGTTAGCAGATTTTGAATCTGGGTTAAGCATCCTGATACGATCTGAAGGTCTGTCTGTGTTTCTTGCAAGCTTGTTCCGATAGATCCTGCGTAGGTTCCTAAATTCTTTGCCTGACCTCCTACGGATTGTGCATAACCGCCTAAGTTTCCTGCATCTGTCTTTAAAGAACCTGCAATCGTTGTAAGCTGTGCTTTCTGCTCATCTGTAAGAGAACTATCATTATTCTTGATAAATTCTCCAATTGCTCCTGCCTGATCTCCAACATCTGTTGCTGATGCTCCAATAGACTCTGCTAATGCACCTAATGTCTTCGCTGACACACCAACACTTTCTGTCTGTGTCTTAATATTCATTAATTCTTTTGTGATTCCTGTCTGTGCACTCTGTAAGTTAGACTGTAATTTTGCCTGATCACTTTCGCTTGGTGTACTATTCTGCAGTTCTTTGAGAATCTGTCTCACTCCATTATCTAACTTCTCTGTAGATGATGGTAAAGCACTGGTTCCTTTCGCTAACTGACTGGTTCCATTCTTTAATGTTGTAGATCCATTGACCAGTTTGTCAAGTCCTGTTGCTAACTGTTTAGAACTGACTGCAATCTGTTTTGTTCCTGATTTTAATTTTCCAGAGGCTGTGACTAATTTTTCAATTCCCTTTACTAAATCTCCAGAACCATCACATAACTTATCTGTCGCATTTTCAAGGTCCTTTAAGGAATCTGTTAATTCACTTAAATCTCCTGCATCATCTAAACCGAACTCTGATAATGTATCGGAATTCGCAACTGTCGCTGTGACTGTCATCTGGAAGTCTTCTACATCAGCTGTGATCTCGAAATCTTCTGGAATATCGAAGTTTGACCCAATACTTGTATTCTTAAGGTTTAAGCTGTCTGCTAATCCTGGCATTGCAACTCCGATAACAATATGTTTGTTACCATCGGAGATAACTTTTCCGTTTGTTGCTTTGACATTAGAGAAGTTATCTGTATTTAAGATCGCTGCTGTGATCATTGTAAATGGTGTATAGACTGTTGTCTGTTTTCCATTGATCGTTTTGGTTACTGCGGAATGATTTTCATATTCATAACGAATCTTTACTTTTCCTGATTTACCAACAAGTTTCTTTGGTGAAATTTCTTTTCCATCCAGATAGTATGTGACTTTCATAGATACTGGAAGATTTTTATCACTTGTTCCCTGATAGTAAATATCTTTTCCATTGGCATTCCATGTAATACTGTCCTTTTTTCCTCGTTTATATGTCTCATTCCCTTTAACATTCTCAACGTCTGTCAGGTCTGTAGCATCTTTGATCTTTGCTTCACCTGAGAAATTCTTTAACCAGTCACTGACAATAACTGTTTTCTCTTCTCCATTCGCATCCGTTTTTACGTATACGGTTTCTTCTTTATCTGCAGTGGACTCGCTGGCTGCTACCGGTACTGCTGCCGGAATTGTAAGAGCTGCAGCGAGAAACATTGCTAATGCTTTCGATAATCTTCTTTTTCTCATAACAATCGCTCTCCTATTCTAAATGACCCATCTTGAGGGTTGTTTTACAGATCAATTTATCAAATATCATAAACATTGCCGGCAGAATAAAGATTACGGCAACGGTACTGATCACAGCTCCTCGTGCAAGTAAGGTACAGATTGCACTGATCATATCAATATTTGAGTAAATCGCAATACCGATCGTTGCTGCGAAGAAACTTAATCCACTTGTAATGATAGACTGCATGGATGTTTCATGTGCAATACGGATCGCTTCCATTTTCTTCTTGCCATTTATACGCTCTTTCTGATAACGGCTTGTCATCAGGATCGCATAGTCAACGGTTGCACCTAACTGAATCGTTCCGATAACGATACTTGCAACAAACGGCAGCGATAATCCTGTGTAATATGGAACTGCCATATTGACACAGATCGCAAATTCGATCACGGCTACCAGGATCACCGGTAAGGAAATAGATTTAAATACAATTAAAATGATCACAAAGATTGCCGCGATCGACGCGATATTTACATTTCTAAGGTCAACATTGGTTACTGTCTCCAAGTCATTCATCAATGGTGCTTCTCCAATGACCATAGAACCTGGACTGTATTTCTTCACAATGTTGTTGATCTCGTTAATCTGTTTATTTACTTTCTCGGTTGCTGATTTGTAATTTGAACAGATAAACTGCATCTCATACTCATCACTTTGCAACATCTCTTTCATGGAAGAAGGAATCATATCAGATGGAATACTAGAACCGATCACGGAGTTCATTCCGAGACACCATTCAACTCCATCGACTTTATCGATCTCTTTCTGCATGTTACTTAATTCCTTTTGACTCATGCCATTCTTGATCATGACCATATGGATGTTACTCATTCCAAATTCATCACTTAATTTCTTATTTGCCACATTACTCGGTAAGCTTTGTGGGAGTGATTTATCAATATTATAGTAAATCTCTGTGTGATTATTTCCATAAATTGCCGGGAACAGCAAAATTAAAAATACTACAATCGTTGTTTTATAATGTTTTGTGATAAAGTGTGATGCATTCGTAAGATCTGGCATCAGTGAACGATGGTGTGTCTTCTCAATTAATTTATCACAGATCAGGATCAATGATGGCAAAACTGTTACACAACAGATAACCCCGATAATAACACCTTTCGCCATAACGATACCTAAGTTAGCTCCTAATGCAAATGTCATAAAGCACAGTGCTGCGAATCCAGCAACCGTTGTAACGGAACTTCCTGTGATGGACTTAAATGTATTCGAAATCGCATGTGCCATCGCACGTTCTTTGTCACCTTCAAATCTGATCTTATTACTCTCATAACTATGCAGAAGGAAAATCGAATAATCCATCGTAACTCCTAACTGCAAGATTGCAGTCAATGCCATTGTAAGATAGGACACATCGCTTAAGAAAATATTCGTTCCCAGGTTATAAAGAATTGCCATTCCGATACTTAACAGGAATAAAAAGGCAACGGCAAAGGATTCCATTGTGGCAAATAATACGATCAAAGAAAGTACTGCCGCGATCGTTACGTAGATAGGAATCTCCTGCATGACCAGGTTCTTAATATCGGTAACTACCCCTGACATACCACTGATAAAACACTGTTTTCCAACAATCTTACGCATCTGTGTGACTGCTTCCATCGTGTTATCAGATGATGTCGTTTCTTTAAACATTGCGATCATCATTGTTGCGTTCTTATTAAAGAAAACTTTCCTTACTTTCTCAGGAAGCATCTCTTTGGGAACGCTTAGATCAGCGATGTCATCATACCAGATGATCTTATCAACGTGATTGACTTTCTCTAGTTTCTGTTTTAATTTCTGTACGTCATGAAGATTCATATCTTCGACAATGATCATCGAATAGGCTCCGGCTCCAAACTGATCTACCATGATATCCTGCCCCTTCACCGTCTCCAAAGAGTCTGGAAGGTAACTTAAGATGTCATAATTGATCCTTGTCTTCACGATTCCAATGGTTGATGGAATCAATAAAATGAAAGCCAGGAAGACGATGAATTTTCGATGATGTACTAATTTCTTTGCAAATTGTATCATAGCATCCTCCCATTTACATTTATGACGAATAGTCATTTTTTAATCTATATAATGGTATACACCAAAAATGACCAAAAGTCAATAAACTTCTTAAAAGTTTTTGACTTTTGGTCATTTTTTCGTTATACTAAAGAAGATGAAAGGAGAAATTACTATGAAAAAGGTCGAATTAAATAAGAAAAAGAAACAAGATGCCCTTTTGAATACGGCATACCAACTGTTTACAGAAAAGGGATTCCAGAAGACCTCCATCTCCGATATCGTAAATGAAGCTGGCGTTGCTAAGGGTACTTTTTATTTGTATTTTAAAGATAAATTAGACATCCGATATAAATTGATTGCCAAAAAATCTGCAGAAGTATTTAAACACGCCTATCAGGAACTTCAAAAACAATCCATTGATCATTTTGAAGACCAACTGATCTTTATCGTTGACCAAGTCATCGGAGCATTAAATGCTAATCCGACTCTGTTAAAACTGATCTCAAAGCATCTAAGCTGGGGAATGTTTAAAAATTCCTTGGTGGAACCGATCGATGATGCCCAGAGAAATATTTATGATATCTATATGGATCTTTTGAATAATTCTGGTCATGAATTTGATCATCCGGAAGTTATGATCTATATGATTATCGAGATGGTCGCTGGATCTTGCTATAATGTTATTTTGACTGGGGAGCCTGTTTCGGTTGATGAATTGAAGCCTTATTTGTATCAGTCAATTCGGTTGATCATACGGAATCATATATTGTGATTTGTAGTTTGATGACGGAAATTATTGGTGGAATATTATAAAAAGAAATCATGTGTCCGTACGGTTGCCAACACATGATTCTTTTTATAATATTCAAATAATTTACGTTATTCAAACCACTACACTGTGTGTATGTTTAACGGTATTGGCTAATCATTTTTGTATTCGCTAACAGAAGATTATCTTTCACTTTCATCCCTGCTCATCTTAATCATCTCATCCCTCGCCTTTTCCATGTAATGATTTCCTTTTGTTGTTTCTATTTTACTTAATTCTATCACATGGAATTGAATTATACTAATAGTAGTCCTCCATACACACCCTCTTGAATTTTTCAATCTTAAATTGTCCACACTCTAGACATCTGGTATATGATAAAAATAAATAAACGATTGGAAGAACAGCATTAGAATTTTGCCACTACAGATTCGCAGCCGGCTTGGGTGCGTTGTTTGAGCCCCAAAGAGTCCTGTTTTCAATACCCTTGAAGGCGAGTTACGCAAGGAAAGCCGGCGGATCAGCGATCTGTAAAAAACGTGAGGAAAATTCTCTAGCTGCTCTTCCGATCGTTTATTTATTTTTATCATATACTC
>ENA-OQBT01000662-OQBT01000662.1-human-gut-metagenome-genome-assembly--contig:-NODE-662-length-19361-cov-8.120256_pt1 | contig 19361 bp, 21 predicted proteins | sample MGYA00242749_ERZ504557 | MGnify/ENA primary metagenome ERZ504557 (study PRJEB26092, sample SAMD00036243) | human gut metagenome | host: Homo sapiens | study: EMG produced TPA metagenomics assembly of... | reverse complement strand
GTTGGTTGAAGGTTTGACCTTGATTTCTCAATTCATATATTTGAACTTTATCTTCATAAGTTAGTTTCATAATAAAAACACCCCAAAAGTAGATTTTTCTATCTAACTTTTGGGGTGCAGTTCAACCTATAATGAAAAGTGACCAAACCATCATTAGAAAGAACCTAATGGAACAATTAGATTTTATCATAAACATACTCGGAGTTGAGATAAGAACATCATAATCTTGGATTATTTGGATGCTGGAACACATAAAGAAATCATCGCTAAGCTAGATTACCCTGCTCCTAAGTGTCTCGACTGTCAAGGACAAATGGCTAAATTTGACTTCCAAAAAGAATTTAAAATTCCCTATCTAGAGTGTGCGGTCTACAAAACTCTTATTCGATTGAGAAAACGCCGCTTTCGTTGTAACGTATGCGGAAAAAATGGCTGTCGCAGAGACTTCCTTAGTTCAAAAAGAACCACCAAATTTCAACGATCATCAACCAGAAAATCACTCAAAAATTAATCGAGAAAGTCTCTATGACCGCTATCACCGAAACTTTATCGGTCTCTACTTCGACAGTCATCCGTAAATTGAAAGAGTTCGAATTCAAGTCTGATCTTAACCACCTTCCAGAACACATGAGCTGGTATGAGTACAGCTTCAAGAAAGGTAAGATGAGCTTTATTGCACATGACTACGATACAAGAAAGATCGTAGCTATCCTAGATGGACGGACTCAAGCAACTATTCGCAATCATTTCCTTCGTTATTCTAGACAGGTGAGATGTCGTGTGAAAGTCATTACCATAGACATGTTTAGTCCCTACTACGATATTGCTAGAAAACTTTTTTCAAATTCAAAAATCATTCTCGACTGCTTTCACATTGTCCAGCATCTCAATCGAGCAATGAATCGCGTATACATACAAATTATGAATCAGTTTGATCGGAGATCGCACGAATATAAAGCACTGAAACGTTACTGGAAACTCATCCAACAGGATAGCCGTAAACTCAGTGATAAACGATTTCATCAACCAACTTTTCGGTCACACTTGACCAATAAAGAGGTTCTAGAAAAGCTCCTTTCATACTCACAAGAACTTAGACAGCACTATAATCTCTATCAACTCCTACTCTTTCATTTTCAAGAGAAACAAACGGAACATTTCTTTAGTCTTATTGAAGAAACAATTTCTTCTGTAAATCCTATTTTTCAAACTCTTTTTAAGACCTTTTTGAAAGATAAGGACAAGATTATGAATGCACTGGAACTTCCCCACTCAAACGCAAAACTAGAGGCTACCACTAACCTCATCAAAGTCATCAAGCGAAATGCTTTTAGCTTCCGGAACTTTGACAACTTTAAAACTAGAATTTTCATTGTTTTGAACATCAAAGAGGAGAGAACCAATTTGGTCCTCTCCAGGTTGTAACTTTTCATCAACCCACTACAGTTGACAAAGATCCGAAAAATTCTACTCTTCTTCATCTTTATTTTTGTTTTCAAGTCTCTTTTTAACTTCATCAAAAGATAAAGCCTGGGTATCTTCTTCTGAATCTACCGGCATCTTACCAGTCTCATAAATTGATTTAATTTGTGCAGCGTCAAGTGTTTCATACTTAAGCAAAGCTTCTGCAATAAGAGCATGTGTGTCTCGGTTTGCATTGATAATTTCAGCTGCTCTGTCGTGTGCCTCAACTAAAAGTGATCGAATTTCTTCGTCGATGAGTTGAGCTGTATGAGCTGAGTAAGACTTGTCTGGCGTGAATTGACCTGGTTCATCGCGTGGTTCCCCTCATATTGGACTGGTCCAAGTTTTTCACTCATACCATATTCAGTAACCATTGCACGTGCTAACTGTGTTGCCTGCTCAAAGTCGTTGGAAGCACCAGAAGTTTGAAGATTAAAAACAATTTCTTCTGCAACGCGTCCTCCCATCAATCCCGCTAATTGTTCTTTCAGTTCGTCTTTAGATGACAACATTTGATCTTCTTTTGGTAAAGAAATCATATAGCCACCCGCACGACCTCGGGGAACAATAGTAACTTTGTGAACATCACGAGCACTAGAGAGTATTAATCCAACAATCGTGTGACCAGCCTCATGGTAGGCAACAACTTTACGTTCATGTTCCGAAACTTGGCGATCTTTCTTAGATGGTCCAGCAATGACACGATCCTCTGCTTCATCAATATCACTAGCATCAATCTTAGTCTTACCACGTCGTGCCGCAACTAAAGAAGCCTCATTCAAGACATTCTCTAAGTCAGCTCCAACAAAACCTGGAGTTTGCTGAGCAACAACCTTAAGGTTGACATCTTCAGCCAATGGTTTATTCTTAGCATGTACTTTCAAGATGGCTTCACGACCTTTTACATCGGGGCGTCCAACAAGAACTTTACGGTCAAAACGTCCCGGACGTAGAAGGGCTGGATCAAGAATATCACTACGGTTGGTTGCAGCAATGACAATAATATTCTCATTACCATCAAACCCATCCATCTCTATCAACAATTGGTTAAGGGTTTGTTCACGCTCATCATTGCCACCTCCCATTCCGGTACCACGACGACGACCAACAGCATCAATTTCATCAATAAAGATAATAGCACGCTCTGCCTTTTTAGCATCTTCAAACAGACTACGTACACGGCTAGCTCCGACACCGACAAACATTTCAACAAAATCAGAACCTGAGATGCTAAAGAATGGTACATCAGCTTCACCAGCCACAGCTTTAGCAAGGAGGGTTTTACCTGTTCCTGGAGGGCCTTCGAGGAGGACTCCTTTAGGAATACGTGCACCCAAAGCTTTATATTTACGTGGATTTTTGAGGAAATCTACTATTTCTACAAGTTCTTCTTTTTCTTCTTCTGCACCGGCTACATCTGTAAAGCGAACTTTAATATTTTCTTTTGACTGAGCTTTAGCACGATTACGGCCAAAGTTCATGGCACCGCGATTACCACCTTGATTCATCATAAAAATGAAAAAAATAGCAATACCAATCAAAGGAAGGTAACTAAAGAGATACGAAATCCAAGTACCACTTGAACTTTCACGTATCATTTTGATATTAACATTAGCTTTTTCTGAAGCTGACTGTAATGCCTGTATTATCGTTTCATTATGAAGCACAGTTGATGTAAATCTTTGTGTCTCTGACGATGCCCCACCTAAAAATGGCAAACTTAGGTCATTATCAACCTTTTCAGCCTTTTTGTAGTCTCCTTTAACTTCAATGATACTACCATTAGGTTGATAGGTAATTGATTTTACCTTACCATCTTCAATTTTCTTAATCAACTGGGTATAAGATAATTGTTGACTTGGACTTTGACTTTCTCCAACAAAATACTGTACTGCCGTTACAACTGCAATAATCATTACGATGTAAAGGAAAGCATTCCGTAAGAAGCTATTATTATTTTTATTATTCATAAGTTAATTAGCCCTTTACTTATTATAAATTTCTTCTTTTAGGACACCAACGTAAGGAAGGTACGGTATTTTTCATCATAATCTAGTCCGAAACCAACAATAAATTCGTTAGGGACATCATAACATACATAATCAGCCTCAATATCCACGACGCGACCCTCTGGCTTATCAAAAAGAGTTGCAATTTTTACTGAGCTTGCTTTGCGGTATTTGAACATGTCTCGAAGATAAAGGAGCGTACGACCCGTATCGATGATATCTTCAATAAAAATAACGTCTCTCCCTTCGATATTAGTATCTACATCCTTAAGAATCTTTACTTCACCACTGCTGACAGTCCCGCCACCATAGCTTGAAACAACCATAAAGTCCATCTCAATATGTGTATCAATATGTTTGATAAGTTCTGCCATAAATGGAACAGCACCTTTCAACACACATACTAAAAGGGGATTTTTTCCTGCATAATCCTTTGTCAGTTGTTGACCTAGTTCTTTAGTTTTAGTTACGATATCCTCTTGGGAAAAGAGGATTTTTTTAATGTCTTTTTCTAACATTTGGTTTCCCTTTCTCGAAGTCGATATTGTCTTATTATACCACTTTTACTTCAATCATAGTTATTTTAACATGGTATTTGATTAGAATTTCTTATAAATGACAACAGTGCCATAAAGTATAGCATTTTTAGGTCTTTTTTTCAAATAGAGACGCCCCGCAACATAGAGAAAAATAATCTGACCATCTTGTTCCCCTATAATGGCTTTTTGACGATCTTTCTCTGAAATTTTATTGTCTATGAACAATCGTCTTATTTTTTTGTGGTGAGTACCCAAGTCAATCCTATCACCTTCATGTCTATGACGAATCACTATCGGCGCATCAGACCAAATATTAATAGTATCCACATTAGAAACGACATGTGGTTCAGAAAAAGTCAATAGGTATTCCTCAAACACAATAGATTTTCCAAATTCTAGGAGGCTTGGAGAAGATAGGCTGATGGGCTCTTCTTTGGTTATTAAGAAATCCGTCTGTGTTTTGACTAATACGTAACCATTTTTTAGTGGCATCTTTCCTGAAGTTTTTTTTCTTAGGAAACTCATCAATTGATTGAACTGACCTTTTGAAAGCTGTAAATCAGGAAAGGATTCTAAATAACTCTGAATAAGAAGGTGTTGGACAGCATTTGTCTGTTGTTGAAAAACAGACAAATCGGTTATAGTAATATCCTTCGTTAACTCCTCTAATGCTTTCTCCATAAGGGCAATCTCATCTGCTAGAAGACAAAGATGCTCCTTAAATTTAGGATTTTCCTGAGATAGAGTAGGGAGGTAGGTCAGTCTAATGCGATTTCGGAGATAGGCTAAAGAAGAATTACTCCTATCTTCAAAATGAAAGGTTACGGGAAGTTGATCTTTCGGAATATGCAAAAAGGGACGAATAATCTGACCAGTGCCAAATGATCTTACATCACAAATCCCACTCAGATGTCTTAAACGACTTCCTCTCAACAATCTCATAAAAATTGTCTCAGCCTGATCATCAGCATGATGGGCTGTAACAAGAGCAGAGTAGTCAGCTTCTTTCATAATTCGCTTAAAAAAATCATAGCGAAAAGTACGGGCGGCATTTTCTGAAAACTTTCCTGAGAATGCGCTGTAGTGAAAAGGTACCTTATGTTCCTTTGCCCAATGACGTAAATAATTTTCTTCGTACTCCGACTCTTGCCGTTGCTTATGGTTAACGTGAGCAATGCCCAGCTGAATATCCAAATCTTTTTGATGGTTATACAAAAAGTGCAGCAAACTCATCGAGTCTGCTCCACCTGATACTGCTACTAAAACTTTCTTGTGCTGGTTAAAATAACCTTTTGCTTGCATCATTTGCAACAATTTTTCTGTCATTATTTTAAAATTCCATAAACATCATCTGCAATTGAGGTGATTTTGTCATAGCCTTCTTTATCTGTAAAAATCGATAGAATAAAGGGAGAATCTGTATAGACAATAGCGACATCATGTTTAAAATCGTAGGCATCCCCTATTTTATGTGCAACAGGGACATCAATATTTTTTGAAATACGTTCGCCATCATAGTCTGTACTTGAAAGATAATTAATAATATCCCCATTTTGCCTATAAATAGCCTCCATCAAAGTACCTGCTGCTCTAGCAGTCAACTCTTTTTTATCCATATTCCATGAGGTTGCTGACGCCTTATCTACTGATTTTTGGAAAGAATTATCATACTGATTAGCTACATAATAACCTAAGATATTTGTCGCTACATTATCTGAATTTTGGGCTACAGCTTTAACAAGTTTTCCAAGCTATAATTCTTATCATCAGTCATCTTACTAATCTTTCCTGAGCCATCTGGATCATAAGCACCTGGAAACATCACAGTAGAGGTATATTGATACTCATTGGATAATGATAATTCTTTTGAGACAGACGTTCCTGTGCATAATAGAGTACACCCAACTTGGCTATGCTAGCTGCATACATGCTTTTTTCGTCATTGATGGCTGCTACGCGGTCTGTATCAAGCTGCTTGACATAAACTGAGATGTGCTCTTGATTGTTATACTTCTCATTAAGGACCCTCTGGACATCCTCGATGCGATTATCTGTAGTTGACAAGTCAGAAGCATTAATCCAACCCTCTCCATCTGCTAAATAATAAGTTCCAGCATGCGTCTGGGCAGCTCGGCTAACCTTTATCGGTTTGAAACTAGCGAGTTTAGAGTCAGCTTTTTCAGTTCCTAAAACGTAGGGGTCTTTGTAAACTGTTAAACCATCTTTAGTCCAGAAGGTCATGTCTACCGGTTTTTGATTATAGACACTATCATCAATAATTAATTTCTGACTAGCGGCTACAAAATCACCATCTTGAAGTTGGAAAACAGGTTCACCTTTAGCATTCCAAAAAATAGCAGAAATCGATAGTTTGGTATCTGCTTTGATACTGGTTTTAAATTCTGTTAATTCCTTGTTCTTATAAGTTAGGATATTTGTTATCGTTCTCGGATTTTTAGGAATCTGTTTAAATTGACTCAAGCTAGCTATAGTATTTTGAGACAAGTTTTGGACCTGTTTTGGAGTCAGAGTTAGCTCTTTCTCCATAGGAAGTAGGAATATAGGGCTAGAAGATACAAGCACAGCAGTTGCAGCTATTAATAGCTTTTTCATGCTTGTTTCTTCACCCCCTCTTTCCTCGGTACATCCGTTTTAAGTTTCTGATTTTTTTCTGATAGTTCCTCTAACTTGGCTTCTGAATAGGTTAAAAAAATTTCTACAGTTTTAAGTAAATCTTTCATTAGGGTAATAAGCTTGGTACAGGATAGATAGACTCTCCTTCACGTGAATAGTAATACTTAGCACGCGCATATTTCTCAGCGAAAGCATCATCCTTAAGTTTCTTAGCCAAATCCTTTCGTTCCTTTGTCTGATCTGACAATTTATCATAGTCTTTCTGTAATGACAAGACTTCCTTCTCTTGCTGTTTAATATTCATATACGTTTCAACTAGATTATAAGTTGGCAAGATAAAGAGTAAAACAACCACAAAGAGAATCCACCCCATAAAGCGATTCCTTTGTTCGTGTTCGGCACGCTCTAAACGATGCTCTTGATTGGCATTATCAATGTAATCGTTAGTAAGTTGTACAATATTAGGCTTCTTGCTCATCCACTTCAATCCTTGTTTCACTTATAATTTCATACATTTTTGCTGCATCTTCTTTTTTCGTACTGTCTTTCATTTCTAGAACACGAACAGTCAAAAGTTTATTTCCAAAACGAACTTCCACTTGATCACCGATTTTCAAATCTGTAGATGACTTAGCGAGTACACCATTTACTTTAATACGCCCTTTATCAGCTACTTCTTTAGCCACTGGACGGCGTTTGATAATTCGTGATACTTTTAAATATTTGTCTAATCTCAATGTTACTGTTTCCTTTCCGTCAGGATACCTCTTCTATGATAGCATTTTTTTTTAGAAAATGGGTGACTAAAGCATTTTCAAACACAAAAATAAGAGGATCGACACTAGTCGATCCTCTCAGGAGATTTATGAAAAAGAAAAGTTTTAGGATGTTTTATAGTATATAGAGACTTACTTAAACTTTCCTTAAGTTTCTTTTTTTCTTTACGTTTTTTAATTTCCATAAATGTCTGACCAAAAATCTTTAATTCCTCAAGGATTTCATAGTCTTTCTTGTTACGAACATCAAAAATAATCTCTACTTTTCCTTGGTTATCACTAATTCTTGCCTTTAAATTCGTCTTAGAGATGGCTTCAAAATAGTCTTGTGTCAAGAAGAATTTTAGAGAGACTTTTTCGAAACGAACGATGATAGTATCGTTCTTACGCTCGACTAATTCTGCAAAGGCAGCATCTAAATAGGCCTTAACCAGACCAATCTCAATGAGATAGGCAACTTGATCTGGATATTCTCCAAAGCGGTCAATCAACTCATCTTGAAGGTCCTGGTAGTCTTTCTGATTCTCAATTTCACGAATACGCTTATAAATTTCAATTTTTTGGCGCTCGTCAGAAATATAGTCAGAAGGAAGGTAAGCATCAATCTGAAGATTAAACTCTGCATTTCCTTTTCGACGAACCTGAGTCTTACCTTGACGCTTATTGATAGCCTCTTCCAAGAGTTGCGAGTACATTTCAAATCCGACTGAGTCGATGAAACCACTTTGAGAAGCACCAAGAATATTCCCTGCACCGCGAATAGATAAATCACGCATAGCAATTTTGAAACCTGATCCCAGTTCTGTAAATCCCTTAATAGCATCCAAACGCTTCTCTGAGACTTCCGTCAACACTTTGTCAGGATGATACATAAGGTAGGCATAGGCAATTCGATTACTACGTCCCACACGACCTCTTAGCTGATAAAGGGTAGACAAGCCCATATGGTCTGCATTCTCAATGAGAAGTGTATTAACATTGGGGATATCAATGCCTGTCTCGATAATGGTCGTTGCTACCAAAATATCGTAATCACCATTCAAAAAATCTAAGAGAGTATTCTCCAACATAACTTCACTCATCTGACCATGAACAAATCCGATACGTGCTTCAGGGACTAGCTCATGCAGTTCAGAAACTTTTTGATCAATGGTTTCAACACGATTATAAATATAAAAAATCTGGCCACCTCTGTCCATCTCCCTTAATATCGCTTCTCGAATAAGACCAGGATTGGTTTCCATAACATAAGTTTGAACTGGATAACGGTTGGTAGGTGCTGTCTCAATAATCGACAAATCACGAATACCCAACATAGACATATGAAGTGTACGAGGAATAGGGGTCGCAGTTAGAGTAAGGACATCAACTTTAGCTTTCAACTCCTTAAGTTTCTCTTTATGCTTCACGCCAAAACGTTGTTCTTCATCAATTACTAGCAAGCCTAAATCAGAAAACTTAACATCTTTAGACAACAAGCGGTGGGTACCAATAATAATATCAATACGTCCTTTAGCTAGATTTTTAATAGTCTCATTTTGCTCTTTTTTACTTCTAAAACGACTGAGTTCATCTACTTCAACAGCATGATTTTCAAAACGCTCTTTAAAATTCATATAATGCTGATGGGCAAGAACTGTGGTAGGAACTAGGATAGCAACTTGCTTCCCATCATTAACCGCCTTGAAGGCAGCACGCATGGCTACCTCTGTCTTACCAAAACCAACATCACCAACCAAGAGACGATCCATAGGTTTGTCTGACTCCATGTCCGCCTTAATTTCCTTAATGGAACGCAGTTGATCCACTGTCTCAACATAGGAGAACTCATCTTCAAAATCCCTTTGATTATCATCATCCGGTGAAAAAGCAAATCCTTTCAGTTGACTTCGCTCGGCATAGAGTTTTAAGAGATTATCAGCAATATCCTCTACCTGCTTGCTTACTTTTTGTTTGGTCTTTTGGAAACGCCCATCATTGAGTTTATTAATTTTAGGCTCTTTCCCGTCCACTGACACATACTTAGAGAGACTCTCGATCTGCTCAATAGGTAGAGAAATTGTTGCAGCATCCTGATATTGAATGGTCAAGTAGTCACGGTGTACCCCTTTAATTTCAATAGTCTCAATACCTTTAAATTGTCCTATACCATGAGTCTGGTGTACAACATAATCACCTTTTTCAAGTTCATTATAGTCTTTAAGACGCTCAGCATTAGAAATATGGTTAGCACGCGTACGACGTTACTTTTTTTATGAAAAATCTCACGTTCAGTAACCAGAACAACCTTTTCATCTGCAAAGTAAAAGCCATTCGATAAGTTTCCTAGGACTAGTTGAGCCTTATGAGGTATCAAATCTCCAAAGCTACTAAGAGGTAAATCTAGATTGTACTCTTCCAAGGTTTCCTTCAAAGAATTAAGTTGCTTATCAGACCCTACTTGTAAAATAACCGTTGCCTTATTCTTAGTATAACGACGAATTTCGTCAATCAGTAATGGAAATTGGTTGAAAAACTCCTGCATAGGGTATTGTGTGAATTGATACAACTTATCAAATTTAAGATTTCCTAATCCATTATGGAAATTAGAAAAGAAGCTAGCTGGCTGATAGTTACGTAAAGTCTTAAATGAATCCACGAAGTAGTTTAGATGACTCAGAGACTTACCTTGATGAAGATCCTCAGTTAAAAGATTAGCCACTTCCAATTCAAGACGTCCATGGCGGTCCACTATCTTTTGAAAATCATCAATGAATACAGGAGTCCCTTTTGGAAGATAGTCAAATAAGGTATAAGCTTTGTCATAAAAGAGAGACAAAAACTTACGTAAATCTTTATGGCGATGACCATCAATCGTCACTGATAGAACTTCCTCAAGGTAAGCCTTATGAAGACCGTCTGCCCTCGAGATCGCACTTTCTAGGGCCTTCTCAGCACGTTGGTAATCTTCTCTTGTTAAGATAATATCATCCGCCGGTGATATGACAACATGTTCTAAATTGTTTAAAGATTTCTGACTATCGCTATCAAACTGACGAATGCCATCAATCTCATCTCCAAAAAACTCTAATCGGTAGGGAAGCTCTGCAGTCAATTCGTAAATATCTAAAATATCCCCCCTACGACTAAACTCACCAGGTGAAAGAACTTGCTCTACTCTTTGATACCCAATATGCGTTAGATGCCTACTGAGAGCATCTAAATCATGTTCCTTCCCTAGTACTAAGTCGATTCGAGAGTCCTTATAAACCCTAGGATTAGGCAAATGTAACTTCGTACCAACTAAACTTGTAACCAAGACCCCACTTGCCTCTTCATCCATTAAAAAGTTAAGACTTTCAAGACGAGAATGAGTTTTTTCTGGTGAAGCAAAGATAAATTCAGCAGCTGATACATCATCCGCAAAAAAAGAATAAACCTTATCCTCTCCTAAGATAGCTGACAAATCTCCTACTAATTGCTCAGCTTCATTTTGTGTTGAGGTAACTATAAAAATCTTAGGAACCTGATTAGAAAGGGCAGATGCCATGGCAACTGCCTTGCTCGAACCAGAAAATCCCATGACCAATTGCCTACTCAATAAGCTTACCTTATCACGCCACTCAAGCAATTGATGATTCTTCTCAAAAAGCTCTAAGATTGTATTAGCCATTATACCGCCTCATGGTGTCTTCAAAATCATTTGTTTTTAAGTAGTGATGGAGGGCTGTCTCTACCTTGTCTAAAGTAAGTAAAATCATGGCATAATCGTCTTCACTAAATTTTCCAAGAACATGGTTAACGACCGTCATTCCTTTCTGTGGCCGACCAATGCCAATTTTTATACGATCAAATTCTTGAGTTCCAGTTTCAGCAATGATAGATTTAATACCATTATGACCACCTGCTGATCCCTTTTGACGAAAGCGCAATTTCCCAACTTCCATATCTAAATCATCGTAAATGACGATAAAATCCTCCATGGGAATATTGTAATAAGCTAGCAGTGCTCTCACAGCTAGACCAGATAGATTCATAAAAGTTGTTGGTTTAACAAAATAAACTTTCTCACCGTTTAAAAAGGTTGAAGCTACTTCAGCCTTAAAAGTCTTTTCCTCAGAAAAGGTTAATCCTAATTCTTTAGCCATTAGGTCTATAGCCATAAAACCAACATTGTGTCGTGTTTCATGGTATTTTGAACCAGGGTTTCCCAATCCAACTACTAATTTTGTCATTATTTCTCCTCTTTGATAAACAGCAAAAGGACTGAAAAATACTTTTCAGCCTTGTACACTATTTTTTATTTTCTAAACGTTGAAACGGAATTCCAGGATGTCACCATCTTGGACAACATACTCTTTTCCTTCTTCACGAAGCGTCCAGCTTCTTTAACAGCTTTCTCAGAGCCATATTTAATCAAATCGTCATATGACATTGTTACAGCGCGGATAAAACCTTTCTCGAAGTCAGAGTGGATAATTCCAGCTGCTTGTGGAGCCTTGATACCTCGTTTAAAGGTCCAAGCGCGGACCTCTTTTTCACCGGCAGTGAAATAAGTTCCAAGACCAAGCAAATGATATGCTGCGCGTGTTAGTTTATCGACTCCTGACTCTGTCAAACCAAGGTCTTCCAAGAACATCTCCTTATCTTCATCATCCAACTCAGAAATTTCTTCCTCAACACGAGCCGAAATAACAACTACTTCTGCATTTTCAGTCGCTGCAAACTCACGAATTTGCTTCACATAATCAATATCATCAGGATTTGCGACCTGGTCTTCATCAACGTTAGCCACATAAAGCACTGGTTTTGTTGTCAAGAGGAAGAGTCCCTTAACAATTTTTTGTTCTTCCTCAGTAAAATCAATTGTACGGGCAGACTTACCATCTTCTAGAACGGTTTTAATCTTTTGAAGAATATTAAACTCTGCCACAGAATCTTTATCTTTTTGAGTACGAGCGATCTTTTCGACACGCGCATAACGTTTGTTAATTGACTCAAGATCAGCCAAAATCAATTCTAGGTTGATTGTATCGATATCAGCCATCGGATCCACAAAGTCATCCTCGCGCCCTTGTTCACGCATAACATTTTCATCATCGAAGGCACGAACGACATGGATAATCGCATCCACTTCACGAATATTGGCCAAGAACTTATTTCCAAGCCTTCACCCTTTGATGCCCCTTTTACGATACCCGCAATATCTGTGAACTCAAATGTAGTTGGCACTGTCTTTTTAGGGTGAAAAGTTCAGTCAATTTTGTCAAACGCTCATCTGGTACTTCGACCATACCAACATTTGGATCTATTGTTGCGAAAGGATAGTTAGCAGCTTCCGCACCTGCTTTTGTAATTGCATTGAAAAGAGTTGATTTACCAACGTTCGGCAAACCAACGATACCTGCTGTTAAAGCCATTTATTTATTTCTCCATTAAAAAGTAATTTAGTTAATTATAACACAAAAATTGTTAAAAATAGGCAACTTCCCTTTTGAGAATCAGAAAAAGAGAAGTAAGGAAAAATGCTATAAGGAAGACGATTAGGGGACCTTGGATACTTTTTATTTTGCCAAAGTGCTATAGCTTTTAATATAAGAATCTAGTAGGTAAGTGACGTCCGTAATAGCTGTTATAAAACCTTTTTAAGCTTCTTTTCAAAATCATGACGACTCATCATGACCACATGATCACAATTTGTACAACGAATTTTTATGTCAGCTCCAAGACGAGTCACTTCCCACTCGTTAGCTTTTTTTCCTGTTGCTTTGATAGTACAAGCATGGGGTTTCTTCATTTCAACTAAACTTCCAATTTGGTACATAAACTTCCTCCTTAGTAAAAAAGTATCCACAGTGGATAACTTTTCGATTTTAGTTTGTTCTTACAGGTGTAATTAATTGAATAAAGTTTTCACTGTCATCTGCTGGTGTCAAAGTGAATGGGCGTACTGGAGAAATGAAACGAATACGAACTGATTCACTTTTTAGTGCTTTCAAAGCGTCTATCAAGTAAGTGGGATTAAAACTAATAATCAAATCACTTCCTGAAACGTCTAGCACATCAATATCTTCATTCACCTTTCCGACTTCAGGTGAATTAACATGAGCACTAACATTACCATTGATGATTTCGAGTTTCACCGTGCCACTTTGACTTGCATTTGAAATCAAATAGGAACGTTCCATAGCAGAACGAAGGGTAGATGTTTCAAACACAACCTCTGTTTCAAATGAATCTGACAAGAGACGATTAGTATCTGGATAATTTCCTTCTAGTAAACGTGTGTAAAAAGAGATTGTCTCACTACGGAATAGAATTTGATTTGCAGAGAAGAAAATTTCCAAATTTTCAATACCATCACTAAAGACTGCTGATAACTCTTTAAGTGATCGGCTTGGGATTACTACATCAAAGTTATCTGCAGAATGTTCCAAAACAAGTTGACGTTGGCTCATACGATGAGAATCAGTGGCAACAGCTTTAAGATCTTTGTGATTTGAAAGAACAAAGTGAACTCCAGTTAAAATTGGACGACTTTCTTGCGTGCTTGCTGCAAATGACGTTTCAGCAATGATAGATTTTAACATTTTAGTGTCCATAATTAGTGGTGTCAAGCTGTCAACTTCTTGAATACGAGGATATTGCTCAGCATCCTTTCCTTTTAGAGTAATCTCTGATTTAGCACTCTTTAGTAATACTTGGTATTGTTCTATTTCTTCAAATGTAAGAGTAACATCAGGTAAGCTTGAAACAACGTTGATGAAAAAATTCGCTTCTAAAAGGATACTACCTGGTTGTGTAATTAATAAACCTGCATTTTCTTCTGAAGCAGAGATGCTATTCTCTATCGAGATTTGTCCATTTGAGCCAGTTAAATAGATACCATCACTAGTAACTTCGATTTTTATAGTTGATAGAATGGGAATAGCATTTTTTGAAGAAATAGCACGTCGAGTTGTATGAAGGGCTTGTAGGAAATAAGCTTTATTAATGGCAAATTGAATCATGTTGCTCCTTTATTTTATTAGTATTATGTTAGTAGTAGTAGTAGGTCTTGTGGATATTGTGCATAAATATCTAAATCACAGTTTTATCAAGATTTTAAACTTGTGCACATCTTGTGGAAAACTGTGTATAAGTTTTAGTAGTTATCCACAAGTGTTATTTTATCTTGTTTTTAATGGTATCAATTTCAATGCGTAAACTGTCATCTTGAGCAAGCATATTTTTGATTTTATTGTAAGCATGTAGAACAGTTGAGTGATCTCTTCCTCCAAATTCTTTTCCAATTTTTGGAAGGGAGTTATCAGTCATTTCACGCGCAAGATACATGGCAACCTGACGCGCTAAGACAATATTTTGTGTTCGTTTAGTTGCCTTAATCTCTTTAACCGTGACATTATAAAATTTCCCAACCTCACTTTGGATGTCTTCAATCGGAATGAGAGTTAACTTAGGGCCATCTATTTTACGTGCACGAATAGCTTCGGCAGCTACTTCAACTGTGATCGTATCTAACTGGCGGACATTTGCAACTAAGCTAATATCTTTCAAAGCTCCCTCTAAGTCGCGGACATTTGAGTCAAATTGGCCAGCTAAATACTCAATTGTTTCAGGTGGAAAATGGTAATCATAGTCCATAATCTTATTGGTAAGAATAGCAACTCGGGTTTCAAAGTCAGGCGGTGTAATATTTACAGTCAAGCCCCATTTGAAGCGCGTGACAAGACGCTCTTCCATTTCATTCAATTGATCTGGATTTCGGTCGCTAGTCAAGACAATTTGTTTATTATTATCGTGAAGGACATTGAAAGTATTGAAAAATTCCTCTTGAGTGGCTTGCGTAGACTTTTTAGCCAACGATTGTATATCATCAATTAAAAGCACGTCTAGATGGCGGTATTTTAGCTTTAGTTCATCCATTTTATCTAAACGGATATGTAAAACAAACTCATTAATAAAATTTTCGGCAGTTATGTATTTGATTCGTGCTTGGGGATTATCATGTAAGACCTTATTACCAATGGCATTGAGCAAGTGAGTTTTTCCTAGACCAGGTCCCCCATAAATGAATAAAGGGTTATAAGTTGCTCCTGGTGAATCAGCTACAGCTAGAGATGCTGCTACAGACCAGCGGTTTTCATCTCCTTGAATAAAATTATCAAAGGTATACTTACTATTTAAGTCTGAGTTCAAAGTGGGAAGATCAGGTGTTTGTTGTTCCCTTTTATTGCTGAAGTCATTGTTTGCTAAAGTTGGTTTTGTTTCGCTAACGAGAGCCTCGTCAAAGACATATTCAACTTTTATTTCACTATTGTAGACTTCAAATCCAGTCATCAAAATGAAAGATTGCATGTTCTTTTCCCAGAATAGTTTCTTGACTTCTTCAAGCAGAATTGTAGCAACGTTATCTTGAATTTTGATGAGCTTGGTATCTAGGACATAATAATCAAAAGTGGCTTGTGTTAGTTCTTCTTTGGCCAGCTCTAAGAGCTTATTCCAAAAAAAATGCTCTTTTTCGGTCATTTTATCAATTCTCCATCTTTATTCTTGTCCTCTGATTCTATCATAAAACGAAAAAGTTTTCCACAGGTCAGAAAGAGAAAAGTTTTGAGGTTATCCACAACCATAAAAAAGGTTATTCACACTGTGAATAAAAGTTTTCCACAGCCTGTTGATAATAAAGAAACCCTTTAAAATAAAGGGTAGACACTATTTTTACGATGTGGATAAGTCTGATTTACCTTTTTCTACAATTAACAGCTTAGATAAGCTTGTTGATAATTCTGTTAAAATCTTCTTCTGTCGAAAAGTGTATTTGAATCGTTCCTGAGTGATTTTTGTGATAACGTAGAGTTATGGGGAGACCTAGTGATCTTTCAAGTTCTTTTTCTTTATCTTTTACATGGGTATCTTTTTTAGATTTTTGTTTTCTAGGAAGTTCCTGAAGTTTTTTTTCTAGAGTACGAACAGACCATCTTTCAGCCACAACCTGCTGAAAGATGGTTAACTGCTTTCGAGAATCCTCAATAGCTAAGAGTGCTCTAGCATGTCCCTGACTCAGACTTCCGTTTTCAATACTCGTTTGTATCTCTCGCGGAAGTTGTAGTAGTCTAAGAGCGTTACTAATATATGGTCTAGATTTTCCCATAGCTTTAGCGAGCTCCTCGTGACTATAAGTTAACTCATCAATTAAATTACGATAGGCCTTTGCTTCTTCAATAGGATTGAGATTTGATCGTTGTAGATTTTCAATAATAGCTTGTTTACGACTCTCTTGATCTGTAACTTCCTTTACAACTGCAGGGATTTCTGTCATCCCTAAACGTTTACAGGCTCGTAAACGTCTTTCTCCAGCAATTAGTTCATAACCAATAATGTCAGATTTTCGTACAATAATTGGCTGTATTAAACCATTTTCTGATATTGATTGACTTAGTTCTACTAACTCTTCATCGGAGAATTTTAGACGAGGTTGAAAAGGATTGGGGTAAATTTCACTAATAGATAAAGTTTTGAGTTGTTCTGACATGGTATTCCTTTCCCAAAAAAGACCTTTACATTATTGTAAAGGTCTTTTGACAGATTTGTCAATAATTAATCAGATATGTCTTCTGTAGATTTTGTTAATTTAAGATCTACAGTTTTCTTATCTTTACCACGATAGAAGGTTACCTTGATAGTATCTCCGATACTATGGCTGTAAAGATTGGTTTGAATATCAGTTTTTGAGCTGATTTTCTTACCATCAATCTCAGTGATAACATCATATTCTTGAAGTTTACCGTCAGCTGGCATACCTTTCTGAACACTACCGACAACAACACCGGATTTGACCTCATCTGGTAAATCTAATTTAGAAGTTGCGCTGCTAGAAAGGCTATTAAGATCTGCTATTGAGATCCCTAGTGCTGGTCGTGTAACTTTACCATCTTTTTCTAATTGATTGATGATTTCAACAACATCGTTTGATGGAATGGCAAACCCCATACCTTCAACAGCACTACCAGCGACTGCAGACGTTGATGAAATTTTACTTGAGTTAATACCGATAACTTGTCCTTCAATATTGACTAGGGCACCACCAGAGTTACCAGGGTTAATGGCTGCATCTGTTTGGATAGCGTTTGTTGATACAGTTTCACCATTATCGTTTTGCATCGTTATAGTACGGCTAAGGCTAGAAACGATTCCTTCTGTTACTGAGTTGGCGTATTCGGTACCAAGTGGCTACCAATAGCAATTGCTTTTTCACCAACAGTAAGGGAGTTTGAGTCTGCAAATTCTGCAACAGTTGTTATTTTATCTGAAGATACTTTGACAACTGCTAGGTCAGAGTAAGTGTCTTTACCAACAAGTTCACCAGTAATTTTCGAACCATCCGAAAGCATGATTTCGAGTTTTTTAGCCCCATCGACAACGTGGTTATTGGTTACGATGTAGGCTTCTTTGCCATCTTTTTTATAGATGACTCCAGAACCTTCACCAGCGACCTGCAGGCCATCTGAATCTTTTGAATTTTCTTGGCTAGAATCAGAACTGTCCCCTCCGCCAAAGATACGGCCATAAAGGTCATTTAGAGAATCTGAAGATGAACCTTCTTGATAATTGATGACAGAAACAACGGCATTTTGTACTTTCTTAACAGCCTTAGTTGTATCTGTTATATTGGTGTAGACGGTCTTAACCGTTTTTACTCCAGTATCTGTTGTATTGGTAAAAGATACCCCGGCTGCTGTTAGTAGGATAAAGGCACCAAGTAAACCACCTAGTAAGCCAATAATTAGCATTGCAATTGGCACGACTATTTTCTTCCAGTTAAATTTTTTCATGTTTAGTCCTCCTTCTTGATAAACATATCAAGGTAAGCTTAATTATATCATAAAGTGATTTAAAAAACAGTTATCAACAGTCTGTGGATAAGTAAAAAAATTGTAGATGATAGGCTATTATAGATGGAATAAATAGGGGTTAATAAATATGAAAAACTGTGGATAAGGTGTTAAAAGACTGTGGATATGTGCTATAATGAACCTATGAAAGTTAAGTTGATTACTGTTGGAAAATTGAAAGAAAAATATTTGAAAGATGGCATTGCAGAGTATATCAAACGACTAGGACGCTTCACAAAATTTGAGTCTATAGAGTTGACGGATGAGAAGACGCCTGATAATGCAAGCGAAGCTGAAAATAAAGCTATCCTAGACAAAGAAGGACAGCGTATTTTGGCTAAGGTTGGTGACCGTGATTACGTCATTGCCTTAGCAATTGAGGGAAAGCAATTTCCCTCAGAACAGTTTGCCAAAGAGTTAGAGCAAGCGACCCTTAGAGGCTATTCAGATATTACTTTTATTATAGGGGGGAGTTTGGGGCTATCACCTAAAGTGAAAAAGAGGGCTAATCAATTGATGAGTTTTGGTCTTTTGACTTTTCCTCATCAGCTTATGCGCCTTGTATTAGTGGAACAAATTTATCGTGCATTCATGATTCAGCAAGGAAGTCCATATCATAAGTAGAAAAAGGAAATCGACATGTTCAAAATGAAAAAACGCTCCTATCGTGTTTTTGAAGGTTTACGAGTAGCAACTTTAGTTAGTTATATAGGGGGATTTATTGATGCCTATACTTACAATACTCAAGACGAACGATTCGCAAGTATTCAGACAGGGAATCTTCTCTATTTAGTCATTCACCTTGTTGAAGGGAATATTGCAAGAGCTTTTAGCTATGCAATACCTATTTTTTTCTTTTATTTTATTCATGATTCTTTTCATGACTGCCGCTCTCCATTTCCTTACATTCCCTGCACATTCCGTACAGCACAGAACTGCTGCACTCCAGGGCAAATCCGTGATGTTCCTCAAGATGTGCCCGGATATCTTTCATAAATCCACATTCCAGATGAATCACCCGTCCACAGCGCACGCACTGTAAATGCAGATGTTCGTGACATTCCG
>ENA-OQBT01000661-OQBT01000661.1-human-gut-metagenome-genome-assembly--contig:-NODE-661-length-19381-cov-1.607199_pt1 | contig 19381 bp, 29 predicted proteins | sample MGYA00242749_ERZ504557 | MGnify/ENA primary metagenome ERZ504557 (study PRJEB26092, sample SAMD00036243) | human gut metagenome | host: Homo sapiens | study: EMG produced TPA metagenomics assembly of... | reverse complement strand
CCCCGAGTCAGGAAACCGTCTCAGCAATGCTTGAGGCAGAAAGGATTGCAAAAGATGCTACAGTGAAAGGTATCATGATGTAGATAAATTTTTGCAGACTTGATGAATGACAGATACGAAATAAAAAACACGACACAATTTAAAAAAGATTACAAGTTGGCCAGACGGCGAGGACTGAGTTTGAATAAATCGAGTTGCTTAAAAAAGCCAGTGTTTATGCGGGTTTCAGCGATTTCGATTAGTCTTTTGATAACAAATTGATAACAGTCATAGCAAGTGCCATTATTCTTGTTATCCAGTGGTTTATGGGTAACGGAACAATTAACAGGTGGCTTGCAGACTAAAGTTCGGAGCTTGGCTCTGAACAAATTCCATATTATAAACTAAGCCCTTAGCTGTGGTTAATAACCATAGTTAAGGGCTTTTTTGTCGTTGCCAAAGCATCTGTAGGGAGCTGCCAGTGGCAGGTCCTGTAGGTGCTTATTTATCTTTCAAGTGGTCTTTGAATGCTTCCACGAGAGCGTCACTTAATTCCTGTGATGGAACTTTTGCCCAACGCTGTGTGGTGTCGAACTCTGGATAATGGTAACGCCAGTTATCGTATTCTTCTCTGTTGATTTCTTCGGAAGATAGCTTGTCTGCCTGTTCTTTCCAAGCATACAGCATTTTGAGGAGTTCATATGCTTCTCTGCCTTTGTCCTTGTTGACCTTTAAGCATACCTCTCCGTCTGCTTCACTGACAGTAAGACCGTAAATATCTTCAAGGGTAAACAGAGTGTGCATAAGACCGATATAGCTGTCTATGTCAGGAACATCAAGAGCCTGTGGAGAAACATCAAGCACCTGTGCCAATGCATTTGTAAGGTCTGCTTTCGGTTTGCGTGTACCAGTTTCGTACTGTGCCAAACGCACATCAGCACTCTTTTCTGGAAAACCGATTGCTGTACCGAGATACTTTTGTGTCATACCACGCATTAGTCTGAAAAAATGTATTCTTTCGCTGATAGCCATAATGATACGCTCCTTTTATATTTAGTGAAATAAGTATAGCAGAAATGTTTAGTGGAAGTCAAGAAAAAACCGAAACAAAAATGTTTAATATTTTCTTTGCAACCACTTGACAATAGCAAATATGTTTAGTAAAATAAATTACGAATTAAACAAATATGCTTAATGCGACAACTGAATGACCGTCCGAAAAGCCAAACCGCCAAGACCTCGTCGGAGCAAGTTCCGTATCGTTCGCTTGTGTGCAAGCACAAAAGCTCATTCGCTGCACTGCTCCTCCTCTTCCCCAAAAGTCTCCGACTTTTCGGGAACCCCTATACGAGCGAGCGCCTGATGTACTGCGGTGCATTGGGACAGCACAGCGCCTGCCGACAAGCAGGAGTGCTGTTGGAACTTTAACACGGAGAAAGCGGCAAGCAAAAAATTATTTTAAGAAAGGAAGAAAAAGGATATGGAAAACAGATTTATCCGAGCCGAAGATGTGGCTCAGGAACTAAACGTATCAAAACCTTATGCATATAAACTCATCAGACAATTAAATGAGGAATTGAAAGCAAAGGGCTTTATTACGATTGCAGGGCGTGTAAATCGCCAGTATTTTTACGAAAGGCTCTACGGAGCAGGAAAGGGGGAAATGTAAATGCCGGTATTTAAGAATGAAGATAACGGTACTTGGTATGTGATGGCAAGGTATGTGAACTGGAAAGGGGAACGCAAGCAGAAATGCAAGCGTGGCTTTGCTACCAAACGAGAAGCACAGGAATGGGAAAGAATGTTCAAATTGCAGACTTCTTCAGACCTTGATATGAGTTTTGAAGCCTTTACGGAGCTTTATATCAATGATGTGAAGAACCGTTTGAAGGAAAACACGTGGCTTACCAAAGAGCATATCATACGCACAAAGATACTTCCGTATTTCGGGAAACTGAAAATCAGCGAGATTTCCACAAAGGAGATTATTACTTGGCAGAATGAAATGCTTGCCTATCGTGATGAGAAGAAAAAGCCTTATTCACAGACGTATCTGAAAACGCTGCACAATCAGTTGTCCGCCATTTTCAATCACGCTGTCCGCTACTATGAACTGCGTTCCAATCCTGCGGCAAAGGTGGGAAATATGGGACGTGAGGAACACAAGGAAATGCTGTTCTGGACAAAGGAAGAATACAAGAAATTCTCTTTTGAGATGATGGACAAGCCTGTTTCCTTTTATGCGTTTGAAATGCTTTACTGGTGCGGTATCCGAGAGGGCGAGCTGTTAGCTTTGACTCCGGCAGATTTCAACTTTGATAAGGAAACAGTCACAATCAATAAATCCTATCAGCGTTTGAAAGGGCAGGATGTGATTACTTCTCCGAAAACGAAAAAGAGCAACCGCACGATTAAAATGCCGAAGTTTCTGTGTGAGGAAATGAAAGAATATCTCGGTATGCTTTACGGATTGAAGAAGAAAGACCGTATCTTTACGGTGACGAAAAGCTATCTTCATCACGAGATGGACAGAGGGGCAAAGGCGGCAGGCGTGAAGCGTATCCGCATTCACGATCTCCGTCACAGCCACATTTCACTCTTGATTGATATGGGCTTTTCTGCGGTGGCGATTGCTGACCGAGTTGGTCACGAAAGTATTGATATTACTTATCAGTACGCACACCTCTTTCCGTCAAAGCAGATTGAGATGGCAGAAAAATTAGATGATTTAGGGAAAGGAGATTTTGAAAATGTCAGCTAAGAACAGAGATAACAAAAATCGTTGGAGGAATATCACAGTAGGGTTTCGAGTATCGCCCGAAGAAAACGAACTCATTAACAGAGCTGTAGCTCTATCAGGATTGCCAAAACAGGAGTATTGTTACCGCCGTTGCTTAAATCAGGATGTGGTGGTACAGGGCAATCCGAGAGTGTATAAGGCGTTGAAAACGGAATTTGCCACAGTCCTTGCGGAACTGAAAAGGATTGAAGCAGGAAAAGGTGTGGATGATGAACTGCTGAGTGTAATAGAACTGATTTCCATTATTCTCGGCGGTTTGAAAGGAGAGGATGCGAATGGAGAATAAAAAAGAAATGACTATTCCAAATGTATCTGCGGCAACAGATGCGGAACAGTCACTTTCCAAATGTACTGACAATAGTATAGTCAATCAGGATACGGATTTCAAGGGGTACGAGCAATCTTTTGAAGAAATGCAAAGGGAAATACTCAGACAGTTAGACCCTTCCTATCTGAAAACAGTATCAATGACAACGCTGTATGATACGGTGTTTGAGGTTCAGACACCACTTATCGACGGTCTGCTCCAAAGGGGAACTTACCTTTTCGTAGGTTCCCCGAAAGTGGGAAAGAGCTTTATGATGGCACAGCTTGCCTATCATATCAGCACAGGCACACCGCTTTGGGAGTATAAGGTGCGTAAGGCAACGGTGCTTTATTTTGCCCTTGAAGATGATTACCCACGTTTGCAGAAGCGATTGTTTCAGATGTTCGGTGCAAAGGAGACAGGCAATCTGTATTTCGCAACGGAATGTAAAACGGTCAATGGCGGACTGGAAGAACAGATAAGAGGGTTTATGAGGGAACACCCAGACACAGGCTTGATTATCATAGACACCTTAAAGCGTGTGCGTGAAGCAGGCGGAGCAGATTACAGCTACGCAAGTGATTATGATGTTGTGGCAAGGCTGAAAGCGTTGGCAGACAGTTACAAGGTTTCAATGCTTATTGTTCATCATACACGCAAACAAAAATCGGAAGATATATTCGATATGATTTCAGGCACGAATGGTCTGATGGGTGCGGCAGACGGTGCATTTGTTCTCAGTAAGGACAAGCGTACTTCCAACAATGCCACACTTGATGTTGCTGGCAGAAGACCAGCAGGATATGAAAATCCATCTTGTAAGGGACAGCGAGCGATTGGTGTGGAACTTTGCAAAATCGGAAACGGAGATGTGGAAAGAACCGCCCGAACCTCTGCTTGAGAAGATAGCGGATACGCTCTTTTCGGAAAGTGACAGATGGGAAGGAACTGCTTCGGAACTTTGCGAAAGGCTTGCGGTGGATATAAAGCCGAATGTACTTTCTTTAAGGCTCAGTATCAACGCAAGCAGCTGTTTCGTGATTACGGTATCCGTTATCAGAACAGCCGCACACACGACGGAAGAAAGGTTTCACTTTGGAAAGAAACCGAGCAGACGGCGTGACAAACGGTGTCAAAGGTGTCAATGTTTTTGAGAGCAGCACGCTGTGAAAAACATTGTCACCATCGTCACACTTTGACACCGGATAAGTTTAGGGGAGTGTGCAGAGAGTGCCTTTTCAAAGGCGGCTCTTTGGTCTCGCCTGCTGGCTCGGTCGGTTCGCAGGCGTGTGTGCCACCGGCACACGCTCCACCCCTCGGAGAGCCTTCGGAGCGCAAAACCTGTTTACAGGTCGCATTTTTGATGGGTGTACCCGTCAAAGTGCTTTTGCGTTACTTTTGACAAAAGTAACAAAACCTGAGAATGTTGAAATTTACAGATGGGAGATGAAAAAATGCAAGAGAACGATAAGTGCAATGGTCGGTAAAGGCTCGGTCAATCACAATAGCCGAAAGTTCCGAGCAGAAAATGTAGACGGAACTCGTACTCATCTCAATATCGACTACTGCAATGAAAATATAAAGACAGTTTATCACGAATTGTTTGATGAAGCATTGGAAAGATACAATGCCAAGCAGATAAGGTCAGACCGAAAGATAAAAGATTATTATGAAAAAATCCGAAGTTCCAAGCAGGAAAAACCGTTCCACGAAATCATTTTACAGGTGGGCGGTAAGGGAAATATGAACGCCGATACGGAAAACGGAGAACTGGCAAAGCAGATTTTAGATGAATACTATCAGGGTTTTCAGGAGCGAAATCCACAGCTTCGGGTGTTCTCGGCTCATCTGCATATGGATGAAGCTACACCACATCTGCACATAGATTTTGTACCTTTTACCACAGGCAGCAAGCGTGGACTTGATACAAGAGTGTCACTAAAGCAGGCTCTTGCAACGCAAGGTTTTAAGGGCGGCAGTCGTGGCGATACGGAGTGGTCGCAATGGATACAGTCCGAAAAAGAACAGCTTGCGGCGGTGATGGAACGTTATGGGATTGAGTGGGAACATTTAGGCACACACGAAAAACATCTTTCTGTTTTGGATTATAAAAAGCAGGAAAGAGAAAAAGAAGTGGCGGCATTAGGTGCGAAAATCGAGCAGAAACAGATTGAATTTGATGTGTTGTCGGAACGAGTATTGAACTATGATAAGGCAAAAGACGAGCTGTCAAATCTTGAAATAGAGCTTGATACTGCACCGAAATATCAGTTGCCAGAACCAGAGAAATTTATGACTGCAAAGGCATATAAACCAAAATGGCAGAGCCGGTTGTAAGGAAATTGAAGCAACTTGTCAAAACGGTGCTTGCCCGCTGCTTTGAGGGGTGGGACAACTATCATAGGCTGAATACAGCGAATGCACAGTTATACCGCACCAATCAGCGTTTGGAGAAGTCAATGAAAGATTGACCGAAGAAAACAAAATCCTAAAAGCAGAAAATAAAGATTACAGCCTGCTCCGTAAGGTTTTTGGTCGCAAACAGATAGATGATTTGTTGGAGCAGGCAAGAACAGTTAAAGGTCGCAAGCGTGATAATACACGATCACGATAGAGAAAAATCACAGGAGGAAAAGGAAAATGACAAAGACAATTTTTGAAGAAATGGGCGGAACTTATAGACAGGTGGGTGATTATTTATTGCCGAACATCACAGTACCAGCCGAAGAAGAAATAGAGCCGATTGGTTTATGGGGGAAACGACATGCAAGGCATTTAAAGGAACACTATAAAGTGTTATATATGAACCTGCTGACAAGCGGAAAGCTGCATAGTTATCTTGCAGAAGTCGATAAGCAAGCAGAGGATATGTTTCTTCGACTGGTAAAGGAATATGCCGACAGACAAGATGTGACGGAACAATTAAAGAAAGATAATCCCTACGAATGGATTGGAAGAATGAATAATATTCAGGCTTGTGTGAGGGAAGTTGTAGGAACGGAGTTGATTTACACATAAGCGTTTTACGGTATGGTGCTCCTGCGTTTGCTGGAGTGCTGTGGTTGTGGTTGTAAAGAGGTTGTGAAAGATTGAATTTCGTAATGGTTGGATGTATAATTAGGAAAGTTGAAAATTTTAATTTGCACTTCCATAAGGTGAAATGTATTGACACAAAAAATACAGTATGATAGTATTGCCATTAGAAGAAAGAAAGGCACATTTTGTGTAAGGTGAGGAAATGATTAATAGATAATTTGATTTAAGTAAGACACATATAGTTATTGAGCCTGTAGAGAATAGGTTTGTTTTGTGTACGCTTAAGTTGGATTATCGCAAGAGGCATTTCCTTTGTTTTCCTTTTGGAAAAGAAATAAGGGGCTATTTAGCGAGTCTATTTTTGCGTATGCAAAAAGACTCGTTTTTGTGTGTTCAAAATAATAATTGGCTCAGACTTCGAAAAGGAGAAACTTTAATGTTGCAGATAAAAAATTAAATTTAACACATAAAAAAGACCTGAGAATAATTCTTAATGATTTCAACCTTGTGCTAAATGATGGAGATAAGGCAGTTATTATTGGAGAAGAGGAAATGGGAAATCGACATTAATGAAGTGGATATAACAATCCGTCGCTTGATAGAAAACTATATAGAAGCAGATGGGGAAAGGATAATGGGACACGAACGTCTTGGTTATCTTCCGCAGGAGATGCTCGATGAAGATAAGGAAAAAACAATATACGAATATTTTTCTGAAGAGGAAATATTCTGGGAGAAAACGCCTAAAGAATTGTCTGTTATTGCGGGAAAATTTGGAATGAAAAATGATTTTTTCTACAGTAACCAGACAATGGGTAGTCTTTCAGGAGGCGAAAAAGTCAAGACACAACTTATGAGGCTTTTCATTCGCGATGTTTCTGTGCTGTTGTTGGACGAACCTTCCAATGACATCGACATTGCGACGCTTACATTACTGGAAAAAATCATAAATGACTGGAAGCACATTGTGCTTTTTATTTCACACGATGAAACGCTGATAGAGCGTACTGCCAACATGGTGATACATATCGAGCAGATTATACGAAAAACAAAGGCGAGATATACCGTGGCAAAGCTTCCCTATAGACGCTATGTGGAAGAACGGCTTCATAAATTTGAAATCCAAAAACAGCGGGCACTGAGTGACCGTAGGGAGAAAAAGATTCGCGATGAAAAATATCAAAGAGTTATGCAGAGTGTACAAGGTGCATTAAGAAGTTGTACCAGACAAGCACCGTCTGTTGCCAAAAACTTAAAGGACAAAATGCATACGGTTAAGGCAATGGAACGAAGATTTGAAAAAGAAGATGAAAATATGACTCAGATGCCGGAACAGGAAGAAGCAATCTTTGTCAAATTAGGGGATGAAAACTCACACATTCCCGCAGGAAAAACGGTCATAGAATATGAACTTTCAAAGCTTGTGACTCCGGATGGCAAAAGAATTTTAGCAGAAGGAATTCATTTAAAAATAAAAGGTTCAGAAAAAATCTGTATGATAGGAGCCAACGGGGCAGGAAAAACGACTCTTCTAAAAAAGATAGCGGAAGAACTCCTAAATCGGAATGACATTAAAGCAGAATATATGCCTCAAACTTATGAAGACCTGCTGGATTTGGATGTTACACCGGTTGATTACCTTGATAAAACAGGAGATAAAGAAGAGCGTACAAGAATTAGAACATACCTTGGTTCACTTAAATACACACCAGATGAAATGGAGCATCCGATTCGGGAGTTATCAGGCGGACAAAAGGCGAAAGTGCTTCTCTTGAGGATGAGCTTAAGTGGTGCAAATGTTCTTATTCTGGATGAACCGACAAGAAATTTTTCACCATTGTCCGGTCCGGTAATAAGAAAAATGCTCCGAGAATTTCCGGGGGCTGTCATTAGCATTTCTCACGATAGAAAGTATATTGAAGAGGTGTGCGATAAAATATATCAGCTAAATCCTAATGGATTACAGCTAATTGGTGATTGATAACAAAAAGGATGAAAGACTGACAAATTTCAGGCTTTTAGTGAGTTGGAAAGCATACAAAGATTTGAATTTGGAGGATAGATTATGGTACGTACAGAAGATGCATGTGAAATTATAAAATATGCTTTGCAAAACGAAATTAAAGTATATTTAGATGGCGGATGGGGTGTTGATGCACTTCTTAAAAGAGAATCAAGAATACACAATGATATTGATTTGTTTGTTGAACTGAAACATTATCATGATTATATTTATGTGATTAAGCAGCATGGATTTGAGGAAGTAAATACTGATTATACAACGGATGGTCATACTGTCTGGAAAGATGATAAACAAAGAATCATTGATTTACATTGTTTTGAATTTACAGATGACGGAATTGTTTATGAGGGAGATATATTTCCATCAAAAACTTTTTCCGGTATTGGAAAAGTTGGAGATATAACTGTTTCTTGTATTGAACCATTGAGTCAGGTAATGCTTCATTTGGGATATGAACACGATAAAAATGATGTGCATGATGTGATGCTGTTGTGTGAAACATTTCAAATAGCAATACCAGATGAATATAAGGAAAAGTAAAATTTCAGTTTTGTGTTGAATCTCTAAGCAAAATAGCTTATAATTTGACATGCTACATATAGTTATTATCCACAGTTATCGAGTAGGTGTTATCAATGCCGATAACAAAATGATAACATTAGCTCGTATAGGCAGGATAATATGGATATATCAAATAATCAAAAGAACGAGAAACATTACAGAGAATAATTCCTAAACAAAAAGCGTTAGTCTTTGTAGAATTCGAGTAATATATAACAACTACAAAATGCCGAAAGTCTCTATTTCATAAGGACTTTGCATTTATTATTATCTTAATAAAAAAATTTGTTTGCTTAATGGAGAGAGTGAGTTACAATAATATTATTATAAAAATGAGAATGTAAAAAACAAATTATAAAAAAGGAGATTCTTAACATGGTAAAAATTATTTCTGACAGCACATGCGACCTCTCTCCAGAGTTGATTGCAAAATATGATATTGACATTTTGCCACTTCATATTCTTCTCGGGGAAGATGAATATGAAGATGGAAAGAATATTACACCGGAGCAGATTTATAGCTGGTCTGATGAAAATAAAACAACACCAAAAACGTCAGCTCCGGCATTGACAGATGCAATTGAGCTTTTTAAACCATATATAGATGAAGGTCGTGAAATTGTATGTTTTTCTATTTCAAGCAGTATGTCTACATCAGGGAATGTTATGCGTATTGCTGCAGAGGAGCTGGAGGCGGAAGATTGTATTACAGTAATTGATTCAGCAAATCTTTCTACAGGGATTGGGCTTCTTGTAATAGAGGCAGCTATTATGGCACAGAATAATCACACAGTAGAAGAAATTGTTTCAGCAATAGAAGCGTTAAAACCGAATGTCAGAGCAAGCTTTGTTGTAGATACGCTCACTTATTTATATCGTGGCGGTCGCTGCAATGCGGTTTCAGCTATGGCAGGGGGCGTTTTAAAACTGCATCCTAAAATCGTAGTAGAGAATGGTGCAATGAATGCTTCAAAAAAATATCGTGGAAAAATCAAATTCTGCAATTATGACGTATGTCAAGGATATGGAGGATGATTTGAAAGCGGCAAGACCGGACAGAGTTTTTATTACGCATTCTGGTTGTGATCGCACGATAGTAGAGGAAGTACATTCTTATTTGGAAAATTTGGGTGTTTTCTCTGAAATATTAGAAACAAGGGCTGGCGGCGTCATTTCCAGCCATTGTGGTCCGGGAACATTAGGCGTTTTATTTATCCAAAGTATGTAATAAAAAGCTAAGAAGGGAATGACATAGAATGAAGCTTGCAAATATTACCTTGGCACCCACGATTCGAAAATATAATAAGGAAAATTTAGTACATGATGTAATTACTGGGTTGATCATTATGGCAGTGTCAATCCCAATTTCTATGGGATATGCACAAATAGCAGGTCTTCCGGCAGTATATGGATTATATGGTTCAGTATTTCCAATACTTTTATTTGCATTATTTTCGACATCACCACAATTTGTATTTGGTGTGGATGCAGCACCGGCAGCTGGTTGGTTCAGCATTATTAGGAATGAACATAGAAGGCGGTTCAAAAGAAGCTCTCGCAGTTGTTCCGGTGCTGACATTTTTCGTAGCTGTGTGGCTTTTTGCATTTTATTTAATGCATGCAGGAAAGCTTGTCAATTATATATCAGAGCCGGTGATGGGTGGATTTATTACCGGTATTTGTACAACGATTATTTTGATGCAGGTGCCAAAGCTTATGGGTGGAAGTGCAGGAACCGGCGAATTCTTGGAACTGGCGGAACATATTATCAAAGCTGTCCGACAAATCAATATGCCGTCGCTTGTACTTGGGAGTTGTCTCTCTTGTGATTTTACTTGTAGCGAAAAAGCTTGTACCGAAGTTTCCGATGGCGGTAGTGTTAATGGTATTAGGTGCAGTTCTTACAAACATTCTTCCAATGACAGCGTGGGGAATTAAAACCTTGGATGCGGTTGAAACGGGACTGCCAAAGTGGAATATTCCGGACTTTACAGTTGTTCCGATTCGTGAAGTAATTACGATTAGTTTATCGGTTGCGGTTGTCATTATGGCAGAAACATTGCTTGCAGAAAATAATTTCGCACAGAAAAACCGATATCGGATTAATGACAATCAGGAGATTTTAGCATTCGCAGTGGGAAATATGGCGGCAGCTTTACCGGATGTTGTCCAATCAATGGTTCTGTTTCAAGAACTGCGATGGGGGAACAATACCAGGGAAAAACGCAGGTGATGAGTATTGTTGCAGGTTTGTCTATGTTGATTTTGCTGCTTTGCGGAACTGGATTTATAGGGTATCTTCCGATTCCGGTGCTTACAGCCATCGTGATTTCAGCACTGCTAGGTGCGACAGAATTTCATCTTGCGACGAAGCTGTGGAAAGTCAGCCGGACAGAATTTTTTATTTTTGCAGGTGCATTTGTAGGAGTACTTTTTCTTGGGACGATCAATGGTGTATTGATTGGAATTATTTTATCATTTTCAGAATGATAATCCGATCATCTAAGCCGGCGAGAGGATTTCTCGGGATTCAGCCGGGGCACAGACATTTCCGGGATTTAAATGAAAGTAGTCAGATTCATGCAATAAAAGATGTTTTAATCTATCGTTTCAGCAGCAATCTTTTTTTCGCAAACGTGCAGGTATTACAGCAGGATATAGAGGATGCACTGGAACAAAAGAAAGATACGAAGGCAGTAATTTTAGATGCAAGCGGTATCGGAAGTATGGATATCACAGCAGCGGAAAGGCTTGGAAATCTTTACGCATCTCTGAAAGCACAGGGGGTTCGTTTTTATATAACGGAGCACATTGCGGGATTGAATGAGCAGATGAGAAAACTGGGGTTAGGATATCTTATCAGAGAAGGTTGTGTGCGAAGAACAACACATATCGCATTAAAAGATATGGGAATTAACAGGCCATATCCTTTAGAGGATGGGGTGGATAATGAAGAGCGCAGCGCTTCAAGAAAGCGTGTAGACAATCGTGTACAGGAATTTGTTTGGGCATTTGGCTCGAATTCAGAAGATGAGATTGAGAAGCAGATTGCACGACAGATCGAGCAGTTGAAAAAAAGTGGAGATATGGAGAAACTGCTGCATGGAAGCTGGTCACACATGGATGCATTTGATGAAGATGAGTGGCTGGAGCATCTTGAGGAACATTTGAAAGAAATTGTAAATATTTCCGGAAAAGATGAAAGAACACTTGCAGCGCGTTTGGAAGAGCACAGACAAGAAGTACATGACCGTATTGCACAGGAACACCCAGAGCTTGCCCAACGGTTTAAGGAACGCAGACATCGTCTGGATGAACATTTGAAAGAACGCCGTCCGGATGTTTATGAGCTTGTCATTAGTTTAAGAGATAACAAGAAGAAAGAAGAATAAGATAAAAAAGAAATGGTTGGAATTTTGAAGTTCCGGCCATTTCTTTTTATAAATTTTATGAATTGATACAAGGACGAAGCATAATTTTAGCTGTAAATATTCCATTATCATACGTGAAATCACATCCACCGCCAGTCTTTTCAACAATGTGGCGGACAGATTGAATTCCGATACCATTTTCATTTCTTTTAGAAGAAAGAAAAATGCCATGCTTTTGTTGGATTTTACCATCAAAAGCATTTCAATTTGAATTAAAATAAGATTAGAAGCATGTCGATAGATTTTGATATCGATCCGTTGTCTGAATTTTGCGGTCTTCAAGCTGGCTTCCAATGCATTTTCTAATAGGTTAGAAAGAACAAGACAAAAGTCTGTTTCATCGACTGAAATTTGTGCCGGAAGATCAATCTGCACGTGGAAAGGAATTGTGTTACGTTCAGCCAGTGCACAATAATAGCTGATTACACTGTCGATGACCTGATTTTCACAAAAATGCATATGCATAGTCGGGATTTTCTGGGTTACATTATATAGATAGCGTTTATTATATCTGCAGTTACGCTCACATCGGGATGTGCAAATGGTACACCAAAGACAGAGGAGGCAAAATCAGAGCAGAAGACAACAGAAGAAAATGCAGTTGTTCCAATTAAACCACTTACTGAAAAAGCAATTGACGATAATCCATATATGGCAAAGAGCGATGCCAATATTCATCATGACTGTTATAATTCAGATACGACAGATGAAGTATTACCGGTTGACATTTATCCGGAGATAAATGTTTCTTATGAAACGGTAAATAAAAATGCATCTCCGGCGGTGTTTTTTGATACATATGGACATGCTGTTGTTCCATTGCAGGGGGGGACTGGCTATCCGTGATATTAATGCGGATGAAGCACAGACAGAAGGTTATTTTTCACCGGCGAAGCATGATGGTGGGGGCTATGTGATACAAAGCTCATATTCATTTGTTGAATTAATATAATTGAACGACAAGCACTGACTATAACGGTTAGTGCTTTCTTTTTTTGACCTTTTTTCAAAAGCATCTGACATTGTACACTCTGCCACATGTGATTAGTGGAAAAATAAATTTTCTTAGAAAAGCACCGTCCAAATGCCCTCTGAAACTTGCAATTAGTGAAGAAATATTTCGTTTACGCATAAAAAACTTGCAAAAAGGGGTTGGTAAATACCATTTCCAACGCTTTATAGGTAGAGGAATAATTATTTTTCAAAAATCCCTCAAATCATGTCCGCTTTTGCTTGTCCCAGTACAGAGTATGTGAAGGGACTAACAAAAGTAAAAGAAAAAATGATAAAAATGCAAAAAAATATCACGAATCTTTTGCATCTTGCCAAGTCATTTGACTTTAGTAATTAGAGGACGTTTTGGAATGTTCCTTCGTTGAACCTTGACAACCGATAAGTGCACCCTGAAAGTCTACCAGGAGTTCTGCCATGACCTTTCTTTTTCAGAGAGTGAGCGGAATCATAATGACACTCCCGATGATGGGCGGCTGACCAAAGCCTTATGGTCAGTGACCTGCTGATGCAGGCAGAGGCAGTCTGAGACGACTGCAGGTGACAGGGAAAAGCACGACAGACCACTGCAAAAAAGTAACTGAAAAATGTTAGCAGGGCAAAATGCCCGGAAAGGATGTAACGACTATGAATAAAGTGATTTTAATGGGAAGACTGACAAAGAATCCGGAGATCAAGTATGCCGGGAAAGATAATGATATGGCAGTAGCCAGATATACTCTGGCAGTGAACAGAAGATATAAATGTGACGGAGAACAGGAAGCAGATTTTATTTCCTGCGTAACATTTGGCAAGAGTGCAGAGTTTGCACAGAAATATCTTTACAAGGGAATGCGGATTGTGATCGGTGGACGCATCAGCACTGGCAGTTATAAGGATAAGGATGGAAAGACGATTTATACCACAGATGTGATTGTGGAAGAACATGAATTTGCTCAGAATAAGGACAGCGGTGCTGGAGCAGATTCATCAGAAACCCCGAAAACAGATAAAGACGGTTTTATGGAAGCGAAGGACGGAGAAATTCCGTTTGACTAATAAAAGCAGAAATCTGTCTAATAAAAATGTGGAGGTTATTTATGAGTGTAAGTTATAACAGATTATGGAAACAGCTCATTGATAAAAATATGAAGCGGATAGAAATGCAACACCTCACCGGGATTAGCGGAAATATTCTTGCCCGGATGGGAAAAAATCAATATGTATCAATGGAAACAATCGAGAAAATTTGTAAGAAAATGAATTGTACTATTGACGAGATGATGGAATTTACAGATTAAAGATAGCAAGCCGGATACGGCATAATTCTCTTAGCAAAGCTAAGAGCGCACTTCTATACAGCAATTACATCTGCCTGTATCGTGCGACCTGCGGTGCCATTCCCGATTGTGAAGGATTTCAATTTGAGAATATAGCGAAATCATAGATTTCGGACAAGGGGATAATTTCCCCTTGCGGCACAAGGCCTATCTCATTGTAACAATTAAAGATTTTTAAGATTACAGAGGTCAGTATTTCCTTATTGTGGAACGATGATCTCAGTTTTTTATATTCGGGAATCGGCATTTGTGAGAAGAACGGTTCTTTTTATTTACAGAAAAAGTAGGAGGATGAGAAATGAGCAGAGCGAAAAATCCCAAGTATGAATCCATGTCACTGGAAGAACTGAAAGCCAACATGGAAAAAAGTAAAAAGGAACTGGAACATGCAATCCACAATAAAAATATTCTGGAGCAGAGAAAGAAGTTGGTGGAGCGAAAGGAACGTTCCCATAGATTGATTGTTAAAGGAGCAGAGTTTGAAAAAGCATTTCCATTATCCAGAGATTTGGAACAGGAAGAAGTTCAGGAGGTTATGGATCAGTTGCAGAACAGTAGTTACAACAAGAGTATTGTGCGGCAGGTTCACATAGCAGCCTTACATAAAGAACAACAGCAGATTGCAGAAGCAGTTGAAAAAGCAGAAAGAGGAGATGACGGCTAATGGCATTGTATCATTTTTCAGTAAAGCAGGTTCCAGAGGAAAAGGCCAGACGGTAGTTAATTCCGCAGCTTATATTTCGGGGCAGAAGCTTTATAACGATTATTATGGACAGACACATGACTATACAAAAAAGTCGGGAGTGATTTTCACAGAAATCCTGACACCGGAATATGTGCCGAAACGTCTGTCTGACCGAGAAACACTCTGGAATGAGGTTGAGAAGGTAGAGAAAAGTAAACAGGCACAGTTAGCTTATTCTTTTGATATTGTCTTTACAAAATGAACTGACACTGGAGGAAAATATAGAACTGGCGAGAGCGTTTTGCAGGGAACAGTTCGTAGCACGTGGCATGATTGTAGATCTGGCAGTTCATGAGGGAAAATCAAAGAACGAGGATGAACCAGATAATCCACATTTTCATGTACTTGCTCCAATCCGTCCTTTTACAGAAAAAGGAAGCTGGGGCAACAAGCAGAAACGGGATTATGTTTTGGATGAAGATGGAAACCGGATAAAGGATGCCAAAGGGAAGGATATATTTAATGCTGTTTCAACTACCGGGTGGAATGATTCGGAGCTTTTAAAGGAATGGAGAAGAGCGTGGACGGAGATGGTAAATGAAAAATTCCGGGAGTGCCACATGGCAGCCAGAATTGATCACCGTTCTTACAAAGAGCAGGGAATTGATCTGATTCCGACTATCCATGAAGGATATGAAGTCCGGGCAATGGAGAAAAAGGGAATCAAAACGGTGATTGGAGAACTGAACCGGGCAATCCGGCAATTCAATCAAATGTTCATTTCTCTGAAAGAATCCATTCAGTGGATGAAGACAGCTTATGAGGAAATGAAAGCAGAGCTGGATCGTAGGCAGAACCCTACACTTCTGGAGAGTTTGCAGGATTATTATGATAAGAAGACACAGGGCAGACCGTCACTTCCAAATTTCTATGAGGAAATGAAACGAAGAGGGAAGAATCTCTCCAATTTACAGGAGTTTTCAAAATCCATCAATTATCTTCAGACCCATCAGATAGAGACGATGGATGACTTGCAGGAACGGATTGAGGAACTGAACGGTGTTGTTTCTGTCAGCAAAAAAGAAATTTCTGAAAGCGGAAACAGTTAAAGGAACTGGAGAATCTGGAAAAGATGGCAGAGGTAATCAAAACAAACCAGCCATTGATTGATGAGTATAATCGTTCTATTTTCAGAAAAGACGGGAGAAATACTATCAGCAGCACAAAAAAGAAATCAATTATTACCGCAAATGTGAACGGGAACTGAAACAACATCTGGATCAAAATGGAAAGGTGCCTACTGCCAGATGGAAACGGGAGAAAGAAGAACTCCAGGCGGTGATCGAAGAGCTGAAAGCAGATAATCAGCCGTATCAGGAGGAACTTGCGTTTGTAAAAAAGGTACAGAGCTGTGCGGACATTGCCAGACGTGACCGGGAAATGGCAGAAGCAGATACTTCCGGGCGTTCAGAAGAAAAAAAGGGAGAAGCAGGTGAATTTCCCGGTATTTCATGGAGTTCAGACGGAAGGTATTCTTGAAGAAAATGGGAAGGCAGAGCAACAGCCGGTGAAGCAGTCGGAGCAGAAGCCAGAAAAGAAGACTTCTCTTCTGAGAAAACTGGATGAAAAGAAGAAAGAGTGTGCAGAGCGTGATGCAAAACAACAGGCAGTGAAGAAAAAACGGAACCATGAGATGAATTTATAACAGTCTGTCAGCAGGACAGATGGGAAAGGATGATAAAAATGCAGTATACAGAAGAACAGATTACAAGAGCCAACCAGACCAATCTTGTTTCTTTTCTGAACGCACAGGGGGAACAGTTGGTGAAAAGTGGCAGGGAATACCGCTGGAAAAAGCATGACAGTGTAACGGTATCCGGAAACCGGTGGTACCGGCGCAGCAGGGCAGGGGCGGCTATCCGGTGGATTTTGTGATGGAATTTTACAACGCTACATTTCCGGAAGCAGTTAAAAAGCTGATCGGGGAGGAAGGCGAAGGCAGGAACAGTACCTGCCCCGCCCCGTCCCCTGACTTTCGTTTACCAGAGAAAGAGGAGAATAATGATAGAATCATCAGATATCTGACAGAAAACAGAGGGATTGAAAAGAATCTGGTGGAGGAATGGATCAGCAGTGGGGATGTTTATGAAGAAAAGAAGCACCATAATGTGGTGTTTGTTGGCAGAGATGCAGACGGTATTCCTAGATATGCCATTGCAGGGGAACAAGTGAAATAAAATACAGGGGAGATGTGGCTGGATCTGATAAATCTTGCGGATTCTGTCACAGATGGACGGATACTCAGTTGTTTGTGTTTGAAGCAGCCATTGATTTGCTTTCTTTTATACAATTATTTCCCAAAGACTGGAAAAAGCGGAGCTACCTGAGTCTGGGTGGCATTTCCAGTGCGGCACTGATGCTTTTCTTTCTGAACGCCCTCAGATTACTTCTGTATTCCTGTGTCTGGATAATGACCGGGCAGGGAATGAAGCCTGTGAGAAACTGGCAGAAGAAATCCCGGACGGATACAGTGTCGTCCGTCTGAAACCGTCCCGAAAGGACTGGAATGAAATCCTCTGTGATAAAAATGTAGACAGGAAGAAAGCAATCGCAGAAACAGTTACAATGAAAGCACCGGAGAAGGAAGCACTGGTGCCGATGCTGTGTTACGAAGATATTGAACAGACCAGTGTAGAATGCTGTGGTTTCCCTATCTGCCATTTGGAAAGCTGACAATTATTCAGGGTAATCCGGGAGAGGGAAAAACTTATTTTGCCATGATGCTGACCGCAACCTGCACGAACCGGAAGACTTTCCCGAATATGGAAGAAATTGAACCTTTCAATGTGATCTATCAGACCGCCGAAGATGGACATGGGAGATACGATCAAGCCGAGACTGGTAGAAGCAGGTGCCGACCTGAGCCGGGTTATGGTCATTGATGATACAGAGGAAGCACTGACATTATCCGATGACCGTATTGAAAAGGCTATCCGTCAGAATCAGGTCAGACTTTTAATCATTGATCCAGTACAGGCTTTTATCGGTGCAGATGTGGATATGAACCGGGCAAATGAAGTTCGTCCGGTATTCCGGAAACTAGGGATGATCGCAGAGCAGACAGGCTGTGCCATTGTGCTGATCGGACATCTGAACAAATCTTCCGGGACACAGAGCACCTACCGGGGACTTGGTTCCATTGACATCATGGCGCAGTGAGGAGCCTGCTTTCATCGGAAAAGTAAAGAAAGATCCGACAACAAAGAGTACTGATCCATGAGAAAAGTTCCCTTTGCACCTCCGGGGTGAGACTATGGCATTTAAACTTGGAGATGAAGAAGGCTTCCGATGGGTGGGAGCTTATGAGATTTCTGCCGATGATCTTCTGGATGGAAAGGAAGGAAAGCCGACAGAAACAAAGCTGCAACGGGGAACGAAACTGATTTATGAACTTCTTGCAGACGGAAATGCCGTTACAATCCGGGAACTGGATGAAAAGGCAAAAGTACAGGGAATCTCCCAGAGAACCATGCGTGAAGCCAGAAGCCGGATGAAAGAAGAACTGGATTATCAGATGAATGAAAAGCAGGAAAATACCATTCGATTAAGAAAATAAAAAGAAATAGGTGACGGCAGGATTTGAGAGCAGACGGCAGTCTTTATAGATACCCTATCTGCCGCCTGCCGTCTGCCAGTGCAAGGCAATCAAACGAAAACAGTAGGTATCCATACGAAAATAAAAAAATGCAACCAACAGTCTGGGCAGTTAATCTGAAAAATGGATTAGCTGCTTCTTTTTTGCAAAACGGAGGTTTTACAATGGCAGCGAAGAAGAAAATCATCAATATTAAAGTGTATTTTGACGGTAATCAGGACGCAAAAGAAGTATTTGCCGAGGTGATTGCACAGAAAATACGTGACACGAAAACAAAAGATAAACTTGCAATAATGAAAGATAAACAGTATAATGATTATGAGCTCAGTAATCTGAAATCTGCGTAGGATGTGCAAAGTAGCGGAGGTATCAGATGAACAACAGATATATAAATCAAAACAGCAATACAGACAGAAATGCAACATGGAGAGTTGGCGTATACTGCCGACTTTCCAAGGATGACGAGCTGACAGGCGAGAGTGCCAGTATTTCCAACCAGAGGGATATTCTTGTGAATTATTGCCAGTCGCAGGGATGGCAGGTCGTGGATGTTTTTCAGGATGACGGTTATACA
>ENA-OQBT01000659-OQBT01000659.1-human-gut-metagenome-genome-assembly--contig:-NODE-659-length-19411-cov-3.250415_pt1 | contig 19411 bp, 22 predicted proteins | sample MGYA00242749_ERZ504557 | MGnify/ENA primary metagenome ERZ504557 (study PRJEB26092, sample SAMD00036243) | human gut metagenome | host: Homo sapiens | study: EMG produced TPA metagenomics assembly of... | reverse complement strand
GAACGCAAGGTGACGCAAACCACATGCTCCGGGCGGTTCACACGCTTCGGCGGGTTTTCCTCAGCGAAAATCTCCAGCTCTGTGTATTCATTGACACGCAGATCCAGTTCCAGTCCTTACGCTCCGGGCGATAGTTTTCTCTGATAACAGAGAAGCCCAGCTTGTTCACATAAAAATCCTTTGCGGCTTCGTAGTCAGATACGATGATTGCAATATGATGTATTTTGATAAGTTCATTATTCTCACACTCCATTTCTTTTAATTATGTTTTTCTTTTATTTCCGTTATAAACTATATAGCAACCTTCAAAAATTACCGTGTGAACTCCTGGAGTTCAGTTTGTTCACACGGATTTTATTTTTTCTTGGGCTCTTGTTTATTTCAGTTTTTCAAGGATCTCATCCGCGCTCATCCCGCTTGCCAGTAGCTTCTTCAACACAGCCTCCGCTTCTGCTTTCTTTGCTTCTTCTGCAGCCTTAGCATCTGCCTTTGCCTTCTTTGCTTCCAGGAATGCCACTTCTTTTTCGGCCTTCTTCAGAGCAGTCTTCTTCTCTTTCAGGTCAGCCTTCAAAGTGTCAATGTTGGCGGTGATGGATGCGATCTCAGTATTCAGAGATGCAATAGTTTCCTGCTTCTCCGCAATCTGAGTTGCGTAGTCTTTGGTGACATTGGTTTTGGGACGGTTTTTGCTGCCTTTTGTTCTGGCATATTCATTCAGCCTTTCTTTTACACGCACTCATTTTCCATTGAGTATTAAATGTACTGCTCGACAATTGAGCTGAGCTCATCAATATAATTTCTTACCTCATCGGCTGCATTATTCTCGTCCGGATATTCAAAAATAGTCTCATATTTATTGAGGAACTCATCAAACTGGTACGGACCACTCTCACGATGATTAGCATGAATATAAGAAACAACCAAAACTGCTGCCTGAATTGGATGACCTTCAAAATAATCTGCTTCAGCCATACCAGAAACACCGCCTCGATCACAGCCATAAAGTCTTCTAACCTGATGTTCCAACTCAATCGCATCATTGTGATTAATTCTAAACATATTATTGTCCCCCAATCTAATTTTCTTTTCTCACATCTTCGCCGATCGTAAGACCGTTGCCTGCTGCTCACCACGAAGAGGTGTGTGAAATTTCGAGCAGCGTAGGGAGCATCCGCTCCCAGTATATCACAAGTCTGCAAATAAATCAGCCTTGTACACGCCTTTTTCTAACATCTTCTTGAAGCTGTCTTTCACTGCTGCGACATCTTCTGACGATAAGAATCCAATCGATAAATTGTAGCACCAAAAAGCCATTCTCTTATGCAATCAATCAAAGTACAGCTTATAAAAATCATTGTTCCTATTCCTATTGCAATAATCGGGAATAAAGGAGATTGAAACTTAGTAGAAATTTTTAACAAATCATTCCAAATGAAATCTCTATACATATTGTCGTGCAATAAATATATTCCAAATGTAGATTTAGCAATTATATTAATCGTCTTGTTACTATAAGGATTTGCCGAGACGAATATCAAAAAAAGTGATACAGCACAACTGACAATAATTAAGCCATTAAAAATTATACTATCACCAATTGCACTAAACAGTCTGCTGTTATTCCCTCCAGAATAGTACACATATCCAATAGGAACATATATAATCCATATCAGAGTAAATGCCATCATTAACTGCTGCTTAAATGTTCGTATTTTATCAATATCTATTTCCGTCCTAATATAAGCACCCAGCAAATAAAAAAGGACACCTCTTTCCAAGCCATAATACTGCACAGAAAAAAGATACGGCAACGTGTAAAGAAATGCCCACGCAAATGCAATCATGATTTTTTTCTGTTTTTTATTCAACTTCAAGAAATATTCATTTATTGCCGGCGAACAGAGCATCAATAAAATATAACTAGATACATACCACCAGTTACCTGAAGCAATTGGTAAAAAACTTCTTATCAGGCTTCCTAATGACCCTATTTTTAAAATTAAAGCAATTACTTGTAGAAATATGGAATAAAAAATTGTTTCCCCTACAACTTCTTCACCGAAACAGTTGATTTGCATATTTGAAAATATCCCGATATTAAAAAAAACAAAGCAACTCCAACCCTACCGCCTGGAATTAAAAGGATGGCAAATAATTTATTGAGCGTTGCCCCCCAGCCACATTTCAAAAGAATCTGTCGTTGTAACTTTTAATATTCCATGTCCCGCCAAATGTCCTACAACAATAAACATCATTGCTATAATGCGAACCATTTCAATTGAAGAATTCCTTTTCACATTTTCCCCTTCTATTTCACATTATCAATATTGGATAGTTCCAGATCCCCCACTAATATAAAATGTATCTCCTATTACCAAATCACACATATCACTAACCATTATCACTGCCAGTTGTCCAATCTCTGAAGGTGTTGCAAAACGCTTTGCCGGAATACAATCTGTATACAAAGTATCTCCCTCCTTGCGCCCAAGCATTGCCGTTGCAACTGGTCCTGGAGCAATTGCATTTACAACAATTCCATATGGGATCAATTCAGCTGCTGCTCCCAATGTAAACGAGCGAACGCCACTTTTTGATATTTCATAAGGAGTATAACCAGGTTTTAAGGCAGCGGCCGAACTAACATTAAGAATATGTCCTTTTATTTTTTTCTCTTTCATATAGTTACTCACTATCTGCGTCATAAAAAATAATCCTTTAAGATTCGTATTCATAACTGCATCATATGTTGCTTCTGAAACAATTCCAAATTTTTGATCGCCATGTACTCCTGCGCAATTCACAAGAATATCAATCCTATTTTCAGGAAACAAACTAATAGACTGTGAGACTTTATTATCAAATTCTGTCACATTGTTTAAATCTATCTGTATACCTCTTGCAGCATTTCCAAGTTTTTCAACAGTCTTTGTTACTTTTTCTTCGCTTGTTCCTGAAATAATAACTTTTGCACCAGCTTCCAAAAATGACTCTGCGATTGCTACTCCAATACCACCAGTTCCGCCAACTATCAATGCAACTTTATTTTCCAGTAAATTACTCTTGTTTTTCGGAATATTGATTGGAACTACATTCTTTCATTCTTTTTGAGTAATAATAATCTATCAACTCTCGGATTTTTGAACCCACTCCCATTTTTACACCTCAGTCATTTTTGTGCATAACTTTTTGAATCATTTTTACTCCATTTCGGCCAAGAATATTTTTAGCTAGTTTTTTTGTTTTAGCCATAACATTTTGGTCATTTTCTGAAAAATCTCTTAGACTCTGAATCAAATCAAGAGCACTTACATCCTCATGTTCATCCATAAACACTTCAAAAAGTATCGGCTTTTCCTTATGTTCCGTAGCGGTAAACTCTTTCATTGCCGCAAGAAAGCTTGTTTTATCATTTGCCGACAAATACTGAAATCCCAAATCTTGTGCATAATGCTTTAAAAGTTCCTGTGATTTCTCGCCATAATGCCCATAAGCAGAAATATACGCATCTGCCGAGTCACCAAGGCCTGCTTTCTGAACGTTTCCCAACGAATTTTTAAATTCTCCTCCCAATCCATTATTGGCAACAAGAATACGTACATTCGATGAAATATGTCGGTTTCCCAAGCTATTCATATCGTAAAAAAATGCTAAATCTCCAAAAATACCATAGTATATGGTATCAGAGTTCACAAGGGATGCGCCTATTAAACTTGATACACCTCCATCAATTCCAAAACCGCCTGTATTCGAATAACCGCGAATGCTACGATCAATTTCAAAACAATTCCAACAACGGAGAGAATTCAAAATTCCAAAATGAATAATGGAATTCTTTGGCATTTCTTTATACATGTTCTGTGCAATCCACAAAGAAGAAAATGCCATATCATTATTACTGTTCTGCATCGCCTCTATTTGTGAACGATATACAGCATGCCACTTTTCATATTGTGTAATCCGACTTTTTGGATTGTTTCCGCAATATGCCTTAAAGAAATCTTCTTCTTGCATTTCAAATACTTTTGTAAGATGTTGATATGTATCACGAATCTCGCCATCAGGATTCACTCTCCAGATTTCTTCGGCAGATGCTGGCCATGATGCTGAAATATTCCCCAAATGAATCAAAAGATTTATCTTTAAATTAGGAAACCCTACAATATCGAATACGCCACAAGGAATACCATACTTTCCGGTATAATTGCTTGTTTGATCATAAAAAACAAACGCATTATATTCTTCACAGAATGATTCAACCGAGGCTTTTAGTTTCTCATTCCATACCGAATGCGCTCCTACAAATATTGCAATATTTCCCTTAGATAATTCAGGTAATTTACTTTCTAAATCAACTCTTTGAATTACACGTTCTTCTGGAAGTTTGCTTACAGAAAAATCAAGGCTGTAGGATGTAGTCAAATTTATATGTACGGGTCCGCCTCCATTTCTTCGAAGTTCCAATAAAGCATCATTAATTTTTAAATTACATTCCCATTCATCTTGCTCATTCTCTATTACTGGAAGATGTACACTTTTTACTGCAATATCCTTTGGTATAACAGTTCTATCAATTAGCTGATCACGATTTTGCCCCAGCCATGCAATTGGTCGCGTTGCCGTTACCGCAATAACAGGCAATTTTCTATAGTATGCTTCTGTCAATCCGGGCATATAATTTCTTGATGCTGTAGCTCCAGTGCAACAAATCACAACAGGCTCTTGAGATTCTTCTGCTAGCCCACAGGCAATATATGCTGCGGATCGCTCATCAACAGAAGAATACAATTCAAAATCTCCATCATATTGTGCACTTGCTACAAAAGACGCGTTTGCACTTCCTGGGCTTAATACCATTTTTTTTATTTTATGCGCTTTTAATAGCGATAATAGCATTTGCACATTTCTTTCACTTGAATACATAATTTATTTTCCCCTTTACTATATGCTTTTGCAGAAAGGTTTCCTTGCTATTTTTTTATTATTTTCAATACTCGTGTAAATTTAAACTTGGTTATCCTATCAACCAGTTCAACCATCTGATTATAATAGCTATTTTTTCTATATATAACAAACATTGCTATATTTGACAAAACAACTGAAAAAATCAAATTTATTATAACCTGTCCTAACAAGGAAAGCTCTCTTGTTATTCTACATAAAATACAGCATAAAAATGTAATAATGCATGCGGCAATGAAATATGTCACAAACTCTTTCATGAATTGCTTCAAGCTTCTATGAAATACATACCTAAAAACATTACTAATCATCCATGGCATTGATATAAAAACATAACTAATGATGGTTGAAAGTAATATTGCGTAAATACCCCAAAATTGAACTAATACAATGTTAAGAAACAAATTGACCATTGCCGCAATAAGCGGACGAAATCTATCCTGATGCCATACGCCCGCAGCATCCTTATACATTCCATTTACCTGCTGCATCGTTACAAGATAAAAATAAACGCAAAAAAGTGCAACAACTATTTCATCAAAAATATAATCTTTTCCTACCCAAAGTTCTATAAATGGTTGGTATACTGTTGCAAAGCAACACATACAGACAGTAACGATCCAATTTATTAAAAATGTAAGAACTCTAAAATCATTATAATTTTTTTCTGCACTCTCCGTCACCATGCTATTACCGACTCCAGCTAAACAGGAGCTAAAAACTACTGTCAATATACCCATAACAGAGGACATAATAAAATAATAGTTTTGATACATGGCAAGAATTGTCAAACCTAAAAACGCTGATATAACAATTGTGTCTGCCGAATTAACAATCGTTGCACCAAGTTTTGCGGTAAACAAGTCTTTAATTCTTTGATTAATTGTTTTGACCGTTCTATCAGGCAAGTCTCCTTTTGGTTCCATGTCTGGATACAGATGCGATGCTGCCATCGCAGTAATAACATTCGCCATTGCCTGTGTAAAAAGCATAACGATAATGTAAAGATAATAGTTATGAAACAACCATAGGACAATTAATTGTGTCGCATATTGGAGCGATGTTGTTACAATCGTTATCTTGCTCGCTATATCGCTTCGTTGATAAGCTTGAAGTAAAGAATTTTTATAGCAAACAGCCAATATGTCATTACTGTAGCTGCTAAGTTTAGCAGATATAAAATATAAACATTTAATTGTCCAGGAATATCTCCACTAATTAGTTTTGGAATCAAAGGGGTCAGCAAAACACCTACACAAGCGATTATTAGTCCAATAAAAAAATAGTATTTTTTATATAACTTTAACAATGCGCAAATAGTTGATTTGTCATTCTCAGCAATTGGCTTATACATACTATAAACCATCGCCGAACCCACTCCCAGTTCTGCAAGATTCAAAACTTGCAAAATGGATGTAAACAAACTATTTAATCCCAGATATTCTACACCCATCAGATAAATCATTGCCGTTCGCATTATAAACGGCAATAAAATCTGGTAAATCTTTAAAATGACTCCAAACACTATATTTCTTGTTGCGTTTTGAGTTCTGTTCATATCACTGTGCCTTCTCTTTTCTTTCCAATACCGTTGCTAAAATATCTGTTGTTTTATGAGCTTCAGACTTCATAAAGGTATGTTTATTACAGAGATACTTCTTGTATTCATCATAATGATTTACAAGCTGCTCAAAACGATTTTCAATAGTATCTTTTGATAAGTTTTTAAGGTCAATGCAATATTCTGCCAAATTCATTTTTTCCATAAAGCCTTTCATCTTTTGCTCATATGATATCGAAATGAAAGGTGTTCCCATCTTTGCAGAAAAAATATTACTATGGTATCGCATACCAATAACTGCGTATAATTGACCTATCAAATACTGCTGAAAGTAAGTATCATATCGCTCATCACTTGCTGTTACTACAAAATAATCATTTGTATCACAACAGAATGTACGCATCAAATCATAATCGTTTCCGTTTCCATATAATTGCGGAATAAACACCACGCCATAACCAGCCTTTGTAAGACTTGAAAGAAATTCGTGGAATACATCATGAATATTTTTTGAAATTGCAGGATTTTTAGAATACACCGGATGCCACAGTAAATCAGTAATTGTCACACCTACACATTTTTCATGTTTTTCTAAAAATCTCTTTAATTCCATATATTGATTCAGCTTTTCTTTGTTCTGCTCAATATTCACATCGTGTTGAAAAGCTGAGTCTAAGGTCAAAGAAATTGTTTTATCCGGAACAAAATCTCGTACATATTTCTCTGAAATAGGATCTCTTAACACAATAGCCTCTGAATGTTCCAGTACTTTTTTGCGCCATGAATTACGTTCTTCTCTCTGAAACGGTCCCATAGACGGAGCATAAAACATATATGGTTTATGCATTGCAATCAGCAAATCATAAATTGCAAGATAAGTTGGCTCATCACTATAATATGTATCTCCAATGCTTGGACCACCCGGTGCATGTAAAACAATATCAGCTTTAGAAATCTCCGAAATCAAAGTTTTTTCATTTGAAGAAATTGATACCCTTCCATCTGTCAGCACAGCGATTCTATGTGCAACCTTAGCTTTAGAAGAAATTGGCATAAACTGATGTATCATTTTTACATTTGATGGCATATTAGGGTACTTTGTACCCGCACCACGGATAGCTAATGTAATTTCAACTCCTGGATATGCAGCACTTATTTCATCTACCATCGCATGAACAGCCGCTTCATCGCCACGGTTGTCTGGATGACAATTAATAACTAGAATTTTCATTTTTCTTTATCCTTATAAATCAAATTTTTTTAACCATTCTGGAATAGCCAATGCTTGATACCCCGTTTCAATATATGGCTTATTTATAAACGCATCATCTATGACTATGTTGTTCCTGTCTACAATCAAGATGTTATCAGAATAAATTGGATATTCTTTTATGAACGGATTTACTGTGACCACTTTCGTTTTTGTTAACAATGCATCAAATGAACGTGTAGTAGGGCCTTCTTGTGTAGATTGCGGTACGTCTATAAGAACTTTTGACTTTCGCATATATTCGATATATTTTTCATATGTCAATGGCTGGTCATGGCAAAACTGTCCATTTGTATGTGTAGGATCATACAAATAAATGAATAGCCTGTACTCTTTTCCGTATTTTGAATACAATTCATCCGCAATTTTCTGTCGATCCGAGTGCGCTGATCCGATAAAAAGAATGTCATATAAATCTTTGGAATCATGCCCTACTATTTCATTTTGGACAAACATCGGGCAATACGAAAAATTGTACTTTTTACATTCAGAAATATTATATGCAAACTTCTCATTAAAGAACTTGATATGTGATTGTTTTATCAAATTTTTCACATCATCCCACGCATAGTAAATAAACCGCGCTTGCGGATTTCTTTCCTTTACTACTTGATAGAATTTATCAGACAAAAAAGATCCATTGATGCAAAAAACCACTGAATAGTAATTCTTCGCTGAATTTATCTTTTTAAGCGTTTGCATCAAATACTTAGCTTCAGCTCTTTCTTGATCATGTTCCTTAATTACGGAAAAAAGATTTCGCACCATCCACCGAAGTTTACTGCATTTTTTATATTCTTCGAGAATCGCTTTATCATATTGGTCGCAATTAAGCAATGTTACTTCATATTTTTTCCCCAACTGATTTTGCAAGCTTTTCTCATATCCCATAAATGAGGGCATTAAAAGTAAAAGCTTCTCCACCTAAACCATCCTTTCAGTTATATATGCTCTCTTAGCAACAGTGTTGTTTTTTCAACGATATCTCTCCAGAAAAATCGATTTATCGGAATTTGCACAGTGCTTTTTAGTTTTTCAATCCCGGATCCATTTTTTAACAGTTGCTTTGCGTTTTTATAGTGCGAAAGTTGTTCAAGCTGCCAATTGAACTTTTCGGAATTGAGAAATTTTGTAATGGCATCTTCCGTAAGCGAATCAATTTGTTTCATATTTTTGGCAAGATAATCTCTGAGCAGGAACTGCTCTGCCTCATGTGATTTCGATACGCCACTTTGACGTATTCTATAACTCAGTTCAACTTTAGGGATATTTCCAACTTTATATCCATGTGCTATTGCCCGAAGAATAAAATCATAATCTTCACAATGTGGTGTTTTGCGGTATCCTTGTAATTCAAAACAAACTTCTCGTTTTAGAAGCCACGTAGGATGACAAATACAGCTTCCCCATCGCATAAATTTTACAATTTGATTATGATTTATTGGAAACCTCATCAAAGATTTTATCGTTTTTCCATTTTCATCAATCGTTTCAATATAGCTACCAACATATCCAAATGATTGTTTTGCAAATACAGTAACTCATCCTGTATTCTGGATGGACAACTTATATCATCAGCGTCCATTCTTGCCACATATTGACCGTTACAACATTTTAATCCGCTGTTTAAGCTTTTTACAAGTCCTAAATTTTTTTCATTATGTATAATTTTAATTCGACTGTCCTTATATGATTTCAATGTTTTTTCCAGTGCGTAATTATTGGGATTATCATTGATAATCAAAAATTCAAAATTGGAATATGTCTGGTGTAAAATGGAATTTATACTCTCATCCAATTCTTTTGTTGTTTCATTGTAGGTACTCATAAGGATAGAAATTAAAGGAGTATCCATACCACATCCTCCATTTTCAAAGGTTTACTCGATTCTCTTTTTTTTATTCTGAAGCCATGTCAGAAAATAAATAGCATAAATCCACCTATGCTCCATTGTAAAATTGTATATATACTGCGACTTATTAAAAGAGGCTTTAGGATAATTTTCTATTAATATTTGGACATCTTTTCTGGAACATATTTTCCTGATATTTTGAATTGCCGTTCCAAAACCATTTTTATCAGCATAAAATACTTCAAGTTTAATGCAGGTGCGAATATGCCCAATAAAATTCGTATTCAAACGATATTGTGCCTCTTTCGGCAATCCTAATTCCTGTATTTTTGTGCCCATATAATGATACAATTCCATAACAAGTTCTAACTTATTCGGCTTGTACGTATGTGTCAAAGACCCCTCATTAAAGCAATAATAATAAACAGGTTTATGGAGAACGTATACTTTTTCGCACAGAGGATATGCCTCTACACTAAACGCCAAGTCTTCCCAGATAAGTTTTCGTTCAGATGGAAAGACAAGATTGTTTTTAGTGAACAGTTCTTTTTTATACAATTTCCCCCATGCCGTATAAGATAGGGCATCAAGTTTGTTTCCGTTGTTGCCCATCATATGAACCATAAGTGCTTTCTTAATTTCATTTCCGCTATATAAACGCTCTGGTATTGCAACTCCTTGTACTTCATTTTTATAATAGTGAGTCGCAATTACCACATCTGCGTTTGTCGCAATAGCTCGATCCAGCATGGCTGTAATCGCATCCGAAGTTAAATAATCATCCGAATCAACAAATGTAATATACTCACCAGTAGCTCTTTCAATACCATAATTTCGTGTCAAGCCAAGACCTTCATTTTCTTTATGAAATACTCGAATCCGAGAATCTTTCAGCTCATATTCCTTACAGATTGAAAGTGAACTATCTTTTGATCCATCATCTACCAAGAGGATTTCAAGATTAGAATAGCTTTGTCCAATAAGCGAGTTCACGCATCTCTTCAGATACTTTTCTACATTATACACGGGAACAACAATTGATACTTTCTGCTCCATCCTTTCTTCCTCCTTTCCCTCAATACCAATTTAATAAAATCCCCAATTTTAGAGCAAGTGTTCCGCTGAATGTCAGCCTTTTGAAAGTTGGATCAAATAAAAGTGATATTTTGTCTTTGAACACTTTTTTGTAATCGCTTGCCTTTTTCAGAAAAGCGCGATCCTCTGACTGCAGAAGGTCACTATAAGCCTCTAACATAGCTGTACTGATATTAGGATACGATTTCTTTTGTAGCGTCTTTTTCAGTCTATATTGAATTGCAGTTCCTTTTGTTCCTTCTCCCGTAACACTGGTATCATACCGAATCCAATAATAAAGTTCTTCATCCACAAAGTATACCTTACCAAACCAGTGGCATAATGTTCCAACCCACATATCATGAGGCAAATCGTCCACTTCAGGCCACACTCGACAAACCAGCTCTTTTGCACTTTTATTGATAACCGTCGCTGCACCATAATTATATGTTTTGATCAGCGTAAGTTTTTTTGTCAGCTGTTCAGGCTTCAAAACTTCAACCTGTTCATCCAAGCGATTCAGCTGAACGTCACTCCGTTGCATTTTGCAATATGCCAGCTGTGGAACTTTATCTACCTCCTGCATCACATTAATACACCGAATCAATTTATTCGGTTTCCAGACATCATCCTGATCTGCAAATGCATAATAGTCTGCATCCCTGCACATCGAAAGACCAAGCCAAAAGCTTTTTGCAAATCCAACATTTTCTCCCTTAATAATTTCAATTTTGTTTTGTGGATGATTTTGTGCATATTTTTGTTACAACTTCTACCGTATTATCTTTACTGCAATCATCTCGCACTAAGACTTGAACATCTACACCAACCTGTTCAAAAATTGAATCCAATTGTCGTTCAATATGTTTTGCGCCATTATATGCAGAAATTACAACTATTACTGTTTTCATATTTTTTCTATATTTCCTTTATATATTTCGTCGACTTTCTTTTCCACGTTTTTAATGATACTATCAACTCTAACATCATTAAAAGCCCAAAGAATAAACGGAAGAAACGAGTAATCCACCAAGTCATTATCAACAAAATTTGCTATAAAGACTGCGATTAATGCTCCTAATACACATGCGTTTTCCTTATTCTTTTTCGCCAAACAATAGGCAATCAAAAAGTAAACAAGTATAATTAAGATTCCATATCTCAATATTACATACAGATATCCATTATCCAAAACAATCGAACTTATATCTTTTCCATCAACATAAGTAGTGTTGTCTTTCACGAACGATTCATTACTCATAATATTTATAAGGTGAAGACCAATTCTTCTCATTTTAAATATCGCCAGTCTAAATCTACCTGAAAAGAAAGTGTCAATTGTGTTCCAAATTCCGCCTTTTAGTAGTAAAAACATCATTGAAAATGAAAAGATTGACATACAAGGTATACTTAAAACCGTAGTTCGATACAATATTTTATGCTCATCTTTCTTCATTTGCTTTGCAAAAACAACAAATAATGATAAAGCTAATGACAGAATTAATGCATTTCTCGAATGACAGAAAGTATTTGTGGCTCCTGCAAGTAACACAAAAAGAACTATTACGTTATCTCGTATTTTTTCTTTTACAATACAGATATAATACACTTCTAAATAAAAAATCAACAATGGCAAAACATTGCTATGGTAGAATCCAAATGAATGTCTGTTATAGTTAATTTGCTCTACTGTATTACGAGACGTTAAAATATCTGGCAACACTCCAAACATACAAAGAACCAAAACACTGATTATGCCGATTGCAATTATTCTTGAACTTGTTTTATAAACCCTTTCTATATCAACCTTTTTTGAATTATAAATAAGTAAGATTAAAACACTCCAATATAAATCTCCGGTTTTCACTCCATACAGCAATGTCACCATTAAAATAGCAACCATCCGGAAAAAATCTTTCTTCCTCAATCTCATATTAATGCAAGAAATAAAAATCAATATATATGATCCTATACGCAAATATCTCGCCAATATATCCATGCTACCGATATTATAGACATCGCCAATAAACAATGATATATACTGTATAATGTAGGACAAATAAAATAAAATTTCATCCTTTTTAAATTTTGTTATCACTTTTCTCCCCCATGATTCAACATCTGCGCAATACAAAGTAAACTAAATTTAATCGATCTAAGTTTTATGCCATAAACCAAGCTCCAACCCAAAATACGAATATATCCACAAAGCTTACTGCTAAAACCATTAAGGCTAGAATAATATAACGTATCATTTATTCTGATGCGGAACCGATTCCAGTATTTTTGAACATTCCTGCTGTCACTACGCTGAAAAAAATTTTGATATATTTTTACCGGAAGCGTGCAGAATTTCAACTCTTTTTTCCGAAAATCATCAAACAATTTTGTGTCAACGCAATCCATAAACAACCCTTCGTCATAGGTATACCCTTTGTATGCTTTTAATCTTACAGCAAGACAACTGTTGATCGCATTGAATTTATTCTGTGGAATTTGTTGTTCTGGGGATTTAATATACTTTCCTTTCAGCCAACCTGACTCATTTGGCGAATAAATCACGCCATTTTGCCCATATATCACCGGCACAAATACATCAAACGTTTTATCCACCACTTTATTTTTCAAGCAATCAAAGTATTCCTGTTTTACAGGTGTATCATCGTCAAACCAGATTACAATATCATCCTCAGACTTATCTTTTAGGATAGAAAGTGCATAATTGTATGCTTTTGATAATCCAACGTTTCCTCCCATACTATGATAGGTCAGCAAATCAATTGGGAAATATTCCTTGTTTTCTACCACATAGTCATCTGTGCTATTATCTAATACAATAATATGAAGTTGCTCTTCCTTGAGCTGCATTAAATGCGAAACCGTAATCGATTCCTGTATTTTTTTGTTGTATAAAACAACAACTGCATAATATTCGATCATCATTCCCGCCTTGCTTAGTTTTTTTTGTATTTGAGAAATACATCTTCATACTGTCCGCAGATCTTATTCCACGTGTACTCTTCTGCCACTCGTTTTTTTGCCCTCTGTCCCATCTCTGTAATTTCATCTGCACTCATTTGATCTGCTTTATCTATCAGCTTTGCAAGGCTCCACGGCTTACGGCTCCAATAAAGAGCACAATCCTCTGCGACTTCTTTATTAAAGCAACATCAACCAGCAGATTCAGATCCGTGCTGCCAAGAGCCTCAATCAACGACGGGTTTGTACCACCAACCGTATGGCCATGGAAATAGGCATAGGCGTTCTCTCGAATTTTCTTCAGCAATTCCTGATCATAAACAGTGCCAACGAACTTAATTCTCTTATCGCTCTTGAAATGAAGTTTTTCCTCAAGCTCATTCAGGAATTTGTCATTTACATTTGTGATAATGGCAAAGTCTTTTTTGCTCTTGCTCTTCATGAACTCTCGGATCATAACTTCAAAAGAGTTCTCCGGTACAAAGCGACCGACGACAAGGTAATATTCCTTCTTCGTCAGTCCTTTTTCTTTATACCAGTTCACTAGCTTTTCATCATCATCGGACAGCTTGCTAAGGGTCAAATCTGCACCATACGCAATAAACGTAGTCTTCGGATTTCGACCCTTAATGCCCTTTCCGTCATAGCACTCGTGGATATACTTCTCGATGTTCACTGAGTCACAGATAGCAAGGTCGCAGTATTTAACCATCATCTGCTCAGAAATCTTCCAGTATTTCCGAATCGGTGCAGACCACTTCGCTCTCATCCACTCGTGTCCGTCCGGATTCAGGTACACAGTGCCGCCCAGCTTATGAATTTCTTTGTAGAAATGAGCCGCAAAAGGTCCAATGCGGCAAGCCATAATGTAAACAATCGGATTTTTGATCTTATGTTCTTTTATGTATTTGCAGCAAGCATTCAATGCTGCAACATCATAATAAATGGCCTGCGCCGCACCAATTTGAGGGATATCAATTTTGAAACAATGTGCATTGTGGAACTCGAACTCGTGATCATTAATTCTGGTCACACCTTCCACTTTTGTTTCATCCATGCAGCCGTCACCGTTAGCCTTACACGCCACATGATATTTAATATTTTTCTTATTCTGATGGTACTCCGTGAGCTTGTAAACAAAGGTTTCATATCCACCGTATGCGCCTAAGCTCTTGGCTCCTACCAGAAATACGTGCTGTACTTCGTTTTCCCGCTGCATTCTTCCTACCCTGTGTTCTTAAAATTTAAAAGTATCCTTCAGACCAAGCCACTTCTGGTCCTTATCACTCAAGTTCAGTACAGTACCATCTTCCAGCGTGTAGCCTTCTGCGCTGGCACTACCCTTGTACTCGCCCTTCAACTCCGGCCATTCAATGCCAATCTCCGGGTCATTCCAAGCCATGCCACCTTCATCATTCGGATGCCAGAAGTCATTGACCTTGTAGCAGAACTCTGCTTCATCACTCAGAACCAGGAAGCCATGTGCAAAGCCTTCCGGAATGAGGAACTGTTTCTTATTCTCCGCGGACAGTGTAACGCCATACCACTTGCCATAGGTTTCAGAGTTGCTTCTAAGATCAACCGCAACATCAAACACAGTGCCACGCACGGCACGTACTAGCTTGCACTGCGGATACTGCTTCTGGAAATGCAGGCCACGCAGCACGCCCTTTGTGGACATAGACTGGTTATCCTGTACAAAATGAATGTCGATGCCAGCTTCCTTCATATCTTTTTCGTTGTAGGTTTCCATAAAATAGCCACGGGCATCACCGTGAACAGCAGGCTCAATAACACAAAGTCCTTCAATGCCGCCTACATTTTTCTCAACTTTAATCTGTCCCATTTCTTCTATCTCCTCTATTACTGCTCGATCTCTTTCAGGTAACGGCTCAGTGCATCTTGCCAAGTCGGAAGCGGAGTAAAGCCAGCTTCCACCAGCTTGCTCTTATCTAACGACTGTTGAACGGACGAGCTGCCTTGCTCAGACCATACTCTGCCGTGGTCACCGGCAGGACTTCCGTCTTATATCCAGCCTGACGATAAATTTCCTTTGTGAAATCATACCAACTGATATAGCCACCCTCATTAGTTGCATGGTAATAGCCGTACTTCTCAGTCTCATTCATATCGACGAGCAGTCGAGCTAAATCATATGTATAGGTCGGTGTGCCAATCTGGTCATTAACCACACGAACAATATCGTGGGTCTTGCCGACATTCAGCATGGTCTTGATAAAGTTCTTACCATTCAAGCCAAACACCCATGCAATGCGGACAATGAAATACTTGTCCAGCGTCTGGCTGACTGCCAGTTCACCTTCCAACTTCGTCTGGCCATACACATTCAGTGGCTTGTAATCCTTGCAGTCCGGCTGCCAGGGCTCAGTGCCCTGACCGTCAAACACATAATCCGTGCTGATATAGGTCATCTTGCAGTCCAATTTCTTGCAGATATTTGCAATGTTCTGAGTGCCACCTGCATTGATAGCACGGACTTTCGCCACTTTATCGTCGTCCTCTGCCATATCCACAGCAGTCCATGCTGCACAATGGATCACGGCATCCGGATTTACTTCTGTAATAACTTTTTCAACGGCATCTTTATCAGTAATGTCCAGTGCTACATACGGTGCTTTTGTTACCGCAGAACCGTCTGACACGCCGCTGTAGTTTTCCTGAATATCAGAACCCACACCTTCGTGACCGCGCTTTAGCAGCTCATTCATCACATCATGTCCCAGCTGACCGCCAACGCCTGTTACAAAAAACTTCATGTTCTTTCCTCCTGTTAGCGGTTGCTGTACATTTTCTCGTAGTAGTTCTGGTATTCACCGCTGATAATGGTCTCCCACCACTCACGGTTATCGAGATACCACTGAATAGTCTTCTTGATGCCATCCTCAAACTTGGTCTCCGGCAACCAGCCCAGCTCATTGTGAATCTTGGTCGGTCGATGGCATAACGCATATCATGACCCTTACGATCACCAACATGGGTAATCAGACTCTCCGGCTTGCCCAGCTCCTTGCAGATAATCTTCACGATCTCAATGTTCTGCTTCTCGTTGTGGCCGCCGACATTGTAGACTTCGCCCACACGACCCTTGTGGATAATCAGATCAATAGCCTTGCAGTGATCTTCAACATACAGCCAGTCACGGACATTCAGACCTTCGCCATAAACAGGCAGCGGCTTGTCAGCCAGTGCATTGGCGATCATCAGCGGAATCAGCTTCTCCGGGAAGTGATACGGGCCATAGTTGTTGGAGCAACGAGAAATGGTCACAGGCAGGCCGTAGGTACGGTGGTAAGCCAGAACCAACAGGTCAGCAGCAGCTTTGGAGCTACTGTACGGAGAGCTGGTATGAATCGGAGTCTCCTCAGTGAAGAACAGGTCAGGACGATCCAGCGGCAGGTCACCGTAAACCTCATCGGTAGAAACCTGATGATAACGCTGAATACCGTACTTGCGGCAAGCATCCATCAGCACAGAAGTGCCGATAATATTGGTCTGAAGGAAGATGCCAGGATCTTCAATAGAACGGTCAACATGAGACTCTGCCGCAAAGTTGACCACGATGTCCGGATGTTCTTCTTCAAACAGTTTATTCACAGCTTCACGGTCACAAATATCAGCCTTCACAAAGCGGAAGTTCGGATTATCCATAACAGGTGCCAGTGTGGACAGATTTCCTGCATAGGTCAGCTTGTCCAGACAGATAATCCGATAATCCGGATACTTCTTCAGCATGTGGAACACAAAGTTACTACCAATAAAACCAGCACCACCGGTAACAATAATTTTCATGATTTTAATCTCCTCTACACTTATCTATGTATTTTTTACTCGTTTCTAATTAGTACAGATGTTCCTGATACTTGCCGTCCATGACGTCCTTCAGGTACTGACCATACTGGTTCTTCTTCATGACCTCATAGACTTCCATCAGTTCATCCTTGCTGATCCAACCATTCAGGTACGCAATCTCCTCCAAGCAGGCAATCTTGCGATGCTGATGCTGCTCCACGGTCTTCACAAAGTTGGTAGCATCAACAAGGCTCTCATGTGTACCAGTATCCAGCCAAGTAAAGCCCTGACCCAGCAGTTCTACATTCAGAGTACCATCTTCCAGATAAATACGGTTCAAATCGGTAATTTCTAATTCACCACGCGCAGAAGGTTTCAGGTTCTTTGCAAACTCGACCACACGGTTATCGTAGAAATACAGACCGGTTACGCAATAGTTGCTCTTCGGATGCTCCGGTTTTTCCTCGATAGAAATGGCCTTACCGTTCTTGTCAAACTCAACAATTCCGAAACGCTCCGGATCGTCCACATAATAGCCAAACACCGTTGCACCCTTGCCGCTCTCAGCGTTTTCTACTGCGGCAGTCAATCTTTTCTTTAATCCATGACCGGCAAAAATGTTATCGCCCAGAACCATTGCCACAGAATCGTTTCCGATGAAATCAGCACCAATGATAAAAGCCTGTGCCAGTCCATCCGGGGACGGCTGAACAGCATAAGTCAAATTTACACCAAACTGGTGTCCATCGCCCAGTAGGTTCTCGAAACGAGGTGTATCCTGCGGTGTGGAGATGATCAAAATGTCACGGATGCCAGCGTTCATCAGAACGGACATCGGATAATAAATCATCGGTTTATCAAAAATAGGTAAGAGTTGCTTGCTCGTCACTTTCGTTAATGGATACAGACGAGTGCCCGATCCACCTGCTAAAATAATGCCTTTCATAACATCTATTCCTCCGTCTTTTAATCTTTAAAAATATCTATGTACACATCCATATGGATGGTATTTCTCTCTAATTTCTGCTGTGTTCACCACACAATCGGCTAAATGTTTTCTTATGCTGTCGTATCCAATTACCCCAGCAATCGTGTTTTCTACTTCATAAAACATCCGTTGAGTACACTCGTCTCTATTTCTCTATAGCCGAAGTGCTGTTTTATACAGTCGAACCCCGTATACCCTGCAATGATGTTTTTTCTAAGTGTTGGATTGTTGAATCGAACCCTGTCGGCGCATGAGTTTTGTTAAAACCGTATATATCACCCAGTCCAATTTCGTCATTCATTGTTCATTATGAATAAATCATGCACTCTCACCGCCCAAAACATGTATTTATCATCGCCATCTATGCTCTACTCAACAGCTGTTTTATGAAGTAGAAATCATCTGTTTTTCTCTATTTTTCATGACTCAACAAACCGTAATGATGTAGGTGTCATTAGTGGGTCAGATAGTGTACTCAACAGCATTTTCAGACGTTAATGATAAACTCATGGATTTTTGTTGTTTTCTCCTGTTTTCCGCCATTTCTATGATTCTTCTGAAAAGGATGTGCCAATTTGTGCCACAGGGGTCAAAAGTTCAGCGTTTTGTATGAGTATCTAGCATTTATAGCTCATATAGCTGTGAAATATAGCCAATTTCAGCAACTCAATTAGTGTGCAAAACAGGTTCTTTTCGACTATGCTACGTCAATATGGTTTGTTGAGTAGACATTGCCAGTTATATACATTCCGTTTGTAATGATACTTAACATATTTTTGTGACTTATGGCCTATTAAAACAGCATTTAGCCTTGGTCCAATAATATCATGTACATTTCTAGCTTATTTGCTCCAGTTTGTAAACATTATGAAGCAACTTTCTTCACAGTAATGTCGAATCTTTTTCCTATTTTGT
>ENA-OQBT01000658-OQBT01000658.1-human-gut-metagenome-genome-assembly--contig:-NODE-658-length-19413-cov-2.865498_pt1 | contig 19413 bp, 24 predicted proteins | sample MGYA00242749_ERZ504557 | MGnify/ENA primary metagenome ERZ504557 (study PRJEB26092, sample SAMD00036243) | human gut metagenome | host: Homo sapiens | study: EMG produced TPA metagenomics assembly of... | reverse complement strand
CTTGAACCTTCGGATGATTAATGTCGGTTTTCATGTAGTTGCTTACTTCAATAACCGATACGAAAGAAGCAGTCGGTTCCAAAACGGCGCCGATAGCAATTTACGAAGGGTAATTTCCTTCGCCGTAACTTCTTCCAAAGTCGGCTGCAAGAACCAAATCATGATGTCCCCTTTGCCGCCCGCTACATTGTACAACGCATAGCTGGAAGTTTCCGCTTCATGACCGGCTTCCAATTCAGCATAAATGCTTTGAATTCAGCTAAAGCTTTAATCTGACGTTCCGTATCCAGGACTGTCCATTTTCAAATTAATTTGTATGTAGCGTGAATACTGAACCAACCTTCATAGGTCAAAACCGCTTTTTCATCAACACTCATGTCGTTCTGACTCATAGCGCCGGGATGTCCCATATGCTGTTCACTCATTGTAAATTCCTCCTTTTAAAAAAATTATTTATGTTCATTCACTAAATAGTATGTATTGTCATTCTGTAAATGTTATTTATCTTCATTTACACAATGTTAGTTATCTTCATTCACCAAATGTTGTACCAAATCATGAGCCTGACGCACACCATCCGGCATGCCCACGCCATCAAACGGCGTACCGATCATGTGAAGGCCGGGATACGCTTTAGCGGCGTAGTCCTTAAGGCGCGCTACCAAATCGCGATGACCCACTTTATACTGCGGCATGCTCTTATCGAGACGAGTCAGTTCAACCCATAATGGTTTGGCGCTAAATTTCATGATACGCTGAATTTCCTTAACAGCCAATTCTTTTAAAGCCTCACCATCGAATTGCTGCACCGTATTATCCCCCGGTTTGCCCATGAACACGCGCAATACGACTTTGTCCTGCGGTGTCGTCTGAGGCCACTTAGCGGTGATATAAGTGCAAGCCGTAAGCGGTGTATCCGTCTTACGGGTAATTACAAAACCGGTCCCATCCAGCGGCGCATCAAAAGTCGCGCGGTCAAAACCCATTACGGCGATGGCACAAGTAGATAAGTCCATATTCATTAATTCGCCAAAATGAGCATCATCCGCAAACCACTTTTTGTAACTCTGCGGTGGGGTGGTAATAACTACTTCTTCGTAAGGGGTCTTCACCGTACCGCCTAAGACATAACCGTCTTTTACTTTTTCAATAGACGTTACAGGCGTACTCTTATGAAGCGTTACATTGGCCGGCATTTGCGCCACCAATTCATCAATAATCGATTCCAAACCACCGGTAAGCTGACGGAATTGACCGCTCGGTTTTACATTCGTTGCGGCTCGTTGCTTGCGCGCTGCCAACATACCTTTAACCATATTGCCATGTTTGCGCTCCAAACTGTGGAATTCCGGGAATGTCGCATCGAGGCTCAACTCATAAATATCGCCGCCGTAAATCCCCGACAACAATGGCTCGATAAGTTTATCCATCATTTCATTTCCCAAGTGATATTTGAAAAAATCGCCTATGGACACATCCCCATCCGTCGGATAAGCTTTTGAAAATATCCTGCATAGCGCGGATTTTACCGGACCATGACAACAAAGTAGATTTGGCAAAAGGCACAAACTCTGTAGGAATCCCTACAATGGAGCCCCCCGGTATAGGGAACATACTGCCTCTGTCATAGATGAAAGCCTGACCGGTAGCATTGGTAACCAGCGTATCGCCCAGCCCCAATTCATTGATTAAATCCGTCATAGCCTGCTTACGGGCTAAATAGGAATCAGGCCCCACTTCCACTACATAACCGTCCACACGTTTCGTTTTAATTTTACCGCCAAATCGCTGTTCTTCTTCGAACACATCAATCTGCCAGTCCGGCTTAGCTCGGCCCAAATAGTAGGCCGTCGAAAGGCCCGTCAGACCACCGCCAATCACCGCTACTCGACTCATTCTGTCACCTCATCTTCTAAAGGTAAATGTCGTACCGCCTGCGCCATGGCTTTTACAAAAAGCGCATCCGTATTCGGCATCGGTACGCGCTTGTAGGCAACCCCAAGCTCATCGCAAAGAGCTCTACAAGCAATATCATTATCATATAATATTTCCAAATGGTCACATACGAACCCGATAGGTACATACACAACCGCTTTCACATTATCTCTCGCCACGACTTTGCGAGTCACCGTTGCCACATCCGGCGTCAACCAGTCACCGCGTACACCGGCACTTTGCCAAGCCATTTCATAAGTCCTAAGACCTACGGATGCAGCAATGCGCTTAGCCGTAGCTTGAACAGCTTCCGGATAGGTGTCACCCATGTGAATTACGTGGTACGGCAAACTGTGGGCCGTAAAGATTACGCCGACCTCAGCCGGATTTGTTGTTTCCGCCGGAATGGCTGTTTCAACCGAATTCGTTATGTCCGACGAATTTGATGAATCTGTCCGACGCAATAGGCCTACGGTTTCCGCCAGCGTCGTTTCCAACGCCTGATGCCAATAGGCCAGGAACTCCGGTTCTTCATTCCAGGCCGCCACTTCCCGAATTTCCATTTGATAACGAGCCGCCCGTCGTTTGGCTCGTTCAAAATAGGAAGCCGTCGCAAAGAGTGAAAAATACGGCGCCATCACAATAGCCACCGCCTTCGTGATACCCGCTTCACCCATGGCCGTCACCGCATCTTCAATAAATGGCGGCATATGCTTATGGCCGATATATAATTCATAGCTTACATCATCGCTATGCTCGTTAAGCTGCTTAGCTAATAATTCCGCTTGCCCTTCGGTTAAAGCCCCCAGGGGCGACAAACCGCCGATGCTTCATAGCGTTTTTTCAAAACCGCTACTTCCGCCTCCGTCGGTGCATAACCGCGGCGAATGCTTGTATAATAAGGCATCAAATCGGCTTCAGCGGTTGGTGTGCCGTAATCCATCACCAATAACCCGATTCGCTCTTTCATTCCGTCCCTCATCGCGCCGTCACTTCATGCACATAGGACACGATGCGCTTCAATACATCCGGATTAGCTTCCGGCACAACCCCATGGCCCAGGTTAAAAATATGACGACCATGTTCCTTACCTTCCGCCAAGATGCGATCGATTTCGCCCTGAATCACCGGCCAATCCGCAAATAAATAGGCCGGATCCAAATTGCCCTGCACCGCCTGCGTAATCCCCATAGCTTTCGCATCGGCAATCGGCGAACGCCAATCAAGGCCGATTACATCAACCGGCAATTGGCGCCACAGCGGCAATAAGTGATACGTCCCTACGCCGAACATGGTGATTGGCGTAGTCGGGAACTTAGTCTTTAAGGCCGTAATTAACTCTTTCATAAACGGATAAATGCGGGCTTCGTATTCGCGCGCACTCACGGCACCTACCCAAGAATCAAAAATCTGGATGGCGGCGGCACCTGCTTCGATTTGCGCACCTAAATAGACAATGCTCATGGCTGTCAATTTTTCCATCAACGCATCCCACAAATCAGGACGCGTCACGAGCATTTGCCGCGTTTTCTGATACGTCTTCGAAGGGCCCCCTTCCAGCATGTAACTGGCTAAAGTAAACGGGCCCCGCCAAAACCGATGAGCGGCACCTTAAGTTGCTCTTTCGTCAGAATACGAATTGTTTCCAACACATGAGGCAAGGACTCCGCCATATCGAGAGCACCGATAGCGGCAATATCTTCCGCCGTGCGAATCGGATTGCCGATAACCGGACCAATGCCGGACTTGAGCTCTACCTCCACCCCGATAGGCACCAAAGGAGTCATAATATCTTTATACAAGATAGCAGCATCTACATTATATTCTTCAACGGGCAAGCGCGTAATATAAGCGCAAAGCTCCGGTTGTTGTGTTATTTCGAACAAGGAATATTTTTCCTTAATACGGCGATATTCGGCTTGGCTGCGGCCTGCTTGCCGCATAAACCATACGGGGCAATGAGACGTTTCTTCCCCGCGTATCATTTGTAAGTATGTCGAATTCATAAGGTATCTTCTTTCCTTTGTTATACGCAATTTTATCGTTTGGTAAAGGCACTATCTACACTGTAGCGGCCCGGACCTGCGATAAAGAGCATAATGGCGCCGAACATCATCTGTGAAGGATAATCCCATCTAAAAAATCCGGCGTCCCATGCGGCTGCAGTCGCAATGAATAAAGTGAATGCAATCAATAGCGCGCCGAGACGTGTCAAAAAGCCCAAAATAAGAAGAAATCCGCCTAAAAGTTCTGCCCCGGCCGCGGCCATACCGAGCAACAAAAAACCGTCCGGTACACCGAATTGAGCCGTCGTATGACCGATGGCATATAAATTTTGCTCACCACCGGCAAATTTGAAATATCCGTGAACCATCATGATAAACCGAATACGATGCGATAAAACAACAATCCGAAATCATGATAGCGAAATAAATTATGAAATAGCATATTCATTCTGCTTCGTTATTCTCCTTATTTGCTGACTTTATTTGATTACTTTGGCGTAGCCGTTAACAATCGGCCACAAGGTATCATCATCGGCACTGTTAAGAGCGATGACGCGAACACTCGGTCCGAAATATAAATTATCGTACAAAACTACATGAAGGGTTTCACCGTAAATTACAGTGCTTACCATATTGTCAAAACGCAAAGTACCGGTATAGGTACCGTTTTTCTGCAAAGTTAACGGTTCGATGACACGATACTGTTGGAATACATTTTGGCCGCCTTCATTGATTAATTCGGCCAATTCCGGCAATACGGAATCTTCTTGTTTGTCTTTATTTTTCGTACTGAAAGAAAAGACCGGCATTTCACTTTCAATGCCCAAAGTACGAAGGCCCTGTTCACCAAGACGAATATCCGCTACGATGCCGTAGCTGAACACATTGTCTTTTTTATAACGCAATTGGTACACATCGGCACTCAATACGCCGCGATTCAACAAGTACTGCTGAATATCCTCACTGTTCGTAAATAAAGCTTTTTCCGAACCGGCCGACAAGGTAACATTCGTCGGTGCCTTAATATCTTTAATAGCTGTAGTGGCCGGTGTGGCCGCCTGCACAGCACTCCCCACACTAAAGGTAAGCGCCAACACAGCCGCTGCACACCAAGTAGTTAGTTTCATGCACAACTCCTTTTTGCTGACTGACTATTCTGACTCTTCTGCTTAACTGCTAACAGTCCGGCAACAAGGCCGGACCGACTAGCATATTACTGTAAATTAATCTCAATAACTACCGGCTAACGATGAGCTTACTCCTGCTAACGGTTAGCTTATTCCTGCTAACAGTTAACTTATTCCGGCTAACATTAACCTTTTTTCTGTGCTTTCGCCCAGCTGTCACGCAGGCCCACAATACGGTTCATCACGATATGTTCAGGGGTGCTGTCCAAATCGGTTACGAAATACCCCTGACGCAAGAACTGGAAGTGGTCGCCCGGTTTCGTCGTTTTGAAAGCCGGTTCCCCTTTACCCTGCATTACTACCAAGGAATTTGGATTAAGCTGTTCTAAGAAATCTTTGCTTTCCCATTCTTCTTCAGGTTTTAAGAGATAATCGTACAAGCGAATTTCCATGTCCACCGCCGTGGAGGCTTCCACCCAGTGCAAGGTGCCTTTTACTTTACGCTGGCAACCGCTGCCGCTGCGGCTTTCCGGATCATAGGTACAATGAATTTCTTTAATAGAGCCGTCTTCGTTTTTAATGACTTCATCGCACATAACGATGTAAGCACCTTTGAGACGAACTTCTTTGCCCGGGGTCATGCGGAAGAATTTTTTCACCGGAACTTCCATGAAATCGTCCTGTTCAATGTAGATTTCACGACCGAACGGAACTTCACGAGTACCCATAGCTTCATTTTCCGGATTGTTTTCAATGGTCATCATTTCCGTCTGACCTTCCGGATAGTTAGTAATAACCACTTTTACCGGGTTAATAACCGCCATCTGACGCGGTGCTTTCATCTTCAAATCTTCACGAATACAGAATTCGAGAAGCGCAATATCTACCACACTATCCGCTTTAGCTACACCGATGCGCTGACAGAAATCGCGAATCGAAGCCGGTGTATAACCGCGACGACGCAAACCGGAAATGGTAGGCATACGCGGATCATCCCAGCCGCTTACGAGATTCTTTTCAACAAGCTGACGCAATTTACGTTTACTCATGACCATGTTGGTAACATTTAAGCGAGCAAATTCAATCTGCTGAGGTTTTTCCGTATCCGGCCAATCTTCAAGAACCCAATTGTAAAGCGGACGATGCACTTCAAATTCCAAAGTACATACGGAATGGGTGATACGTTCAATCGCATCTTCTACAGGGTGAGCAAAGTCATACATCGGATAAATGCACCATTTGTCGCCCGTGCGATGATGTTCCGCATGCATAATACGATACAATACTGGGTCACGCATTACGATGTTTGGCGAAGCCATATCAATTTTGGCACGAAGCACTTTTTCACCGTCTTTATACTTGCCTTCCTTCATTTCTTCAAAAAGACGCAAGTTTTCTTCTACCGGACGGTCACGATATGGGCTGTTGGTGCCCGGCGTACCGAAATCGCCGCGAGTTTCTTTAATCTGTTCCGGCGTCTGATCATCCACATAGGCTTTGCCTTTTTTAATCAATTCTTTCGCATATTCATACATGGTGTCAAAGTAGTCGGACGCAAAATATTCGCGGTCGTCCCAATCAAAACCGAGCCATTTTACATCGGCTTCAATGGATTTCACATATTCCACTTCTTCTTTGGACGGATTGGTGTCGTCAAAACGAAGGTTCGTAAGACCGTTATAGTCATTGCCCAAGCCGAAGTTTAAGCAAATCGACTTAGCATGGCCGATGTGAAGATAGCCATTCGGTTCCGGTGGGAAACGAGTATGCACACGTTTGCCGTACTTACCGGATTCGTTATCTTTATTTATAATCGCCTCTATAAAATTAACTGTTTCATTATTTGGAGTTTCCAACAACAATCATCCTCTCTGCGACTTAATGTCCGTTTATTTACATCTCTTTATTTTATCATAAATAGAGACTTATTGATAGCTAAAGTCCGACCGCAACGGACTTCGTATCGAAGCGGCCAAACAATAGTATCGAAGCGGTCAAACACTAATTACCCCTTATAGTTTACTTCCTTATTTACGCATGTTTTAAGCGGTTTTCCCTGCAAGCCCAGAATAATGTTATCGGCCGTAAGCATAGCCATGTCACGACGGGTACGGTCTGTGAAGGAGCCAATGTGCGGTACCACCAGCACTTTACCGGTCTGCAAAAGCGGATGATCAGCGGTAACGGTTCCGGATCCGTTACATCCAAAGCGGCATAGTCGATTTCCCCTTCATTAAGAGCCCACACGAGCGCATCGGTGTCCACGATTTTACCGCGGCCCACATTGACAAACAGCGCATCATTTTTCATCTTTTTGAACGCCTCTTTGTCAAACATGTGATACGTTTCCGGCGTTAACGGAGCCATAACGAGGACCACATCGCTTTCGGCCAAGAGTGTATCGCGATCACGGTATTCAACCATGTATAAATGCTCATCCGCACGTTTATGACGATTGTTGTAAATAACGGTCATACCGAACGCCCGGGCACGGCGCGAAATGGAAATCCCGATGGCGCCAAGTCCGATAATCCCCAAAGTCGAACGACTTAAATCTTTACCTTTAATATTGGACGGACGTTGTGCCCACATACCGCTTTTGACAAAATCCGCATTTTCCACAATGCGACGGCTCGCCGCTGCCACAAGCGTAAAGGCCAATTCGGCTACCGATTCGGTCAAAACGTCAGGTGTATTGCCGTAAGGAATCTGACGGGCCGTCAAATCATCCACCGTCACATTATCGTAGCCCACCGAAGCTTGCGCGATAACTTTTAAATTCGGTGCATCGGCGATTAAATCGGCATCTACTTTGACAGTATTAATACTCCAGAGAGCATCGGCCTCCTTGAGCCATTCTTTCAAAGTTTCACGGGGCATTGGCGTCTTTTCCGTCCATTGCTTAATCGTCACATGTTCACCTAAATAGGCAAGCGCATCTTTACGAACCAAACCTGGTACAACTACAACTGGTTTACTCATTTGTGTCAACCTCCCGGACATATATAAAATCATTTGTATGTAAAAAATCTAAAACTTCGAAGAGTTATAAAAACTCTAAAAGCTGTTGCAACATATCTGAAAAAAACAGCCGAATTGTCAATCAAGTAAATTGATATCATCTCTCTCTTATTATATACAATTTGAGGCCATAGATAAAACAAAATCATAGATATTTTTAAATAAATAAATCTTTTGGTACTTTAGAATATTTTAATTGCTTTTTCATGGTAAAAAATATCTCCTTTGTGCTCATGTTTTTCAGGAATATTACAACTATTTACTTTATCTATTCATCAATCTATGTTATAGTTAACTTATCGATAAATACAAACAATTAATCATTCTCCCAAGCTCGTCAATTACGTATTGTGAATTTATTTGAAAAGAGGAACTTCCTATGGCATATATCGACGCATTAACTGAACAAGAAGTTACACTACGTGATTTTAAATCTGTATTAAATCGACTCATGACCAATTACAATCCAAAGAAACCGGTTACGATTACCATCGAAGAAGACGGTGAATCACGTACATTTTCATTAGTACCGAAACGTACGCGCCGGCGCTCAAACGGTGAGGCATTTGCCATTAAGGAAATCCCGTTTGAAACGTTGGAAGAACCAAAAGAACCGGGTACTTACATGGCCATTGATACGTTTAATATTGCTGAAAACACACCGATTCCGTTTGTATACGGCTTGTATGTAGATTTTGACGGCATTCGGGATTTACGCTTTTTTAACGACCGTGCCAGTTGTCAAAAATGGCTTAACAAGAAGATCAAATTACTTGAAAAATAGGCGATGTATATAAAACTGTTTGATAAATATTCTAATGGATTCACCCGGCTTGAAATCCATTAAATTAGTTTTAAGCACATCGTATTTATTTAATATAAGCTCTTTTATATCGAAAAAAATATATTTATAATATTTACATGATTGTATAAAAACCGGCTTAGGTCGGTCATGAATCAGCATTACACTTGGGAGGACTTATGAAAATCGCAACCTTTACAACGCCATCCGGCTTCCGCCAATGGGGCGTTATCGACGACGAATCACAAACTATTCTCGCAGTGCCGATTTGGAAGAAGCATACTTCTCCTTCCTACCGGAAACGATTGAAGAGCTCATCAGCTTAGGTGACGAAGGCGTGTTATTATTAGCTACAGCTTTGGAAAAACACAATGAATCACCTGTAGCCGTGCCTTACAATCTCAGCGATGTAACCATCGATACACCGTTCAGCCACATCGCAACATTATCTGCGTGGGCAAAAACTACCGCGAACACATCGTTGAATTCGACAAAACGGCCGACGAACCGGAGTTCCCTATTTTCTTCAGTAAATTACCGACAGCCGTAACCGGCCCTAACCGCGTAATTCCGTTGCATCCGAATGCAACTTCACAAGTGGATTACGAAGGCGAACTGGCCATCATCATCGGCAAACGAGCCAGCAACATTCCGGAAGATGAAGTATATGATCACATCTTCGGTTACACCATTGTAAACGATGTAACGGCACGCGATTTACAGCGTCGTCACAATCAGTGGTTCTTAGGTAAAAGCCTGGACGCTTCTGCCAATGGGCCCTGCCATTTTAATCGGCAACAAACAACCGCGCGACTTTGAAATTCGCACCTATGTTAACGACGAACTTCGCCAATCGGGCTCCACAGAAGATTTAATCTTTTCCATCCCGACCTTGGTTAGCACCTTAAGCCGCGGCATCACCTTGGAACCGGGCGACATCATCGCCACCGGTACGCCATCGGGTGTAGGCGTCGGTTTCGAACCACCTCGCTTCTTGCAGGAAGACGATCTCGTATCCATCACCGTACCGGGCATCGGTACCTTATCTAACACCGTAAAACGATCCGCACCGATTACGGAAATCGAAGATTACGAAGATTTCTAAGACAAGAACTAAACAAAAGGGCTGCAACGAAATATCCCCCTAAGTCATTAACTTGACGCTTATAGCTTATTGCGTTAAGATATACATAAGACGAGCCGTCATAGTGATTAGTACCGCTAGGCTCATCTCTGGTGAAAATAGGAAATTGAGAAATAGCCTAGTCGTTACTTAACGATTAGGTCATTTTTCATGCAGAATTAAGACCACTAAGGTAGATAACTAAAAAATAAATTAAACAAGGTACTGTAACGAATTGATTTTTTATTCAATTCGTTACAGTACCTTTTCTTTATCCATTATAGTTTTTATCAAATCACATATATCATCAAATATTATATGCTGTGCATAGCTATACTCATATTGATATATCTCCCAACGTTTTTGCATTTCTTTACTATGTTTAACAGAATCCAAAATGTTAGGATAATCAGAAAAAATAAACACCGAATTTCTTCTCGTTGCCGTTTTATGTATTGCCTCAAATAATACTGAAAAATCAATCCGTTCCTCAAAGAGTTTTAAAAGTAAAAAGACATCGTAATAATCTCTCGGTCTTGTGCTCTGATCACCTCTGGATAATATGGTTTCAATTTTTTCTGCCAATACAGTAACAAAGCTATACGCCAAAATTGAGATACTTCTATTCTCAAATAATAATGGATATGAGTATTTAATCTCCTTCGGGCTGATACTATCACCGGTTGTAATATCTATTTTTAAATCTACAGCTAATTTCGAATTAGCATATTCTCCTTTTAAGGCTGCTCTATAACCAGCATAATCATCCGTTTCCCGTATTTCCTTAATTGAACTCAACACAAATGCAACTTCATCATTAAGCTGTATATCAATTATCTCTGATATCATAGATTCTATACTTTTTTGAGTAACTGGATATCCTTTAATTGTTGCATCCATATCCATTGTTGATCGTGCTGATAAACCGGCAATAGAAGCAATCAAAAATCCGCCCTTAAGAATAAACTTATCTTTATAAGATGATAAAGACATTCGTTCTAAAAATCGTTCTAACATAAAGTTTTGTAAAATAGATTGAGCTGTTATCTGTTTTTCCTTCGCAACTTTTTTGATTAATGCTTTAAATTTCATAACATTACTCATTGCAATACCTCTAAATAAGGTCTAATTCTCTTATCCACTTTTAGTATTTTGGCATAAAATGACAATAAGGGAATATTTTTAGACTTACTACTCATATATTGTTTGAAGGCATCTGTTATCACTTGAATTTCAACTCTATTAGTGACTTTCACAATATCACAAAGTGTTCTCTCAATATTATACGCTCTGACCAAATTACCTGATGGACTAGTCACCTCTTCAACACCTAACTCAAATACATCTTTCTTTACTTTATTGCATCTAAACCCACTTCTAATGGGGGCCGATGTATTATAACCTTCAGGAAATGTAAACTGTAATTGCATTGGTGTTCTATCTGTAAAACCATGTAAATACAAAGCTGTCCCTAATGAAAAAATTCCTCTTTTATAGCTAACTTGTGCGTTTAAAAACTCATCTTCCCATGCTTCCGGCAACGTATATACACCACGAGATACTTTCTCTAATTTATTATCCTTAACAAGTTGCGATAAATAATTTCTCGATAAATTGGCTTCTGAAACCATAGAGGAAGTAACAATACCATTATTTTCATAGGCCATTTTTATTACAGCACTTTTACTCATATAGCTCCCCCCTTAAAACAAAATAACTTTCTTGCTCTAATTATATAAATTTAGAGCAAGAAAGTCAAACCATGCCCGTATTTAATTTTAAATAAAGCCATCTTAACCGAGTTCTTTCGCCATCGCATCAATACGTCCTAATAAAGTCTGAATCAACCGGGCACTTTTCGCTCGAGCACTACCACGACTTCCCTACTCGTATCAACCGCCTCAAAGCGTGCCATCACTTCAATTAATCTTTTTTCAAAAATATCCGGCACTGCCGCTTTCAATGCAGCATAATCGATATCATGAACCCCTGTTACATAAGTAAGTTCACGGTCATGAGTACCGTTTTCAGCAAACGCTTTAGACAAATTATATGGTGCCGGCTGTGCTTCATAATCACCACTAAAAGAGTTATATGCAAAGGTTCGGCCATTATCAAAAATAGGCGCCAGACCTATAAACTCAAGTGTCTCACTGTTCCGTAAGATACCGAAATTCCCCCAATGACGATCATCGTTCATTGTCAGATAATCAATAATAATCATTTCTTCCAGCTGCTTACGAATTTCATCCGTTACGGCACAACCATTTTGTCGTAGAAATTCCAAATAATTATCTAACCCGTTTAAATGATTGGTTCTGGATTTTTCCAATTGCCAAGCCGGTATAAACTCGATGGACGCCGTCGTGAACGCATCACAAGCGGATACGACCGAGCCACCGAATGTTCCCAAACGATACAACACATGGTTAAAACCCAGTACATCCAATAAATCGGAAACCACCGCTTCATTAAAAGGCTCCTGCATAAACGGCTGATTACCTGTTTTATATAGAACCGGCGATTCATCTGTATGCAACCACATCTGCGGTAAAGTACCGTTATTCGAAGTATTCGGCGTATGACTATGAAACGAAATCAGCGTTCTATCGCCAATCTGTTTTTTCAACGTCGTCAAAGATGAGATAAATATCGAATCATCTTCAAATGAATTATCATAGAAGTTTACATCAGCCCAAGTTACTTTACTGTCGGCCGGTTTAATCCAATAATGATCGGACACGCTAAGCATATAGGAGCGCAAGGATAGTTCCAGCGAGGAATCACTGTCAAAGTAATCCTTAATGGCACTGATATTGGGCCGTTCTTTAGGAATAACTCGATGATCCAAAAATTTATTCAAATTATATTCGTAGCCACGGAAGTTATCAATCATATATGGTGGCAAATGAGCAATACTTAACACTTCATTAACCTGTGCCCAAAGCATCATATTATCAAAAGAAAATAAAATACAGGGCACATCCTTATGCATTAATAAACATGTGCTATCCATAAATTTATTATGCTTCATGATGTGCCCCTTTCGTGCAAGTTTTTATTCAATTCAAACGAAGCCTAAAAAATCTAATAAGAGCATTCGTGTAACGACAAACTTAACCCACCAAAAATTTTATTTCCCTTCCAATTCAGCTTCCCATTCGGTATGGAAAATACCGTCTTGGTCAACACGTTCATACGTATGTGCACCGAAGAAGTCGCGCTGCGCCTGAATCATGTTAGCGGACAAATTGGCACGACGATAGCTGTCGTAGTAATCAAGGGATGCGGAGAACGCCGGAGTCGGAATGCCGAAACGTTTGGCTTCGATAATCGCTTCACGCCATTTAGCCTGATGCTGTTCGATGGCTTCAATGAAGAACGGATCGAGAAGCAAGTTGGTAAGTTCCGGATTGCGTTCGAACGCTTTTTTAATATCTTCCAAGAATACGGCACGAATGATACAACCACCACGCCATAAGAGCGCCATATCACCAAAGTTGATATTCCAGTTGTATTCTTTGGCTGCTGCTTTAATCAACGCAAAGCCCTGTGCGTAAGAACAGATTTTGGATGCATACAATGCGGAATGAATAGCATCAATAAAGGCTTTTTTGTCGCCTTTGTATTCCCCTTCAGGACCTTTGAGCATCTTAGCCGCTTCCACGCGTTCCGTTTTGTAAGCCGACATGCCGCGCGCAAATACAGCTTCCGCGATAGTCGGATTGGTACTCCTAAATCAAGGGCTTCCTGGCTCGTCCATTTACCGGTACCCTTTTGGCCCGCTTTGTCGAGGATTTTTTCCAATAAAGGCTCGCCCGTTTCTTTGTCACGTACGCGCAAGATTTTAGACGTGATTTCGATTAAATAAGAATCGAGTACGCCTTTATTCCATTCGGTGAACACTTCGGCCATTTCTTCGGCACTCATGTGGAGCAACTCTTTCATCATGAAATACGCTTCGGAGATGAGCTGCATATCGCCGTATTCGATACCGTTGTGCACCATTTTTACATAGTGACCGGCACCGTCATCACCAACATAGCTGCAGCAAGGACCGTCAGCCACCTGAGCGGCGATGGACGTGAAAATTTTTTCCACTTCTTTATAGGACGTTTCGTTACCGCCCGGCATGAGGCTTGGACCGTTAAGAGCCCCTTCTTCCCCGCCGGATACGCCAACGCCTAATAAGCGGAAGCCTTTAGCTTCGAGTTCCTGGCTGCGGCGACGCGTATCTTTGAAATACGAGTTACCGCCATCGATTAAGATGTCGCCTTTATCCAAATATGGCAAGAACGCTTCAATCATGTCATCTACCGGTTGGCCAGCTTTTACGAGGAACATGATTTTGCGAGGTTTAGCGAGCATGTTAACGAGTTCTTCAGGCTGTGAGCGCGCCGATGTTGCCTTCGTGACCGAATTTTGCAAAACTCATCCGTTTTCTGCGGCGTACGGTTATAAACAGCAATGCTAAAACCTTTGTGTGCCACATTACGCGCTAAGTTTTGACCCATAACGGCCAAACCGACTAAACCGAATTCATATGTCTTATTTTCCATATTTCGTCTCCTCTGCCACAGCCAGCCAGGCGTCCTGTTGTTGCGCCAGCTGCTGTGCTTTTTTTATAACTCTTACAAACGCAGGGGGAATATCCTCCCGCTCTTTTATATTATACGCAATACACTTGCCGATAGTAATTCCTTTTTGAAAAAACAGCCAACTGAAGTAATACACTTCCAATAGGTGTTCTTCCCGATTCGGAATCGAATTTAATTTGCGTTCGTGAAACGCCCGGTTCACCAGACCTTGAGCTGACTCATTTTGCGACTTGGCGTACTTAATCAGCTTATCCACCCCTTGGGTGATGGCTTTTTTGGACACCAGCTGTGAACCGCCTTCAAGACTGACTACCATGCGCACAATATTATCCAAAACGGACCGTTGCGCCGGCGAATCAAGTGACTGACCAAATCATATTCATAGCAAATTGTATCCGTGAAATATACTTGCTTTTTACCCGCCCGTACGTCGGTACGCACATCCCTATCATATAGGGCAATGACGGGAATGTCAAAACGATTAAATAATTCAGCCAATCGGCTGATAGACCCTTGGCCGCGGGCATTGATAAGCCCGATGCCGTAAAAGTCGAGCGGAATACCGAGCGTTTTGGCAAACTGCCGAAAACTACTGTACTCTGTTTCGCCCTCTACTATCATAACACAACGTGTATAGAGGGCCTCTTTGACCGCTGAAAAATAAGCAATCAAATGTTCTTCCGCCTCCGACGACACTTCAAAGGTCACCCCGCAGGCAATCTTCAACGACCCCGACGGCTGGCGATAAAAGCGAATAATCTGCCGATAATCATCGGACAAAACTTCCGCCGAATGGGTAACGATAAAGACCTGGCCTAAAATACCGTCAATGCCGAACACATCTTTTAAGATGCGCAAAAATCCGATATTCTCATTGGCCATCATTTCTTTAAAATAATCTACCATGGCCCGCTGCATGAGCGGGTTCAAATGGGTTTCTACTTCATCGAGCTGATAGCCAGCGGTAAATACCGTTTTCCCTTCATCACGACAATACGCGACTCGAGGCGATTTTGTTTTTTCAAACGAAAAATCTTCTGCACCAAGCGAAATACCACCATGGCCACGAGGCGTAGCGCATCAGGCGTATAAAAGCCGGCATAACGCTCGCTCTTATCAATTTTCGTATGCGTCATGGATCCTCGTTCCATAAGCGGCCATTGCGTCAACTGAGCCAATACAATAATCATGTAAATCGGCAAATGAGGCATGACCATTTGAAACTGCCGAATGCGCAGCGCAATGAGCGACATAGACTTCGTGACGGGCGAATCTTTTTTACAAATCGCCACATCGAGGGCCTCGCCCAACAAATCGCGGAGCTCTTCGTAAAAGGACTCCTCCTTCGTGTCGAAAGAATAAATGCCAATATCCTTCAAGGCAAAATAGGCCATGTAAGTGAGCGTTTTAAGCGGTACCGACCGCCGTGCCGTCGTAGTCAACACCTCATAAAGACGCGGCTTCGTCGCTACATTCACCTGCTCCCACTCGAGCAGAATACGACCGTTTTTAACCGCCTTAATCAATAAGGGAGGCAACTCTTCGTGCGGCGTCACCACGATTTCAAGGCGAACCTTGACGGGTTTTACGATATCAAAAAAATCCCCTTCCACCAGCCTTCTGCCGGATGTCATGATCTGAATCAAGGCCAACAAATTAGACTTCCCAATCGAGTTTTCACCAATCAGATAATTACAATGCTCGTGAAAACTCAACTTCGTTTGATTCAAGTTACGAAAATTCTCAATTTCCAAAGTTGCTAAGTACATATCGGCACCTACCTTTGTTAGGGCTTATACTTTGACGTGTTGCTCTTTTAAACGAGCAATCATAACCGATGCGACAAACATCATAATACCGGCCAAGACCGTCAGCCACGATAAGGTTTCGTCAAAAATCACAAAGCCCCACATGGCGTTGAAGAATACGCCGATATATTGTAAAAATTGTGCCACAACTGCATTGGTGGCCACAAATGCACCGGTCAGGAAGAATTGGGCAAATACGGAAATCCCGCCGATAATCCCAAGGATTACCCATTGCCGCAAATCAGGCCATACAAAATCAGGTCCCATCAAGATACCACCGACAATCATGGTGGTCACTAAGAAATAAAACATAATCTCATAATTACTGTGATGTCCCACTTGGCTGAGCTTGCGAATCGTAGTGTAGGCAGCGGCCGCAAAGGCAGCACCGGCGATGGCGTAGAGCGAATACCAATGGAACTCACTAAACGACCAAGCTTAATCATAAGGCAAACAGCCGCCAAAATCAAAAGAAGCCATTTACCGGCCCCTTTCGGAACTGACTCTTTCAAATAGAGTGTGCTAAAAATAAACACGAAAATGCCGGACAACTGAAATAAAATCGCCGCGTCGGCCAACTTCATGTACGCCAAAGCAATAAAGTTACACAAGTTGCCTAAACCGCCGAAAATCCCGCGAACCGTAAGCATCCCGCGATTTTCCGTGGAAAAGGCAATGCCCTTGACCCGCATATAGATAAGGACTGCCACCGTGCCGATGAGGCCGCGGAAAAAGGTAATCTCCGCCGCCGGCATGGCTTGCCCCAGCATTTTTACAAATAAATTCATGATACTAAACGCCAAAGCGGATGCAATGGCATAGAAAAAAGCTTGTCTCACGTTGTCACTACTTTCTTAATGTATTACTACTATTTTGATTGCTATATAGTATCAACCAACAACTTATATCGTTAATAAGTAGGATGCGTCTGACTCAATATAGCTTATTTTTTAAAAGTATCGACAAAAGCAAGTATTTCTTTCCCCATTGATTCTTTATCAATGACTTTGGTAAAACGCAATTCCTTCGCCTGCAAAGCAGCCAGTTGTTTCGGGAACGCCACGCCCGTCACCGCACTGATGTGCTCAAGGCTTTCATATGGCGTATCGCCGGTCTGAATTTCCAAGGCTTCGCAAATCGGATTCGGGAACTTGAACGGATGGGCCGTCGCCGCAATCACCGTATGACGGCCACCATCTTCCGGATGCGCCTGCAATTCCTTCATGTAGGCCCCCATGGCCACCGCCGTGTGCGGATCCAACAAATAACCGTAGGAGTTATAAACCTGCGCAATGACAGCTTTCGTTTCTTCGTCGGAAACAAATTGACCGCTGAAATCCTTCTGAATGCGCTGTAACTCTTCGGCCGTTACCGACAAGGAACCGTTTTGTTTTAAATCCTTCATGCGGCTGTTGGTGGCTTCGTAATCCTCGCCGCTCACATAATATAAGAAGCGTTCAAAGTTGGAACTTTCCAAAATATCCATGGACGGTGAAATGGTCGTGTAGAATTCACGCTTCATATCATAGGTGCCCGTTTTGAAAAAGTCCGTCAACACATTATTACGATTGGAAGCACAAATCAACTTACCGATTGGCACACCCATCTTTTTCGCATAATAAGCGGCCAAAATATTGCCGAAGTTGCCGGTAGGGACCACCACATTAAACACTTCATCGCGATGAATAGCACCCTGGTTTACAAGTTCTGCATAGGCTGCCACATAGTAAACCACCTGCGGTGCCAAACGACCGACATTAATGGAGTTGGCACTGGAGAAACGAACTCCCTTAGCCGCCACTTTTTCAGCCATCGATTCGTCCACAAAGAGGCGTTTTAAAAATTGCTGCGCATCGTCAAAGTTACCGCGAATAGCCGTTACATTAACATTATCGCCCTCTTGTTTCTGCATCTGTTCTTGCTGCATCGGACTCACGCCATCGGTCGGATAAAAAACCTGAATGTGAGTGCCCGGCACATCTTTAAAACCTTCCAGCGCCGCTTTACCGGTGTCACCGGAAGTGGCCGTCAAAATAAGCACCTCATCCGTTTCTTTTTCCGCTTCTTTGGCGGCTACCAACAAATACGGGAACAAGGACAATGCCATATCCTTAAACGCCTGCGTACGTCCGTGGAACAATTCGAGCACCGATAAACGTTCCAAAATAGAATGCAACGGTGCAATTTCAGGCGTACTGAAATTTGCTTTGCTGTAAGCCGACGCAATCATGGAACGTAATTCCGCTTCATCAAAAGTTGTGAAAAGATTTTTTAATACGGTATACGCAATGTCCTCGTAGGATTTCTCCGCCACCATGTCATAAGTCAGACAGCGTTCCGGAAATAAGGCCGGCACATATAGACCCCCGTCACTTGCCAAGCATGGAGCAATGCATACGTTTCACTTACCGTTTCTTCACTTCGTGTACTTCGATACTTCATCTCTCTACCTCATACTTCTACTAATCTAAAATAATAATAGAAAATTTCTCTATTACTTCTTTCAATTAATTATACCGAAAATACACATTTTTTTCTACCTACCAACAGCGACGCTTTCCCCCTTAATTACGGCACCGTTATAAGTTATTACATTATTTTTACAAAATGTTGTAAAAAATAAAAATCTCCCGGCCCCTAAAAATAAACGAATATCGGAAACTTTTAAAAACTTATGTTTTCTTTAAATTTTACATAATTTTTAAACTTTACTGCTATAAGGGTTTACATTTCGAAACAATAAGTATATAATAGCTATGTTGTTATGGACCACTAGCTCAGCTGGCAGAGCACCTGACTCTTAATCAGGGTGTCCAGGGTTCGAACCTGGTGGTCCACCATTTTTATGTCCAAAATTTGATATATTGGAGTTATAGGACAAAAAGTGTGTGTAAAAAGTGCTGTAAACCTAGATAGATACTGGGTTTATAGCACTTTTATCTTTTTTGACAAAGATAAAGGGTGGACAAAAAGTGTGTGTAAAAACATGCGTG
>ENA-OQBT01000656-OQBT01000656.1-human-gut-metagenome-genome-assembly--contig:-NODE-656-length-19425-cov-3.561146_pt1 | contig 19425 bp, 29 predicted proteins | sample MGYA00242749_ERZ504557 | MGnify/ENA primary metagenome ERZ504557 (study PRJEB26092, sample SAMD00036243) | human gut metagenome | host: Homo sapiens | study: EMG produced TPA metagenomics assembly of... | reverse complement strand
AGCCTTCGCCTTCTTTGCCGAGGAGGTTTTCAGCCGGAACTTTTACGTTCTGGAATACGAGTTCACGCTGTACGGAAGCGCGGATACCCATTTTAACTTCTTCTTTGCCATAGGTGAAGCCTTCCATGCCTTTTTCAAGAATGAAAGCGCTCATGCCTTTAGCGCCTTTGGATTTGTCCGTCGAAGCGAATACGACGGTAACGTCAGCTTCGCCGCCGTTGGTGTTGAAGACTTTGGAGCCGTTCAAGGTGTAGCTGCCGTCTTCATTTTTCGTAGCAACCGTGGAGCCGTTCAAAGCGTCGGTACCAGCGTTCGGTTCCGTGAGGCCGAAAGCGCCGAGTTTCGTGCCTTCTGCCAAGGGTTTCAAATATTTGGCTTTCTGTTCAGCCGTGCCGAATTTCCAGATCGGCCAGGAGCAGAGCATGGTGTGTACTTCAAAGCTGAGAGCGATGGACGGGTCGACTTTAGCGACTTCTTCGCAGGCAACAGCCAGGCTGAGGAAGTCAGCACCTACGCCGCCGTTTTCTTCTTCCCAGGGGATGCCGAGAAGGCCGAGAGTACCCATTTTATCGAGAATAGCGCGGTCAAAGACTTCTTTTTCGTCACGTTCTTTGACAGTCGGTGCCAATTCTTTTTCAGCAAAGTCTTTCGCCAATTTAGCAATATCCTGCTGCATTTCGCTGAGTTTGAAATCCATAGTAAATATTCCTCCTAAAAATAATTCTTATTCCATACTAAAGGTTTATAGGAAAGGGACTGTCGCACGAAGCTTTGGCTGCCATGCGAAGCCCCTTTTTCTAACAATCAAGCACTTACGCTATTATTTGCCCTGGAAGTGTTTAGCGCGTTTGTTGACGAATGCGTCCATGCCTTCCTTCTGGTCTTCCGTGGAGAAGCAGAGAGCGAATACTTCGTCTTCGTAAGCGATACCGGTGACGACGTCGCAGTTGATACCACGGTTGATAGCGGTCTTAGCGAGCTGTACAGCGATAGGAGCGTTGCCCATGATTTCTTTAGCTACCTTTTTGCAGGTATCCATCAATTCTTCCTGGGGAACGACTTTGTTGACCAAGCCGATACGATGAGCTTCCTGAGCGTCAATCATGTTAGCGCGGAAGATCATTTCTTTACCATAGCCGCGGCCTACGACACGGGGGAGACGCTGTGTACCACCGAAGCCCGGTGTAATGCCGAGACCAACTTCAGGCTGACCGAATTTAGCGTTTTCAGCAGCATAACGGAAGTCGCAAGCGCAAGCGAGTTCGCAGCCGCCGCCGAGAGCGTAGCCGTTGACAGCAGCGATGACCGGCTGGGGCAGGTTTTCAATGCGAGTGAAGGTATCCTGGGAAATTTTACCGAATTTACGGCCTTCGACAGGGTTCTTGGTGGACATTTCGACGATGTCAGCGCCAGCTACGAAGGATTTAGCACCTTCACCAGTGATGATAACAACTTTGACCGATTCGTCAGCTTCGATTTTACCAACGCAATCATTCAGTTCCGTAACTGTTTCCGTATTCAATGCGTTGAGAGCCTTCGGGCGGCTGATCGTTAAAATACCGATACCATCTTCGTTGACGAATTTAATGTTGTTGTAAGCCATAATAAAAAACCTCCTAATATAGTTACTTAGATTTACTAACTATTTCTTAATGGATTGGCCTTGCTTGAACCAACCTTGTGACTACAGTATACAAATGACCGGCTTGGAACAAAACAGGAAAGGCTTGACCTTTTTTGCATAGAATTAAGTCCTTGTGAATTTTTTGTCCAAATCCGTTGTGGTTCACCAAGGCATGTGATAAAATGTACATGCTTTAGTGAATTAAATCTATACGTCACATAAGCGTATTTCATGTGTTTTACGAACTGTACGTTTTAGATAATAGCATGAACTTATTTATAAGGAGGTTCCAACGTGATTTCAGATGGATATGCATCGACGTTAAAACGGCTCATTACCTTCACTCAGGCCAAGTTCATCTCCCTGGCCGACGTCGTCGGCTATGACGTCTCGTATGTCAATAAATGGAGCAATGGCACGAAATTACCGTCTTCCCGTTATGTCGAACGGATCAACGAAGAAATGGGTCAGTACTTTGCCGAACTGATTGCCAAGCAGAAGAAAGAAGCCAAATTCTTCAAGGCCTTCCCCATTTCGGAAAATACGGAAGACTTAGGTTTTGAAATCGGCCAGTATCTCTGCGCAGCTTACCGGACGACGCTCAATCAGAGCCGCTCCCCCAAGGGGAAAGAAAACCGGCCGTCCATTCAAGTCATTACCGGCCATCACGATACGTCGGCTTTCTTGTCGGACTTACTGCAAAAGAGCATCCAAAGTCTGGAATCAGACGGGGAACTCCTGGTCCTCGGTGAATTCTGCACCTTGTATAAAACGGGATTCTGGAAGCATTTCGATGGACTGAAATTGCAGCACAAGCTGACCATCCGCGTCGGCCTGGACCTGGATAAGATTGAAGAAAACTTCGATGACTTACTCACGGTGTACCGCATCCTCGACAGCTTCTTGGACATCGATTTCGTCTTTTACGATATCCAGGATACGTCCAATGCCAACCTCATCATCCTCAAGGACTCGTTCGTCGTCCAGTACGCTTTGGACACGCAGCCCCGCTTCAAGATGTGCACCTATATCTTCGATGAATCCTTGATCGGCGACATTTATGAAAAATTCAGCTTCAACGGCGCCGAAAAGAAGCCCCTCATGTCGACGGTCAGCTCTCTGGGGATGGATGAATTAGGCTACCGCACGGCCTTCTATGCGACGACGAAATTCTTTTTCTACTTGACCATCGGCTTCGAATTTCTCCTGCCCCACGAAGTCTTCGACACATCAGCGAAAGGGTCTCGCCCGAACAGGCCTTCTCCATCCAGCGCCTCTGCGTCACGTGGGAAGAAATCCTCAACGCCTCGGAAATAACCTTCATCATGCCGACGACGTCGCTCCTGCGCTACGTCGAATCGGGCTATATCTACCTGACCGATATCGAATACAGCTTGACCGCAGAAGAACGGAAAGATCATATAAAAAGTATCTTTGAGGGCCTGGAAAAGAATCCCCATTTAACGACGGGCGTCCTCCTGCCGACGGTCAGCGACGACATGTACACGGGCAAGGACTTATCGTTCTACTCGAACTACAAGACGGGCTTCTTGAAAAAGAACAAGCGGAATATCCACAATGACGCCGATTCCTTCTACGTCATCAGCAGCAACCGCCTCCACTCTATCTTGCTCAACGCTTTCCAGAATATGAAGAACCAGCCATCGTACCGCCAGTACGATTTAGAGGCTCTCAAGAAAAAATACGAAACTTACAAACCCCTCATCGAACGGACCTTGTCCTTGTCGAAGTAGGGGCGTCCACGTGGGGCGCTCGTCCATGTAAATCGGCCACGGGCATTATCCATATACCTAGCGGGCTCGCCACATGCGAACCCCTACAATTTGAAAACGGGCTTGTCGCATATGCGACAAGCCCGTTTTCTTTACAGTCCGCAACTCATGGCATAGTCCGCGGCTGTGTCAAAACCTCTCAGACCGCCTTCGGCGGCCAGCTCCCCTATCAGGGGAGCCTTTCTGCAAACTACAAACTCTGTGCTACAAACTATTATTTATTCATTTCTTCTTTCATTTTTTTCAGGCCCATGGGTTTATCTTCGAAGAGGAAGGCCGGCATGAGTTTGACGTCGTCGATGATCGGTTTGAAGCCCATCTGGTCGAGGACATCTTTCTGGAGGTCGACGCCCGGTGCGATTTCTGTCAGATGGACGCCATCTTCCTTCATTTCGAATACGGCACGTTCCGTAATGTACAGGACATGCTGTTTATGTTTCCGGGCATAGTTGCCACTGAAGGTAATGTGGCCGACTTCGGGGACGAATTTCTTGACTTTCCCTTCCTGCGTGATGTGCAGTTCGCCATCTTTGATTTCTTCGCGGAGTTTCCCTGTCGTGAAGGTGCCGCAGAAGACGACGTTCTTCGTATTCTGGGTGATGTTGACGAAGCCGCCGCAGCCAGCGATACGCGTACCGAATTTGGATACGTTGATGTTGCCGTCTTTATCACATTCAGCCAGGCCCAGGCAGGTCAGGTCCAGACCGCCGCATCGTAGAAGTCGAACTGGGTAGCCTGGTCCATATAAGCTTCGGCATTGACAGAAGCACCGAAGCGGACGCCGCCGAGGGGAACGCCGCCGATAGCCCCGGCTTCGACAGTCATGGTCAGGCTGTCGCCGATGCCTTCTTCGTTAGCAACCGACGAAACGAGTTCCGGAATACCGATACCCAGGTTAATGACGGCTTCATTGCTCATGTTGAGGAGCAGGAGAGCTGCCCGGCGGGCAATGACTTTCTTGGCATTGAGCGGAGCCGGATCGAGGGCTTTGACAGGAATCGTCGTTTCCCCGGTCAGGGACGGATCGTATTCGCAATCAAAGGACTGCTGCCGTTTCGTTTCATCATCGACCTGGACGATATAGTCGACATAGATGCCCGGTACTTTGACCAGTTTCGGGTCGAGCGTGCCGCCTTTGACGATTTTTTCGACCTGGACGACGACGATACCGCCGCTGTTATGGACGGCCTGTGCCAGCGGTGTAGCATCGAAAGGCGATACTTCCTTGCTCATGACGACGTTGCCCCATTCATCGGCATAAGTCCCGCGGATGAAGCCGATATTCATATCCATGCGCGGATAGAAGAGCTGGTCATGGCCTTCGATGTTGATGACTTTGACAAAATCTTCTTTGGTGACGTCATTGAGGCGGCCGCCGCTGATGCGGGGGTCGGCAAAGGTATCGAGCCGACGTGGGTAATCGTGCCTAAGCGATGAGCTGCGACGTCGCGGAAGTACTGGGACAACGTGCCCTGCGGCAGGTTATAAGCCTGGATTTTATTTTCATTGACTAATTTCTGTAAAGAAGTAACAGCGTTCCAATGGCCGAGGATAGCTTTTTTCAGCATCCCTTCGTGGGCGAAGTGGTCGCCGCCGCGGCCGTCCGTATTCCCTTGGGAAGCGGCATAGATGAGGGTCAAATCTTTCGGCGAACCCGTGTTGAGGAAGCGTTCTTCCAGGGCACTGGTCAAGGCTTCCGGCTGGCCAGAACCGACGAACCCGTTAGTCGTAACGACGTCACCGTCTTTGACGAGCTGTGCTGCTTCTTGCGCTGTAATTATTTTCACTTGCTTCATGTCTTCCATCTCCTATTTCTTCACGTTTGTTATGTTCATTTCGTGACTTCAGTATACAGAGGAAGCAAGTGGAATGATAGACGAAAGGAATGGACTAAATTGGTAGGAAAAAATTCCAAGAAGTCAAATTACTGGGCTTCCAGGACCTGCCAGGCTTCATCTGCCCGTTCGACGAACATCTGGCGGACCGCTTCATTTTCTCCCAAGCCATGGATATAGGTTGTCACTTTGAATCCTTCTTTTTCCAGGATGCTCTTATGGGAATCGTCATCAGCGCCGGCCATATCGTTATTGGCATGGTCGCCGGCGACCATCATCATAGGCATGAGGATGACGTTCTCGATGCCCTTGGCTTTCAGCTGAGGAATGACTGTATCCAGATGGGGCCAGCCTTCGACGGAATAGATGAAGACATTGCCCAGATCAGCGGCATCGAGGCGGTTCTGGACGACGGAGTAGTAGCATTGGCCGGATGAGGCGTGCCATGAGCCATGACCAGGATGGCATCTTTCTTGCCGATTTTCGGGAACTGTGTCGAAAAGGCTTTGACAAATTCAGCGATATCATCGCGCTGGTCTTCCTGACCCATCCAATACATCAACGGCGTGCGAGGGTCATTTTTTTGAAATTCTTTTTATAGAGGTCGAAAATAGCCGAGTCATAAGCGTATTCCATGCCGGGGATGACGTCGAGGGACGTAATGGCCACGCGCGTATAGCCTTCTTTTTTCAACTGGGCCATAGCCTGTTCCGGCGTCGGTACGGTCAGGCCTTCTTTGGCCTTGATGCGGTCGACGATGATATGTGACGTAAAGGCGACGACGACTTTCTGGTCCGGATGAGCCGCCTTGATGGCGTCGACAGTCCGGTCGATGGTCTTCTGGCGGCTGTCTTTATAAGTCGTACCGAAACTCAACACCAGGATGGCATCTTTATTGGCTTCGTTCTGCATGGCCGGGTTATTATAGGTACGGACGCCGATTTCTGCGGCCTGCTTCAAAGCCGGCGTGGCGTCTTTGACTTCGGGGTTCAGCGTATAGCCGGCAGCAAACGAAGGGGCCGAAAAAGCACCGAACGAAGTCAGGGCTAAGGACAAGAGTAACGCTGTTTTCATTTTTTTGTGGAACATAACCATCTCTCCTTTTATAAAAAACATAAAAAAAAGGGACTGCCACACGAGGTAAAACCCTTATGCGACAGTCCTTTACATACTTAGTCGATCACAGTCACTAACTATGAAAATCGCCATCCCCATCGCTCGCAGGTCAACCGGTGATTCTGGATCAGGCAGTTCTTCTGGCTCGGATTCATCGTCCTGGCTGCGCCTTCCCATACGCTAACGTACAGTGACATCTTTGCAGCCTGGCTCCTCCTTACAGCGGCGGGACCGCGCCGGTTTTGCACCGGACTTCTCTATTGAGCTTACGCACCTGATTGCGCTTATGGAATTATCGTAAAACTTACAGGACTAATGTCGGAGCAACATAGGTACGGGCCAGCAATTCCTGGTTCAGAGAATACAGGCCTTTGGCATCGCTGCCGAACATCTTGTATTTCTTGATCAAATCGTCGGCATTCTTTTCTTCTTCACCCTGTTCCTTGACGAACCAGTCGAAGCATTGCATGGTCCGGTAGTCGTGGACTTTATCGGCGGCCTGATAGATCTTGTTGATCAGGGATGTGACATACTGTTCATGGGCCAGGCCGGCTTTCAGGACAGCTTTGATGCTGTCAAAGTCGTTCTGCGGTTCGGCAATGGCCGAGAAGGTAACGCGTTCACCGTTGTTGTGCAGATAGGTCCGCATGAGCATGGCGTGGTCCCGTTCTTCCTGAGCCTGGACATCATACCAGTTGGCAAAGCCGTCGAGGCCATTATCATAGAAATAGTTGGCAAAAGCTAAATACAAATATTCCGAATAAAATTCCTGATTGATCTGTTTGTTAATTAATTCTTTTACTTTTGCATCGAGCATGGCAGTACCTCCTTGAGATATATCTCAAAACCTGTACAGAACTTCATCGGTTTCCTTGAACCTTTTTTAATTATAGCATATTCAGCCCTATCGGGAACACTTCTTATTTGACCTTCTGCTCATCAATGACATTCTTGATAGTTTTCAAATCCTTGATATCGACTTCTTTCAGGAGCTGACGGAACTGGGTCAGCTGCTTTTCCACTTCCGGCGATAATTTCGGGAACTTCGGATCAATGGCCTTGAGCGCTTTGAGGACGATCTGGCAACGACATAGCGCGTGTACCACTTGTCGTCAGCCGGGACGATATACCAGGCGCATACTTCGTCGACGTCGCTGTCAGACTTCGCCATAGACTTTCTGATATCGGTTCCAGTATTTCCGTTCTTCAATATCGGACATGTCGAACTTCCAGTTCTTCTGCTTGGTCACGATGCGGTCGATCAGGCGTTTCTTCTGTTCGTTTTTCGACAAATGAAGGAATATCTTGACCATAGGAAAGCCATTTTCCGACAAGTACCGTTCCCAGTCGCGTATCTGGCGATAGCGGCTCTCCCAGATATCCTTGCGGACCAGTTCTTCCGGCATGCCGTCGCTCTTGATGAGGTTGTGGATGCGGGCGACGACGACTTCTTCGTAATGGGAGCGGTTGAAGATGCCGATTTCTCCCCGGCCGGGCAGGGCCTTGTTGATGCGCCACATGTAGTCGTGGTCCAATTCTTCCGAACTCGGCTTCTTGAAGCTCTGCACCTTGACGCCAGCCGGATTGAGGCGGGCAAAGACGTGCTTGACCGTCCCGTCTTTCCCGGCAGCGTCCATGGCCTGCAGGACGATGACCAAGCCGTAATGGTTATCGGCAAAGAGTTTTTCCTGTAAATCCTGCATTTCCGTAATCGTCTGGTCCAGCAGTTCTTCTTTGACTTTTTTCTTGTCGATATCCACATCGCAGGCCGTCGGCCATTGGGCCAAATCGACTTTTTCGCCTGATTTCGCTAAATAGCGTGAAATATCCATGATGAAAACTCCTTTCTCTATCTATGTTCACCGGATGGTCTTCGGGCCGCCCTTTCCCCAGCGGCTCCGCTTGCCGTTTTTATAGTCGATGTTGATGGCCCTATCTTGACTTTGCCGTTGACTATGGAAAAGGCATCCGTCGATACGTCGCCAAAGAACATGGAAATGATGACGTCCCGGAAGTTCAAGGTCTTTCCATCTTGAGCAAAGGAACCGGAAATGCCCCGGAACGGTACGTTGTGATAGCGGCCCGGACCGGAACGGAAATCACCGTAAATGGCTTTCGTGCCGGCCGATTTATTTTCTTCCATATGCAGGTTCAAGTCGACATCACAGCGCAGGAAGAGGTCGTGGGCCGCAATGCCGCCTTTGAGCCGGGAACCGGTCATATCGGCCGTATACGACCTATCATCCAGGTTCACCTGTCCCTGGCCCTTCATGGATCCGCCAAAGACGCCGGCCGTAACTTCCGTCACATCGAGCAGGCCCTGTTCATAGTGGACCTGCCCTACGACATCGGTAAAGACCAAAGCCGTAATGTCCAGGCGGTCCATCTTCAAAGTCCCGTCGATGACCGGCGCATACAAGGGGCCGCGGATATCCGCCGACACCGTCGCCGCGTCGTCGATATCGAGGCCAGCTCCGAGAGAACGGGGATTGCAGTCGCTCAGCAACAGAGACAGGTTATACTGTGGCGTATCCGGTTTGAAATCCAGACTCCCGCGGATGCGCAGGGACTTGGCTTCGAGAGTACCGGAAAAGTGGCCGGCCCGCAGATCAAGGATCGTCTTGCCCTTGGTATGGATATGGGAAGAGAACTCGACATCGCCGATGGTAAAATGACGACCTGGCGCTTCGGCTTCGATGACGCTCTGGTGCAGGGCGACATGGCAGTTAAAAGGGTGATTGCCTTTAGGGCCGGTGACCTTGATGAAACCCCGCGGATCTCCGCTCTGGTGACCGCTTATTTTCTTGACATGCTGTAACTCCATTTTATCATTAAAGATCAAATGGATATAGGCATTATCCAAGGTCACGTCTTCCACGGTCTGTGTACCGATATGGCCAGTCAGGACATCGCTCAACTTGACCGTGAACTGGCCTTTTGGGATCTGGACCAGCGTATCGCCGTCCTCGTCGTTCCACACCAGGTTCTCAAAGGAGACCGTCCCGCCTGGCGTCGCCGTCAGCCGTTCTACGGTTACCGTGCCGGGAAAGAGCTGGCGCTCGGCGACGACTTGGTTGAAAATGTCCGCTGCCTTATAACTCATGTAAAAGCAGAGCCATAAAGGGCGGCAGCGATGCAGAGGACCAGGGCGGCTATTTTCTTGAATTTCCCTTTATGACGACTATACCAGTTATTCCACATGTTCTCCCGTCTTCTTGGCACTCATATCACTGATTTTCCAGGTATCTCCATCTTTGACCATCGTGACCTGGCCATTGAAATACTGCACTTTGACTTTGGCACTGCCTGGGATACGGTCCCGCGCTTTCAAAGCAAAGGAAAAGGTCGTCTTGTTCCCGCCGGAAGCGATCTGGCGGATATTGGAAACGTCACTGGACAAAGTATTGGCATAGCCCGGTGCGTAACCATCATAACCGCCGACGGAAGTCTGGAAATCAGGTGTCAGCAATTGGAAGGCCTCTTGCAGGTGATGCCCGGAAATATCCTTATGATAAGCCAGGAAAGCCTGTTTGGCGCCATCCGTCTGTTCATCGGCCAGGCGGACGCTGATGTATTCGACAGACTGGCTGTTCTTGCTGACGGCAAAGCGCAGGATTCCCGTTTTCCCGTCATCGGTCTTAAAAGTATATTCGTAATGGATCTGGGCTCCGTATTCCGAGGCTGATAGTCATCGCCATAGGCATTGACGACATCATCGAAAGAGCTTCCCTGATGGATTCCCCGCTTGCTCTGGGCTGCCGGCGACGACGACGTCAACATGATGACTTTGTTGTCTTTGACGACGACGTCCATATCGGTGAACTTATGGTGAACGGCCCCGTCCTTACTGTCGGAGGTACTGAGTTCCCGTCCCAGCCCGTCGTTGGCTTCATCCCAGCTTTGTCCCAGGTAAACACCGTTTAAAGAGAGTTCAGAATCGGCCGTTTTGACAACTTGCTGCGAATGGGTCCCAGTACCGGCAGGAAGGCTTTTAGGCTGACTATGGGCATACCAGATACCGCCCGCTACGGCCAGGACCAGGACGACACCTAAGGCGATGAGGACTTTGCCATGTTCCCGTAATTGTTCCTTCAAAGGCCGTTGAGGAGGCATATTCTGCTGAATGTCATGGCGGGAAACCTCAGATGACGGCGCTGCTGCCGGTTCCGTTTCCTTGCTAAAAGGGTCCGGCAAAGGGCCTGCTGAGGCATCGGGAGTCTGCAGTCTGGTTCCGCAAGAAGGGCAGAACTTGGCCGTCGGGTCGACGACGTGATGGCATTGCGGGCACGTATAGACGGGTTTGCCGCAGTGACTGCAAAAAATGGCATCGCCTTCGACAGGATGGCCGCAGTACGGGCAGGTCTTTTTATTTACTTCATTTACTTTCCGCGTTGACATTCCATTTTTTCTATCTTCAAGATTGGCTTGGTTGTCACCTGTATCGTCAAAGTCAAACGATGTAAACATGTTTTCACCACTAATCGTTCCGATAGAAGCCGGCGACGAAATCCCGAAGATAAAGAAGACGGCCGTCCAAGGAACGGTATTCATGAGACGGAAGGCTTGGTAAAAGGAAGTTCCCAGCCGTTCTTCCCGGCGATAGATATAATGCTGGCAGAAAACAGGGATCATCCAGACCAGGACCAGGAGGACGGCATAGCCGATGAAAGTCCCATAACCACCACGGGTCATGCCAAACATGAGCTGGGTCATACTATAGACGATGTGGCCGACGACAGCCGCCGTACAAAGGCACTGATGAGCCAGCTGAGGACGACGTAGTAAATATAGCGGCGGTATTTGCTGATATAATGCCAACGTCTGCGATTCACATAAATAGTAGCGATGATACCCAGAATACAGAGAATAGCAGCGACAGTCCCACTGAAAAGGTCGGCAATCAAAATCAATAAAAGGTCTACAACGAAATAGCCCAGGGCCATCTTGAGCAGGTAGACTAAAGCCCGCGTCTTATAGAGCAGATAAATCATGATGACAAAAAGGGCCAGCGAAGCCAGTGTATTGAGACCGCTGAAAAAAGTCAGGACATCGATCGTCCGCCGTATCCCAACAGGGCCGCCGAAGAGGCCGATCATTTCCAGTCCCCGAAGAGCCAATTCAAACAACACACCCAGTACCGTCGTTACCACGCCAAGATACATCATGGCGATGATAGCGGTATACTTCTTGTGTTCTGTCGGGAACCACTTGCCAAAATAACCTAAAGAATCCATAGAAACACCTCCGTGCCAATAAGGGGAATTATAATTTCATGTTACACCTATTTGACGAAAAGGAAAAGGGGCTGTAATGTTCTTGATTTTTTACAGCTTTTTCTCTACTATAAAAAGTAACGACTACGTATGCGAGGTGTTTTATGGACAGACAGCAAATGACGCGCCGGGAGTGGGTATCGGCACAACTCACGACTTGGCAGAATGTTTTGAGTGCCATCTGGATTTTCGCTATCCTCATGTATACTTTTATCCACGGTTTTAATCCTGGGTCATCATCGGCGGCTTCGTCGGCTTTTTTATCGTTACGGCCTGGCAGATGATTTACATGATGCTCGCCTTTTCCCTGATTGCCGGCGGCCTCTGTGCCATATTTCCCTTTTTGGCGCCTGTCGCCTTCATCATCATGATCGTCCTCTTCATCGCCCGCATCGGTTTCATCTTGAAGAACTGGCGGGCTGTCATTGCCGGTCTTATGGTCTACGGCCTGGCCTTTGTCCTCTACTTTCGCATGGATTGGCTCAATACCTTATACCGGCCGATTTACCGAGGCTTGGCAACGATAGTAAACACGTTTCCTCACGTTTTCTTTACAGTCGTTCACGCGTCTCTCCTGGTTCGAGTCTTGGCCTTGACAGCCTTAGCCGCCCTTATCGCCTTCGTCTTCCAGCTCTTGTTGTATTGGCTCTATCGGAATGGTTACTCCTCGTCAGGTGCTTTGAACATCATGGGCAGTATCCCCCTGGTCATCATCGCCCTGGTCCTGCCCTTCCTGAAAGCCGCTGCCGGCGCGTCGTCGACGGCGGCATGGCCGACGGTTTCGCCCACGATGGCGCCTTTGCCCATGACGGCGTCGTCAGCCACGAAGGCTTAGTCAAAGCGCCGTCCGGTTACCACCATGTAAACGGCTATACCCGCATCGCCCCAGACGGCCATACGGAATATGTCCACGACTACATCCGCTCCAACCCGGACGGCATTTTAGAAAACAACCTGTCCTATCACGGAAACCATCCCGTCGTAGAAGGAACGTACCAAGCTCTTCCTGGAGAAGCAGCTCACGTCCCGGCCAGCACAGGCCACTCTCTGTACGTCATGCTGGCCGGCGGCATGAAGAGCGGCTGGCGGGTCGTCGCCAACATCGGCCGCCATACCCTGATCACACTCTTCCTGGTGTATACCGCCGTGTTTCTCGTGACCGGGATTGTCGTTTACACTGTTTATCGGTAAAAAAATAGGCTGTCGCTTATGCGACAGCCTATTTTTAAGTGGTTAGTGGCTAGTGAATGGTTTCGTAGGGCCGTCCCAAAGGGCGGCCCGCCATGGATTTGTATAATCCCCTACGGATTACGAGCCACGTACGAGCTCCTACGAGCCACGAATCACTAACAACGAACCACAAAAGACACTAATACCACTCGTTGATCCAGTTTTTTTCGGTCGGGAAGAGGGCCTGCAGGGTTTGCAGGGCCTGTTCATTTCCCTGTAGTTTTTCATTGAAAACCAGGTCGTTTACATCCATGGCGCCAAAGGCTAATAAAGCAGGGTACCGATGGCAGGGTAACGTCGGCCTGCTTATTCTTTTCTTGGGTAACTACAGGTTTACCATTGTTTACTGTCAAGGTAAAGGTCCCGCAGTTCCAATCCGCCAAGGGGTCTTCCGTATGGAAGGTAACCGTACCGTCGGTCTGGTAGGGAAGCTGTTCCAAGGCCCCTTTGACATCGACGATGCGTCCCGTCATGAAGGGCATCGTTTCATGGCCCTGTTTCCCGTCGGGATAAAAGCGATAGGACTGGTCATGGATGCCTTCGTTCCATTGGAAGGCCTCGCCTTGAGAACGGTGGTTGTACATATAGCCTAAGAGGCCCCGTTTTCCCTTGCGGCAGGTGTAAACAAATTCACCGCTGATGATGGTCGGTTCTCCCAGCTGATAGAAGGCATAGCCAATCGGTTCGTCCCCATCGAAGCAGACAGCGATATTGCCTTCGGCCAGCTGGGCCTCGATATGGCTCCGCCAGCTCTGTTCATCGCGCAGGGCATAGCCGGACAGGCCTTTCGTATAGCCTTCATAAACGGCGGCCAGATAAGCCACTGATCCGGGCTGTTGACAAAGGCATAGCGCACGGTCCGGTCCGTCAGAGGCCGCAAGGCTTCCAGGGGCATCGTTTCCTTCCACTGATGACAATAGAGTTCATAGCCATAAGGCTGATAGAAACCGGCCTTGCTGGGCATGAGGATGTGAATGTAATGGCCGCGGCGCTTCATTTCCTTTAGGCTGCCGTCAACAGTTTCCCGCCGACACCGCTGCGCCGGGCTGCAGGATGCGTTGCCAGACCGACGATATACGACGTGTCGATGGCTTTGCCGCGCAGGCACAGCGTATACGGATTGAGATGGGTCAGGCAGGCCATATCATCGCCTTCAAAGCCCATGAGGACGTTTTCAGGCCGATAAAAATGATTGAAATACCACTGGAAAAACGGATCTTCCCGGTGTTCGAAACAATAGTCCCAAAGGCTTTCGACGAGGCCCCGGTCCGATTCAGTCGCTAAACGGAAGTGCATAGAAAGGCCCCCTTATTTCTGGCGCAGTGTGACGTCGTATTTTTCGACGAAGTGATCCGGATTATACGATTCTTTGGAATGGCGCAGGCCGGGAATCCCCATGTCTTCTTCGCGGTTGATGTACGTCGTGTGCGGCCAGGCATGGACGACAAATTCATGGTTGATGACCTGGTACAGGCCGCGGATGGTCGGGTCGCTCTTTTCAAAATGGATGATAGCCGTATCATCGTTGAGCATTTCACCGATGGAGAAGGCGACGATCTTATTATACATGCGGATGGCGCCGCCTGTCGGCTGGAGGACTTCCCAGTTGTTAAAGACCGTTTCGATGGCATGGCGTTCGCCTAAGAGTTCATCGTCTTCATCGCCGGCTTCATGCTGGTCATACCAGGACTGTTCAGCGGCCAGACATTCATCGAAGATATCTTCCGTAATGGGGACGTATTCCCAGTTGCCGAAATACTGATTACGGAAATGGTTGAGGTTATTCTTCTTCTGGCGGTATTTCTTGCCCGACAGATTAATCAGGTTCTGCGTCAGGTAGACGTATTCATAATTGTCCCGGTCCGGCGTGAAGTCGTAACAGTCTTCGCAGAGCGCTTTGATCCGTTCGACAGCAGCGGCGTGACGCCTTTCATCAAGAAGGATAGCCGTGTTCTTCGAACCATTCATGCATGCGCAGGACGCCTTTAGCAAAACTGCCGTCTTTGCGGGCGAAAGGCGGGATCCAGAACTGTTTCTTGCCGCGGCCCGAGCGGATGTAGAGGACATTGTCTTCTTCAGCCACTGGATTTCATAGGGCTTCTGCCAGGCAAAGAGCGTCATAAAGGTAGCATCAGCCTGTTCATATCTTTTCTGATGAAAATAGTCATCTATAATGGGTTTATCTTCCAAACGGATTTCTCTAAATTCAATAATAGTAATCTCCCCCTAACTAGGATTACAATTTAGACACATAAGGATTGTCTTTTATATAGAACCGCCAGGGAAAATGCTTTCCCCGTTCGGCATAGTCAATATTGATGCGCGTCGTCTGAACGATAGAAAAAGGTTCCTGACGCAGCGGATGGGCCAGATAGAGTTCATCACCGGTCAAATCCAGACCGTTCTGGTCCCGCGTAATAGCCAGGGCCTGGCAAAGTTTTCCCGGCCCGTTAGTCAGATTCTTGCTGACTTTCTTCGCCTTCCGGCGCTGTACCATGAGCGGAGTCCCTTCAGCTGGTTCAACAGCCCGTATGAGCACGGCCTGGCCCTGTCCTTCCGGACCGGCGACGACATTGAAGCAGCAGTACATGCCGTAAATCAGGTAGACATAACTGATGCCGCCGGCGTGGAACATCGGTGCCGTCCGCTTGGTAAGGCCATGAAAGCTATGGCTCCGTCGTCGGCAAAGCCGTCGTAACAGCCGCCATAAGCTTCGGTCTCGACGATGAGCCACTGCAGAGGCCCTGCGGCGTTTCATGGATGAGGTACTGCCCCAGCAGGCGCGGGGCCAGTACGCTGGCATCGACGCAAAATTCGTCAGCCCTCCATTTCCGGCCGGTCATGCTTTCTTCCGGTAGCCCAGGGAATGGGAAATCTCATAGGCATACTGGCTCATGGTGAACAGCATTTTCTGACGGATCGAGTCATAGAAACGCATAGACGGCCCGGCGATAGTCAAAGAGGCGATGACCTGGCCTTCAAAATTGAAGATAGGTACCGACAGGGCAAATAAGCCGTGTTCGCTTTCATCCTGAGTCATGGCATAGCCATTATGGCGGATGGCCGCGAACTCTTCTTCAGAAATATTGCCGTATTTTTCAATGTACCGCTTGCGTTCGTCATCGCTCGTCCAGGCCAGCAGGACCCGGCCGGCAGCCCCTTATAGAGCGGCAGGGACTCCCCGATGGGGATGACCCGGCGCAGGGAATGGGTGCTTTCGACGTGGTCCAGGCAGATGCGGCAGTCGCCTTCGGCAATGTAAATGCTGACCGTTTCATTAAACAACTGCTGTAAACGCCGTAAATAAGGTTTGGCCAAAGTGATGACATTCTCTGTCCAATGAGACGAATAGCCCAGCGCCAGGGCTCGGGGACCGAGGCGGTACTGCTTGGACGTATCGTTGCGGGTCAAATACTGGCGCCGCTCCAAGGTGTTTACAATGCGGAAGGCCGTCGACGTATTCAAGTGGGTGTGTTCGGCAATGTCCTTCAGGGTCATGCGGTATTACATTCCACGAAGAGGTCGAGGACGTCGAGGCTCTTTTCCAAGGACTTCAATAAACTGCTGTGATGCTCTTCTTTTGCCACTGGCTCTCACCTTCCTTGGAATTACGATTTAACTTTCATGCCGATTTCCAGCGAATCCGGCGGATCGGCAACGACGACATCGCCTTCGTCGAGGCCGTCGAGGATGACGACGCGGCCGTCTTCTTCATCGCCAGTCAGGACGGAACGGGCATCGGCCAGGCCGCTGTCATTGACGATGTAAACGAAGTCACCGCTGTCTTTGGTCCGGACCGCCGTCTTGGGAACGGTAATCTGGGACACTTCTTTCGGCGTGGCGATGCGGACGTGATAAAATTCACCGGGAACGAACAGGTTCTTGGCGTTGTTGAAAGTGACCTTGGCCATATAAGAACCGGTCGAAGGATCCTTGGTCGTTGCCAGATAGGTCAGTTCCCCCGTTTCCGTTTCACCCGAAGCGGCAATGATAGATACTTGCAGGCTGCCGTCTTTTTTGGCATCCTGTAAAGCGTCAATGTACATTTCAGGAATGGCAAAGGTCGCCACTAACGGCGACATCTGCTGAATCGTAGCCAGGACATTGCCGGCGACGGCGACAGACGGATTATCCGATACGGCCGTGACACGGCCGTCAATGGGCGAATAAATCGTCGTATTGCCTAACATATCGCGGGCAGCCTGGACAGCCTGCTGCAGCTGGGCGATTTTTTCATGGTCCACAGCCGGCGCTTCCTGGACCTGGACGGTCTGAGTCGTCTCGCCCTGAGAAGAACCGGAAGAGCCGCCAGCATCAGCCATCATCTGATTGTATTCGACTTTCGATAAGGCCCCCATATTATACCAGGCCTTCAATTTCGCCCGGTGGCCGCTGTTATCGCCGCCACCACCGCCGCCGCTGCTGGCAGCCGGTACGGTAACGGTCTTATACGTCGGCGTCGCAGCCGATGAAGCAGCGACGAGCTGCGATTCAGCCTGGCTGACGCTCTGCTGATACGGTGCCGAATCGACTTGGACGACGACGTCGCCAGCCTTGACTTCCTGGCCGACGGCCAACGGTGTCGATACGAGTTTCCCCGACAGTTTCGGCACGATATTGGTCATATGTAAAGCCGTAATATTGGCATCCAGCGTCAGAGCCACAGGATGATCCGACTTGGAAACCGTTTCAGTTTTCGTAGACACGCTGTTGCCGCAGCCCGAAAGGACTGATACAGCAAGCAGCCGTACAGGCAAGGACGGCCCATTTTTTCAATTTCACGATATCCCCTCTTCGCGTAGGTTAAAAAAACGTGTAATACAAGGTAACCAGTACGACCCCGGGCAAGCCGAACAGACCGATGATGAGGCCTGTCCCGATGGTGATGGGGACGTGCTGGAAGCCAAAAAGATAGCCAAAATGGTTGACGCCGTACAGGACGATGAGGCCGACGACGACATTGACCAGTAAATGGCGCATCGGTGCCAAGATGAGCTTATGCACTAAGAACAGGACAAAAACGCCTGCGGCTATCCATAGATATTCCATAATACCCTCACATTTCCTGCCGATTGGCAACGGCACCAGCCAGCGTCGCTTCGTCAGCATATTCAATGTCGCCGCCCATGGGAAGCCCGCGGGCAATGCGGGTCACGCGGATGCCGGCCGTCTTGATGAGGCGGGCCAGGTATAACGCCGTCGCTTCGCCTTCTACGTCAGGATCGGTAGCCAAGATGACTTCCTTGACCGTCGTATTCCCCAGACGCTGCAGGAGCTCGCGGATACGCAGGTCTTCGACGTTGACGCCGTCTAAAGGCGATAAGGCCCCGTGCAGGACGTGATATAAGCCGTGGTAATCGCCGCTGCGTTCAATGGCCTGGACATCCTGCGGCGTTTCGACGACGCAGATCGTCGAGCGGTCGCGGCTGATGTCGCTGCAAATCGGGCACGGATCCTGGGACGATAAGTTGAAGCAGACCGAACAGAAGTGCATATTCGCTTTGGCATCGCGGATAGCATCGACAAATTCGTCGACACGGCTGGCCGGCTGCTGGACGATATAGTAAGCCAGCTTGCGTGCCGTCTTGACGCCAATGCCGGGAAGGCGGCGGAACTCTTCCGTCAGCTTATCTAATGGCGTATCCATTAAAACATGCCCGGCAGGTGCATGCCACCGGTGATCTTGCTCATTTCCTGAGCCATCATATCGTCCACTTTCTTGTTGGCTTCATTGACGGCAGCGACCATGAGGTCTTCCAGCATTTCAGCGTCTTCCGGGTCGATGATGCTCGGGTCGATGTGGACGCTTTCGACGTTCTTTTCACCGTTCATGACGATGGTCAGGACACCGCCGCCGACGGTCGCTTCGACAGTGCGTTTCTTCAAATCTTCCTGCAGTTTCTTCATTTCTTTCTGCATTTTCTGTACTTTCTTCATCATACCTTGCATATTTCCACCAAACATTTGTTTTCCTCCTAATTTTGTGTAAACTTATTTTTTATTTTCTATATATATATTACAGTCTCCTACGTTTTTAAGCAATGGTCCCAAAGCGGCTCGTTCGGCTTCATCCATATCCTCGATGGAAGCCGGCTGCCATGCCGTTTCATCGCTGGAACTAGCTGCTTCTTGAGATGGCGCAGGAACTGGAATATCCTCTTCGGGCAGCGGTTCAGGTTCCGCCGGCCGGGTCAGGTTACTCTTTTTTTTTTCGTACCCATCCAGTTCGGCATCACCTTCCAAAAAGCCTGCATGTGGTACGTGCCGCCCAGTATCTGGGATAAGGCAGCATCAGTAAACTTATAGTAATCTTCCGGTTGGCCCTTTTCACCATGAAGGCCGTCTTAAAGGCGACGATGACCTGGCCTTCGCCGATGTAAACGACGCGGCCGTTGCGGATACAGGACAAGACGGCTTTCTTCTTTTCTTTATCGAGAATGGCGCACATCTTTTTCCAGACGTCCTGGTATTCGGCCGATGCGACAGGCTGCGCTGCCGGGGACGGTGCCGGAGCGGGTACGTTCGCAGCCGGAGCGGCCGCCTTCACGGGCTCG
>ENA-OQBT01000653-OQBT01000653.1-human-gut-metagenome-genome-assembly--contig:-NODE-653-length-19438-cov-3.382787_pt1 | contig 19438 bp, 21 predicted proteins | sample MGYA00242749_ERZ504557 | MGnify/ENA primary metagenome ERZ504557 (study PRJEB26092, sample SAMD00036243) | human gut metagenome | host: Homo sapiens | study: EMG produced TPA metagenomics assembly of... | reverse complement strand
GGTCCAAGTGATGAAGTCGATATACCATTGCATCCTACATTCTAACAGTTTAAGTAATGAGATGGATAAATCCTTACTGGAAGTAAGGGGATTACCCATAAATATATTGTAGTAGTGATGAGTTAGAGCTTGAATGAAAAAGTAAATTCTACATTCTAACATACCTTGATTTTATGCGGGATTAAATTCTATTTTCGGAGATACACAACTTAATTTTTTTAGTATATAATGCTTTTATACGGCATAAACAGCATAGTTTTTTGCATGATAAAAGGACATCTGGAAATAGTGTGCAGGACTAAATTCCACATGTCTGTTGGAAAGACTAAATTCTATGCAATGAAACTTGCCTGTGCCTGTATTGTTATTATTATTTTATTAATGCTGGTATCAATGTGACTTCATCGGCTGGTATCTCTGCTAATCCTAATGCTTTATGAAGTCTGTTATCCAGCAGGAGACGGGATACTTCATATGGACTGTGTCCATTGAGGCTGTCCCGTTTTTCGCTATTGATATGATTTAATAACAGCAGCGTTGTTTTGTCTGTCATTTTTTCAAAGCTTGTTCCTTTTGGCAGGACATACCTTATATATTCATGATTCTTTTCAAGAGCACCTTTTTGATCAGAACGGTTGGGATCACAATAATAAATGCGTGTGCGTACTTCATCATTTTTGCTATATTCCAGACTCTGCCGGTCCTGAAATTCATGCCCGTTGTCTGTAAGTATTACTTCGAAAAGTTTCTGAAACAGTTCAATTCCAAGTAACTCTGTTAAATGATCAAAAATCCTAGTTACTTCTTTCTGGGTCTGTTCTTCTAAAAGAAACATAAGCATAAGGCTACAGTTTCGAAAGAACATAGTCAGAAAGCAGGGACTGGTACCTTTTGCTCCTTCAACAGTATCCATTTCGACTACATAAACAGATTTGTTCGCTGCGATATATTCCAGGAATTCTTTATAGCCCCGGCCTTTTCGAAAACTTCTGTCTTTAAGGCTGGTAGTGGTTTTTCTTTTTCTCTGCTTGTATACCACTTTACGGCGCAGATCTATGTTTCTGCTTGAAAAACGCCACGGTCTATATAAGAGTATATGGTTCTTCTGGAACAGGCGATCTCATCAGCATGAGATGCGTAGATGTGGGCAATGGACTGTCCTTTTTTGAGAAGCGGTGACAACAGGTTGTCCAGTTTCTGTATACTTTCCGGTGTCTGGTTTATCCCTTCTCTGCTGGTAGTCCTAAGGGTTTCATAGGAGTCCTGGGCGTATTTTGAAGAATAGATCTTTTTGTCCATCATGCAATTCGTTCTCTTGCTGCATCCATTGCACACATAAGGAGCTTCCTGTATACTTTAAAGAGTAAAAGGAATTGACCAAAAAGAATACCTCAGGTAAATTTAGATTATTACTGACCTGCCAGTTGGTAAAATCTAAAAACACAAGAGGTATTCAAGATGAATGTTAAAACAAGTAAAGCGAAAAAGCAAGTAAATTTAGATAATCAGGCAATTAATCTTTTATCAAAAGAAGAACTGGGCAAGAAGGTTGAGGTGGTTGAAAAAGAACTGAAATCTTATACCTGGCGGGAATTGGAAACAAATGGTAAGTTTGCCAAGAACGATAAACTTTCCTTCATTACGGATGATATGCTTATAGTAGGATGCGACGTAGGCAGCGAGACTCATTATATCAGAGCAATTGATGTCAGAGGAAGGGAAGTGAGTCGTGGAGCATTTGAGTTCAGTAATACAGAAGAAGCTTTGAGAATGCCAGGACATGGATGCTGATACTTGCAGCAGAAAACGGGAAGAAACAGATAGTACTGGGTCTTGAACCGACAGGCCACTATTGGTTCGCGTTAGCTGCATGGATGATTTCAAACGGGATCAGCGTTGTGCAGGTAAATCCCTATGCTGTAAAACAGAGCAAGGAAATCGAAGATAACAGTCAGCGCAAGGATGACAGAAAAAATCCAAAACTGATTGCAAATCTTGTGAAAGATGGTAACTATGGGATGCCGTATCTTCCGGAAAAGATCTATGCAGATATGAGAAGGCTTTCCATGTTTAGAGACCAGCTTACGGAAGACAGGATCCGAAATATCAATCGCCTCCACAGGGAACTCAAAATCTATTTTCCAGAATATATGGACGCTTTTGGAAAAATTGATGGAGCATTTACATTGGAAGTTCTGAAAGTATCAGCCATCCCGACAGATATTGTAGCACTGGGGACAGACGGTTTGAGAAATATCTGGCATAACGCAAAACTAAGAGGACGCGGTTACAGCAGAGCCCATGAGATTGTGAGCTGCGCAGAAAAAAGTGTTGGATTGACAGATGGAATTGATGCAGGCTGTGAGGCCATGAAATGGTATGCAGGACAGATCCTGAAACTGGATGTACAGCTTGCAGCCATTGAAAGCACCCTGCATAAGAAATGCAGGGAAATACCATATGCAGAAAACATACTGGCGATCAATGGTGTAGGCGAAAACATACTGTCTGGAATTCTGGCAGAAATGGGAGATATTAGCAGATTTGATGATGTAAAGGAGATCCAGAAGCTGAGTGGAATGGGGCTGGTAGCATGCAGTTCAGGGAAACACAAGGGACAGACAAAAATCAGCCACCGAGGACGCAAACGGCTCCGTTACTGGCTGTTCCAGGCAGCCAAATCGGCGGTATCACATGCAGATGAATTCAAGCAGCTGCATGAGTATTATACTACACGAGCTGACAATCCACTGAAAAAGATGCAGTTACTGATAGTGATAGCCTGCAAGATACTAAGAATAGTCTACACAATCCTGAAAACAGGGACAACGTATGACCGGCAAAAAATGTTGAAGGATATCAAACGCCCGGTATCGTCACAGGCAGCATAAAAAATAACAAACAATAAGCAAAACGGTCCAGAACTCTGTCGAGTGACTGATGGCAGACATCGGAGACTGGACAGGGTTCTGGAACAGAAACCCGTAAACGATGGAGTCTGAAACGGACTGCATCAGCAAAAGACCAACAGAAGTCTGTAGTGGCATAGCGTCCACTGAATCATTCAGTACCACAACAGATGAATATAGGTCGGTAAGAATCAAATAAAAAATAAGAGCTGTAGCCGGCATCGGTATTTACCCTGGGGCGTGACCCCGTTTAGGAGCTTGGCTGGCACTCAGTGTATGGTAGATGGGACGAAGGAAGTTGGGATGCGATCCCCTTAGACACGGAAGGTTCATCATCATAGTTGATCAGAGGGAAAATAGCCTTTATAAAGCAAACAATAGGGATGTTTTATGAAGTGTACCCATTTATCAGCTGTTCGGTACAAGATACTACGATATCCATCACTATCGGCTCTGTTTTTGAGGTAAATAAAAATCGTCAAAGCCAGTAAAATCAATAGATTTGGGCTTGACAGAATAGGAAGGGATTGATATGGTAGTTAAAGGGTTCCCATTGATTAAGTTTCAGAGTGAAGAACGGATTGAGAGTTTACAAAACGGGTTGATTTATATGAATTCATTAGAATGGTTTCGAAATAATGAAAGTGATAACGGAGATGAAGTTATTGGTGATTCATTTGAAGCTATGTTTCATATCAATGAAGGGAAATTTATTTTACCCGATACAGGTGAGAAAATAGAGATTAAAGATGGACTAATACAAACAACTTCATCTAACGATTATGCTTATTGTATGTTTGGTGTTAATCCATACAGTAAAAATTTCAGTTTTACTGATGAACAAAAAGAAAATATTCAGAATTTTGGAGATACAGCATTACTAATATTGGATAAAGATGAGTTTTTCAATAGATTGCGTACTGCTGCATTAAAAGAGGGATATGAAATATATGGTGGATTTGTCCAATATTATGACGAAACACAAGATTCATTGAATCTAATTTTATCCTTGCTTTCCGGAATGCATAATATTGCATTTTGGAAGCGGAAAAAGTATTGTTATCAACAAGAGTTTAGATTTTTGGTTCATACACAAAATTGCGAAAAGGATCATTTGGAACTGAATATTGGAGATATACGTGATATTTCAAAAGTATTTAAAACATCAAAAATCTTAAATGCTGAAGTTGTAAAGATTAAGTAACCAAGAGCTAATAGTAATTCAGGTTTTGAAAAAGGAGGGTGAAATGTTATGAGTAATACACCAATACAAGCACTTCATAATTATCATCAAACAGCCAAATCGTTGAATTTAGCGAAAAGAATAGAATTAAAAGAGCTATTAGGAATAACAGAAGATGATGAAAAAAGACTGGTTGGATTAGATAATGAAGACGAATTTATTGTAATTTTGTATGCATTAGAATGGGTTAAGTCGTTTTCTGGAATCGAAGAAGGCATTGCTCAAGTAACAAAAACCAAAACAACAGATTTTTTTGTTGAGACAGTACAAGGAAGAAAGTTGTCAATTGAGGTGAAATCATCTAAAGATCATGAAATATCCTTTACACGTAATTTGGTTGAAGAGAAGGAAGAGTTTTCTCGACAACATTCACATGAATGCTTTTTTGCTATAAAATTAGCAGGACTCTGGATGCTTTTTAGTAGTGAATATATTTTGAAAAGGGGTTGCAAGATTTCGCTAGAAAAGGATTATTTCAAATCTGAAATGAATGAGATTTTTGGGGAAAGATTATTTTTATTTCAAAAGGGTCTTGAAATCGTAACTACTTATTCAAAATCAAAAGAAGGTATTTGTGGAATAAAAAATGAGTATGGAAATGCAGTTCGTATTGCAGTAAAAGTAAATGGAAAGCGAAAATTTTTGATATCATCAAATAATAGTAGCTATGTTTTTTTGAGTATTGTGCTTGAAACCATAGAAAATGCAATGTCTAATCAAGAGCAGATTGTTACTCGTAAGGACAATGATGAAACGATAGTGATTGAAAGGCTAAAAGAAAACTTATTTGTGCAATTTTCTAATATATTAACAGCACCAATTTTGCATACAATGAATACAGAGTTAGAAGAAAATTATTCATTTCCAACTTATATTGAAGAAATGAAGAAAAAGGGGCATCAAAATTTATTGAGTCGTAAGTTGGTATTAGGAGCACTATCTTTATTTGATGATGAATACCCGATTGCAATTTCGTTTAACAATAAAGAATTTTATTGGTTGAAAGATATGCAGATAGATGAATAAAAAATATCTGTAATATAATAAAAGGTATAAAACAGAAACAGCGTCAGGGCAGTTATAAGTCGAGAGATTTGTAGCTGCCTTTTTTTATTGCTTTTGGACACGATGTCCAGAAGCGGAAAGGAGAGTTATGAGGTATTTATTACATCGGCTGTATGTTCCACCTTAGCGGAGCATACGCACATGGAAAGTAAGCGATGAATAATCCACCGGTTTTTCAGTATCCCAAATTTATGAGATAATCCCTCTAAGGAGTGGTATCTCTATAACTTTTCCAGTTTTTTGCACTTAGGACCATTTCACTTCAGTTCTTCTGGTACCTGTGCTAATCTCACTCCAAATAAAAAACAGGAGTTGAATTTTTATGCCTAAAAGAAATCCAAGACGTACAGATAAAGAATGGTTGGATCTGATCCAGGAATGCCGGTCCAGTGGTCTTTCTGATAAATGCTGGTGTCAGGAACATCATATCCATACAAGCAACTTTTATTACCAGATACGAAGACTTCGACAAAAAGCCTGTGAGATACCGGAACCAGTCCATTCTTCTTTCTCAGGAAAACAGGAAGTTGTACCGCTTTCTTTTGAGGAACCGGCAGTCTGCCCATCCTCAGTGCAGCTCAAAACGGATACCATTCCAGACTCTGTTATAAAGATCACTTATCACAGTTTCCAGATTGAGATCACCAACGCAGCAGACCGTGAGACCATATTTCATACGTTATCAGCGCTGCAGGATTTATGTTAGGTGATCTGTCTGGTGTGTCTAAGATCTTCGTTATCACCGGACGTACAGATATGTGAAAAAGTTTCGACGGGCTTATGGCTATCATACGCGATACATATGAACTCGATCCGTATGCAAATGCAGTTTATCTTTTCTGCGGAAGGGATAGCCGGAAACTTAAGGCACTCCATTTTGATAAGGATGGTTTTGTGCTGCTCCAGAAAAGGCTTGACGGAAACGGCAGGTTCCAGTGGCCGCGGAATGCTTCGGAAGCCCGTCTTTTGACGCGTCAGGAATTCCGGCGGCTTATGGAAGGTCTTTCCATCGATCAGCCCAAAGCAATCAAAGGCACAGGCAGAAAAAAAGATTTCTGATCCTTTGTGCAAAACAGAGAATTTTAAATTTTCTATATCCGTGACAGCAGGCAGCCGCCAGACACTTATCCACTGCTTTCTTTTTTCCTTTCGAATGCGATGTGGATGAGACTCAAAAAACATCTGTTTTAAAACAGCAGGTGGATATCTTTCCTAAAAGAATGAGCATACAGGCATATCTTTCATTTTTTTAGGAAAGATATCCACAACTGAGGTACCGTCAGATTGACAGTACCATCTGTCCCGTCTGTTTGCCATATCCCCGTACTTCTTTTATAATAGGATAAGAAAACAAAGGACGGAAATGCCATGCCTCATGATACAGAAGATATGATCCAGCTTTTATTAAGCACGAATAAAGAACAGGAACAGACCATTGTGGATCTCAGAGCTACCATAAAAGAGCTCCGCAGCACTATTGCGAACCTGAACGAGACGATAGATGAACTGAAAAGGAAGATCTTTGGAACATCCAGCGAAAAGACCAGGCGTCCTGATCAGGAGGAAGGAATCCAGGAGGAAGAAACGGTGACCGTTGTAAAAGAACATACACGGACCAGAAGAAAAAAGTCTGTTCGTGCAGATCTGTATGAGGCCCTTCCCATAAAAGAGATCTCCTGCGATGTTCCCCCGGAAGAAAGGATCTGTCCGGACTGTGGTTCCCCGATGGAACACCTGGGGTATAAGTTTGTCCGGGAAGAACTGCGTATCACTCCGGCAAAAGTGGTAAGGGTCCATTACATGCAGGAAACCCTTATGTGTCCTGTATGTCGGCAGGAGGATGAAACAACGATCGTAGAGGCAAAAACACCGACACCGCTTCTTGCCCATAGTCCCGCATCGCCGGATATGGTGGCAATGGTCATGTACCAGAAAAGCTTTCTGCACCTTCCCTTTTACCGTCAGTCAAAAGACTGGATGGAAAAGGGGTGCCTGTCCCAAGAGAAACTGCAGCGCGTTGGTACAATTACTGTTCATTGGAATATCTCTCTCCAGTCTATGAAGTAATGCATCAGGAACTGCTGGCAAGAGAGATCCTCCATGCAGACGAGGTACCTGTCAGGTGCTTCATGAAGAGGGAAAAACTGCCACTTCAAAATCCTATATGTGGATCTACCTGAGCGGGACTGATGGAAAACCACCGATCATCCTGTATGATTACAGACCCGGATGGAGCGGGGATTATCCGATAAAATTTCTCCATGGTTTCACTGGGATGCTCCAGTGTGATGGGTATAGTGCATACGGCAGGATCGAAGATGTTGTCCTGGTCTGCTGTCTTGCCCACTGCAGGCGTAAGTTCTTTGAAGCAGTCCCAAAAGCACGTCAGAAAAAGCTGAAACTTCTGGACATTAATTCTGAACAGGAACTTGCAGAACCTCCGCAGGGAACTGCAGAAGACAGTTTCCTGCTCCCTGCCGAAAAAGGAGTTGCATTCTGTAACCGTCTTTTCTATATGGAACGTCTCTACAAAGAACTTCCACAGGAGGAACGAAAACAGAAACGCCAGGAAACAGAACCTGCCATCTGGAATGAATTCTGGACATGGTTGGAAACCCTGGAGCCTGCTGGCGGGAGTAAGCTTGAAAAAGCGGTAAACTATGCCTTTAATCATAAAGAGACCCTTATGAATTATCTACTGGATGGAAGATGCGAGATCTCTAATAATGCAGCGGAACGTCGGGCAAAAACCTATGTGACGGGGCGTAAAAACTTTCTGTTTCATGATACTGCTGATGGAGCAACAGCAAGTGCCATTGTATTGAGTCTCATAGAAACAGCGAAAGCCAATAACCTGAACATCTATCATTATCTCTACACCTTGCTGCTGTATATGCCGGACTATAAAAATGAGCCCGCAGGCATAAAACAGCTGCTGCCATGGAGTGACTTTATAAAAGAAAGATGTACAGGGATCATAGATATCGAAAAAGTAAGACCTGAAGAACGTGGGAACCTGAATATTTAAAGTTCCCTGAAAGTCGTGACCGGGTGATTATTCATCGCTTACGATGAAACGTTATCAACTGTATGGAACGAAAGCATCAAAGCTGGCAGACAAATCACAGAAGAATACCGGGAAGGGAGAGAGAAAGTAATGGAATATAAGGATTTTGTAGAACAGGTAAAAGATCAGATACAGGATTTTTTACCGGAAAAATTTGCAGATGCAACGATTTCTGTTCATCAGGTAGTAAAGAATAATGACTGTGTTTTGGATGGTCTGACAATCCGGACGGAAGAAAGCAATATTTCTCCAACCGTATATCTGAATCCGTATTTTGAACAGATACAGGATGGAGCTGAGATGGATGATGTGCTTGGGCAGATTGCAGCCACATATCAGGCACATTATATTGACCAGGATATGGATGTATCTGCGGTTACTGATTTTGATAACGTCAAAGACAAGATTGTGTGCAAGCTCATCAATGAGGAAGCCAACAGGCAGTTTCTTGAGGACAAACCATACACCAAGGTGGAAGATCTGGCGGTTGTGTATCAGATTTTAATGGACAAAAATGCGGAAGGCACTGCAACCATAACGATTACAGATAATCTGATGGACAGGTATGGGATTATCCTTGAGGATTTGCACGAACAGGCTCTTTTGAACATGGATGTTTTACAGTCATACAGCTTCAAGGGAATGAGCGAGACCATTATAGAAATGATGGCAGGGGACATTGCAAGGGATAATGATATGGATATATCAGAGGCAAGAGAAATGGCATCCCAGATGATACCGGATGTTCCTGACACGATGTTTGTCCTGACAAATGATACAAAGGTAAATGGAGCAGCCGCTATATTAAATGATGATACCAGACAGGAAATAGCAGACAAGGTTGGAGACTTCTATGTACTGCCTTCATCTGTGCATGAAACGCTGATTATCCCGAAAGATGCCGGAATGGAGTTAAGAGACCTTGAACAGATGGTGCAGGAAGTGAACCAGACACAGGTAGCACCGCAGGAACGTCTTTCGGATCATGTGTATGAGTATGATGCAAAAGAACATGAGCTGTTTCGCAGTGACCGTGCCGGGGAACGTGCAAAGCAGAAAGAGGAAAAGCGTGATGAGAAGAAAGAACGTCCTTCACTAAAAGAGAGACTTGCAGAAAAGAAAAATGATGTGATGAAGATGCATGCTGACAGGAAACAGCCAACAGCAGATAAAAAGAAAGAAGCGGTGATTTAGCCGCTTCATATGTAACAAGCAGGAAAGCGGCCAATTTAGGCTGTTTCAGAATGTAGACAAAGAACGTATTAACAATCAAAAATGGTATATTTAAAGAAGGATGCCAATGCTCTACCTAGGTAAAAATATAATGATTTTATATATAATTCCGATATTATATATGTGTTGTTGAGTTGTAGGAGGAGAGGTATTATGAAATCAGTTGTATTTAATGAAAAAGAGATAGAAAGTTTTAAGAAAAGTGGCGTAATAAAATATGCCATGTTGGCTTTAGCGACACCTATTGGTTTGATACTATCTTGTGTGTTAGCTTATATAAATATTGATTTTATGGAGCTACTAAAAATATTTAGTGAGAATATTTCTAATCCAGAAATATTGGACGAATTAACACAGATTATGAGTAAGTGGTATATTATTTCTGGAGCTATTTTTTTTGCATCATTGTTATTGTTTGTTATATATTTCGTTCGAAATAGAAAAAATGATGAGGATGTTTTGACATGGGGGCAGACTATATTTCTTGCTATTGAGTTAATATTAATATCTCAAGTAGTATTACCATTATTCACTGTTACAATGGCAATAGTGATTGCGCTTTTATATTTAGTATTTTTTTCATCTATGTTGTTGAAAAAATATAATTGGATATGGAACATATTTATTTGTATTACTTGTTGAAAAGATTTGTACGTCTTCGGGGATAGAATTGACTTATGGTGAGTTTATAGGACAAGAGAAGTATTCTATTTTTTTGACAATGATAACATTTCTAATATCGATACCGTATATCTTATCTTTTTTGTTAAGAATGGTTAAAAAATTTATTCAAGGAGTTACTGGAAATAAATCTGTGGCACTGATTTTTAAGCCGGTCGAAGCATTAATAAGTATTAATGTGTTGCGTTATGCTATATACATACTACTATTTTTTACAAGTGTTTTTACATATAGTGTAAATGTATCACAATCGGATTATGTTTTTTCTCTTGTCAAAGAAGCGTTGTTAGAATTTGTGTTATTAGATACGGTTATATATTCGATTATTTCTAATATAAGGGATACAAAGAAAAATCATAAACAACAAAATATGAGAAGGTATTACGTTTTGTTTAAATATGATTTGGAGTTTGTCCTATCTGCAATTACTATGCACAATTTGAAGGATAAAGAAATGTATGCCCGTATTAAATTTTCTGTAGATATAAATAAAATTCTGAAAGAAAAAAGGAAAAAAGATGTAAGTGAGATAGATAATTTGTTAACAGATATTTCTACAAATTACTATAAAATTGAGATTTTGGAACAAAAAATAAAAGTAGTATTAAGTAGGATAATTGATTTGATTGAATAAGCGTGTGTATACAGGAGTAAATATATTTTTTATTTAGGAATAGTCATTAAAGAAAATGCAAGTATATTTTTGCTAATATACTTGCATTTAGTATTTATAGAATTTTGTCTATATTCTGAGGCAGCCACTTTGGGCTGCTTTTCTGCTATTAGGACAAAATGAATCGAAAGGAGTATCTATGGCAGGAAAATATCATTATATATCTGCACTGGCAGAAATGACAGCGGCAGATATTGTTAAAAACGAAAATGAATGGACCAGATTTCTGACTACGGCTGCAAGGCTGTATAAATATCCCTTTAACGAGCAGATGTTAATATATGCCCAAAGACCGGATGCAACAGCCTGTGCTTCGCTTGAAACGTGGAATGAAAAGATGAATTGCTGGGTCAACCGTGGAGCGAAAGGAATTGCCCTGATTGATACGGACAGCGAACGTCCGAGATTAAAATATGTCTTTGATGTATCAGATGTGCATAAGGCAAGGAGAATCGGGCGTGACCCATATCTGTGGGAGCTTAGGGAGGAACATAAGGCTCCCGTGCTTGCACAGCTTGAAAAAACTTATGGTGCAACCGATGTAAATATGCCTTTTGAAGAGAGGGTTATGGAGATAGCTGACAGGATTGTACAGGATTATTATGAGGAACTTTTACCGGAGCTGAACTATGTGAAAGAGGGAAGTTTCCTTGATGATCTGGATGAACTGAATCTTGGAATCCGATGGAGGGAAACGCTGGCTTCCAGTATTTCCTTTACCCTGCTATCCCGATGCGGTGCCGATATGGATTTGTGGAAAGATGACATGAATTTTGAATATATCCACGAATTTAATAATACAAAGTCATTAGCTGTCATTGGAAATGCAACTACGGAGATGTGTAAGCCCCTGCTTATGGAAATTGGACGGACAATAGGGCATACGAACGCCAGATTGCAAGGCAGAATGCCTCAAATAAGGCAAGAGAAAAAGCGGCTGGGGAGCATATTGGAAGCCATGAAGAAAAGGTTGAAAAAGGACTTGCAAATGCACCAGAAGCAGATTATAATGCTTTAAATCGTGAAAGCGAAACGGCAATAGATAAACCAAAGGAAACTGAAAATCATACAGAAATGGAGGGCATTGCCAATGAAACTGACATACGAAAAGAACGGGGATTATCTGATTCCGAACCTGACAGCGAACAAGGAGCCGGAACAGGCACTGACCAAGTACGGACTGATGAGAAAGAACTTTCTAAAGGAACACAGGAGAGGGATTTATCAGGGAATGATACTGACAGGGGAGCTGAAAGCACATTGTCTGCAGGTACAGGAGCAGGCAGAGCAGAGAATGGAACTTCTGACCGGACAGATGGCGAAGGCGGAGGGAGTGAACGGGGAACTGAAAGCAGCCGATCAGATGAGCTGGGTAGTGAAGATGAACAACATCAGACACTCAGCGGAGGAAATCGTACTGACAGAGCTGATCTACATTTAAGCCGTGAGGAACAATCTAATATTACCATGCAGGAGCCGGATAGTGACAGCAACTCATTATCCGGTTCTTTTTCGAATAAAACCGAAGATTTCACAGAGCTTCAAAAGGGAATCTTATGTTTTGATAATTATCTTATCCATAAAAGACCGGAGATTGCAGGATATTTCCAGTCAGAGCAGGATGCGGTTTTGCAGACGGAGTATCTGAAAAATTCTTTCCGCATGGAGGAATTTACAGAGCTGTATATAGGGGATGTAAGAGCCGGGTATCGAGCTGATGAGGATGGGCTTACCATGTGGAAAGGCAATTATCTGACCCGTGAAGCAGAGAGCAGGTTGTCATGGGAAGATGCAAGATACTGGGTCAATTCTTATATCGAGGATGGTGTCTATTTACTTCCGGGGGAAGTGGCAGAGCAGATTGATACAGACGGTATGTTTAAACAGCTTGACCTTTTTACCATGTTTTCGGAGCAGGTCGCAACATTGCCATGAAGCAGGCAGAAGAAAAAAGTGTTATTCCGGCAGGTTTTGTACTGCCGGAGAAACAGATTGATGATATTTTAAGAAGCGGCGGGGGCAGGGATGACAGCCGCAAACGTATTTATGCCAAGTACCAGCAGAGAAAGACACCGGAAGAATTGGAATTAAAGGCGGGCAATTACCCGGATGCCCATGCAAGACTGGTGGAACTTCTTTCTACACCGGAAGAGGTGGAGAGGATAGCTGACCACATGGATCACGCTCTGCATCAGTTGGAAATCGGAGAAAAAAGCCTGCGTTTCCGTTCTGTTATGCCAAAAGAGGAGCTTCGTGCCGAACTCGACAACCTTCTGGTAGACAGGCTGACATTTCCAGCTGCTGAACATGTGGAAATTAAGCACGAGGATTTTATCACGCAGGATGAGATAGACAACAGGCTTGGCAGGGGAAGCGGTTTTTCACATGGGTCTTTCCGCATATATGATTATTTCAAGGAAGGGCATGACAGCAAAGAAGCAGCTAATTTCTTAAAGAATGAATATGGAACAGGCGGTAGTAGCCATGCACTTGCCGGAGCTGACCACAGCTATGAAGATCATGATGCAAAAGGAATAAAGCTGAAAAGGGAAATATCGGAAAACCATACGCAGAAGTGCTGTTGTCTTGGAATGTTGTGGAAAGCGTATTCGTAAGCTCATTGAAGAAGATAAAGTATTTATCTCCGGAAGGAAAAGAAGCCTACGCACAGTACAGAGTGGAGCAGGAGCAGAAGGCTTTGGAGCAGGCACAGGCAAAGATGGAGCATGAAACCAAAGTAGCCTGCAAGAATGCCATTGAAAAAGCAATCGCTGAAAAGTTTGACGGGTATCGTCTGCCAAAGGATACAGCGGAAGCTGTCATTCAGGAATATGGCTTTGAACGGGTAAGCTATGTGCTTGCCAATTCTGTCATGCACAAAAGACAAGACGGACGGTTTTCTCCGGAGAATAAGGAATGGGCAAAAGCCATTGAGCCTTATGCCATGGTGAAAAATGCGGATATGGTTGTGGACTCCCACCCTGCCGTATTAAATGGATTTATCAACCAGACAAGACGGTATATTGAGCAGGAGAAAGAGCTTGCGGCACAGGCGCTGAGAAAATCACGATTGATGGACAGGAGTGCATCAAAGTCGATGAATGGGGGACTGAGGAAGAAAACTATGTGCTTGGAAATTCCGTAACAGATAATCAATTTTTTTATGCAGAGGTAAATGGTGTTGCCTTTGAGTACGATTATCAGCCACAGCGGGAGAAGTCGAGGAAGATTATCTCAACGAGATGACGGAAAGGGATATAGACCGTCACGAAACAGAGGTGTTTACACAGATTGAAGGAAGTGAAGATTATCCTGAAGGTGTTGAGGAACCACCATTAACGGCAGAGGATGTGCAAAATCGGGAATCTTCTGGACAGGATATCCAAAAGCCTGAGAAAGTGTCAGACACATCATTAGAGCCGGACATCGAAGTTCCTGTAAAGCAGGTAGAACCGCAGATTGATAAGACAGGAGCCGTCAATTTCCATATCACGGATGACGATTTAGGCATTGGCACTGCAAAGGAAAAATTCCGCAGAAATGTGGAAGCCATACGCACACTGGAGAAAATAGAGAGCGAGAACCGTATCGCAACACTGGAGGAACAGGAGGTTTTATCTCAGTATGTTGGCTGGGGTGGGCTTGCGGATGCCTTTGATGAAAGCAAGAGTGCCTGGGCAAATGAATATCAGGAATTAAAGGGACTGTTATCGGAACAGGAGTATGCTTCAGCAAGGGAGAGTACCCTAAATGCCCATTATACAAGTCCTGCCATAATCCGCAGTATCTATGATTCCTTGGATAAAATGGGATTTGAAAAAGGAAATGTGCTGGAGCCGGCAATGGGTATCGGAAATTTCTTCGGAATGATGCCGGAGAAGATGCAGGAGAGCAGGCTTTATGGCGTGGAGCTTGACGGCATTACGGGAAGGATTGCAAAGCAGCTATATCCGAATGCCGACATTAAAATCACAGGATTTGAAAAGACGGATTATCCGAACGATTTCTTTGATGTGGCAATCGGAAATGTGCCATTCGGACAGTATAAGGTGGCGGATAAGCAGTATGACAAGCAGAATTTTTTAATCCATGACTATTTTTTTGCAAAGACCTTGGATAAGGTTCGCCCCGGCGGTGTGGTTGCCTTTGTTACCAGTAAGGGAACAATGGATAAGAAAAGTCCGGAGGTCAGAAAATACCTTGTCCAAAGAGCAGAACTTCTGGGTGCAGTCAGACTGCCTAACACAGCATTTAAGGAGAATGCTGGAACAGAGGTTACTTCTGATATCCTATTCTTAAAGAAGCGTGACCGTGTGATGGATTTGGAGCCGGACTGGGTGCATCTGTCAGAGGATGAGAACGGCATTGCATGAACAGCTATTTTGCCGAACATCCGGAGATGATCGTGGGAAAAATGGAAATGGTCAGTGGACCGTATGGTTTGGAAAGTACCTGTATGCCCGATACCACAAGACCATTTGCACAGCAGCTACAGGAAGCAATCAGCCATATTGACGGAGAGATAGAAGCAGTGGAGCTGGATGAGCTGGCAGATGAGCTTGCGGACGCCACCATTCCGGCGGATCCGGATGTTAAGAATTACAGCTACACTCTTGTGGACGATAGGGTGTATTACCGTGAAAATTCCATTATGAAGCCTGTGGATATGTCCGATTCCATGCAGGAACGTATCAAGGCATGGTGGGTATCCGAAATTGTACGCCGGAGCTTATCAATCTGCAATTAGAAGAATATCCGGATACGGTAATCAAGGAAAAGCAGGCGGAGTTAAACAGTTTATATGATGCTTTTTCCAAGAAACACGGTCTAATTAACTCGCAGACCAACAAAAGAGCATTTAATCAGGACAGCAGCTATTGTCTGTTATGTTCTCTTGAAAAATTGGACGATGAAGGCAATTTCAAAGGCAAAGCGGATATGTTCACGAAGCGTACCATTAAAAAGGCAGAGGTTGTCACAAGTGTGGATACGGCAAGTGAAGCACTGGCAGTGTCCTTATCGGAAAAAGCAAGAGTTGACCTCGATTATATGGCAGAGCTGACAGGAAAAGATGTGGGTACGGTCAAGGAGGAGCTGACAGGAATTATATTCCAGAATCCATTGACGGATCAGTGGGAAACAGCAGATGAGTATTTAAGTGGAAATGTCCGTGACAAGCTGGAAACAGCAAAGGTCTATGTAGAGAGCCACCCGGAATATGCCGTGAATGTGCAGGCACTCACACAGGTACAGCCGAAGGAGCTGGATGCCAGCGAAATTGAGGTGCGTATCGGTGCCACATGGATTGACCCGAAGTATATTGAGGATTTTATGAGGGAGACCTTTGAAACGCCGCAACATTTGTTAGACAGAAATGTCGTGGGCGTACAGTACTCCGATGTGACAGGACAGTGGAACATAAAGGGAAAAAATGCGGACTATGGCAATTCCCTTGTAAATATGACCTACGGTACAAGCCGGAGAAATGCCTATACCATTCTGGAGGATTCCCTGAATCTAAAAGATAGCCGTGTTTATGATACCGTAGAGGAGGACGGCAAGGAAAGGAGGTCCTGAATAAAAAGGAAACCACCATTGCATCACAGAAGCAGGAAGCCATAAGGGAAGCATTTAAGGACTGGGTGTTCCGTGATCCGGAACGCAGACAGGTACTTGTGGCAAAATATAACCAGCTTTTCAATTCCACCAGACCAAGGGAATATGACGGTTCACATCTGAAATTCCCCGGCATGACACCGGATATTGAGTTAAAGCCTCACCAGAAAAATGCAGTGGCTCATGTACTTTATGGGGATAATACCCTGCTTGCCCATTGTGTGGGAGCCGGAAAGACTTTTGAAATGACAGCGGCAGCCATGGAGAGCAAGCGTCTTGGATTATGTCAAAAGAGCTTATTTGTGGTTCCGAACCATTTGACGGAGCAGTGGGCAAGTGATTTTTTACGGTTATATCCCGGAGCCAATATCCTTGCTGCAACAAAGAAAGACTTTGAGCCTGCCAATCGTAAGAAATTCTGTTCCAGAATAGCCACAGGAGATTATGATGCGGTTATTATCGGGCATAGTCAGTTTGAGAAAATTCCACTTTCGCAGGAAAGACAGGTAGCCATTATTGAAAGGCAGATTGATGAGATTGAGCTTGCCATTGCACAGGCAAAAGCCGACAACGGAGAACGCTACACCATTAAGCAGATGGAGAAATCAAGAAAATCACTTCTTACAAGGCTTGAAAAGCTGAATGATGCATCAAGGAAAGATAATGTAGTGACCTTTGAGCAGCTTGGTGTGGACAGGCTTTTCGTGGACGAGAGCCATAATTATAAAAATCTGTTCCTTTATACTAAGATGCGTAATATGGCAGGAATCGCACAGTCAGAGGCACAGAAGTCCTCGGATATGTTTGCAAAATGTCAGTATTTAGATGAGTTGACGGGCGGTAAGGGCGTGACCTTTGCAACAGGTACGCCGATTTCAAACAGTATGACGGAGCTTTACACCAATATGCGTTACCTTCAGTATGGTACGCTTCAGAAGTTAGGTCTGGGACATTTTGACAGTTGGGCATCCTCTTTTGGAGAAACGCAGACCGCCATTGAGCTTGCACCAGAGGGAACCGGATATCGGGCAAAGACAAGGTTTGCAAAGTTTTTTAATCTCCCGGAGCTGATTGCACTTTTTAAGGAGAGTGCCGATATTCAGACACCGGATATGTTAAATCTCCCTGTGCCGGAAGCAGAGTATGAAAATGTGGTGCTAAAGCCAAGTGAATATCAGAAAGACATGGTGGCATCTTTGGCAGAAAGGGCAGAAGCCGTGCGTGACAGACAGGTACAGCCTTATGAGGACAATATGCTAAAGATTACCAATGACGGAAGAAAGCTGGCATTAGACCAGAGGCTTATCAATGATATGCTGCCGGATGATGAAAATTCAAAGGCAAGCACTTGTGTGGAAAAGGCATTTGAAATATGGGAGCAGACAAAGGAGCAGAAATCAACGCAGCTTATTTTCTGTGACCTGTCAACACCGAAAGGAGATGGTACATTTAATGTTTATGAGGACATTCGCAACAAGCTGATAGAAAAGGGCGTCCCACCGGAAGAAATTGCATTTATGCATGAAGCAAATACAGAGCTTAGGAAGGCGGAGCTGTTCGGAAAAGTAAGAAGCGGACAGGTCCGTTTTTTGCTTGGTTCCACACAGAAGATGGGAGCCGGAACCAATGTGCAGGACAGACTTATCGCACTGCACCACCTTGATGTGCCTTGGCGTCCTTCTGACATTGAACAGCAGGAAGGGCGTATTTTACGACAGGGGAATCTTAATCCCAAGGTCAAGATTTTCCGCTATGTGACGGAAGGAACCTTTGACAGTTATTCGTGGCAGCTCATTGAGAACAAGCAGAAATTCATCGGTCAGATTATGACAAGTAATCTCCGGTACGTTCCTGTGAGGATGTGGATGAAGCGGCACTTACTTATGCGGAGGTCAAGGCTCTGGCAACCGGCAATCCCTACATAAAAGAAAAGATGGATCTCGATATTCAGGTATCCAAGTTAAAGCTCATGAAAGCAAACCATACCAGTCAGAAATACCGTCTGGAGGACAACATTGCAAAGCATTATCCCCAGCAGATTACAATTTTAAAGGAGTGTATCAGCGGGATGCAGGCAGACATTCAGACTGCGAAAGCAAATCTTCCGGTGGACAAAGAGCAGTTTTCCATGAAAGAGGGGGACAAGCTCTATACGGACAAAAAAGAAGCCGGAACAGCCCTTGTGGAGATGTGCAAGGAAATAAAAACAGTCAATGCCCCTGCAGTCATTGGCGAATATGCAGGTTTTAAGATGGCAGTATCCTTTGATGCATTCAACCAAAAATTTGTGATGAACCTGAAAGGTCAGCTTTCCCACAATCTGGAAGTCGGTTCAGACCCGATTGGAAATATTGCCCGTATCAATCATGCCCTGGAGTCCATGCCAAAGCAGCTTATGGAAGCCCAGACAAAACTTGAAACTGTGGAGCATCAGCTTGAAACCGCAAGGGTGGAAGTAACCAAGCCTTTTGCACAGGAAGCGGAGCTTGCGGAGAAGTTAGAGCGTCTGTCAGCATTAAATGCCCTGCTTAACATGGATGAAAAGGGTAATGACGGGATTGATATGGATGATGAGCCGGAAGCTCCAAAGAGCGAAAAAGAGGTCGCAGACCGTCCGGCGAAGAATACTCCGCTTGCAGAGAAAACAATGGGTATAGGGCAGGATAAGAGCATCAGACAGTATGCAGATGTACCTGCAGAAAGAGTATCCCTGAAGGCGAAGCTGGAGGTGATGAAAGCAAAGGTTGCAGGAGGAGATTCAGAAAAGCTTATGCCACTAAAGGCAAAGGGAAAAGAAGTAATTATGTAACAAACATTTATTGTTGTATTTCACATCATCTAGATAACGTATTAATCGTAAAAAATAGTAGCGATATGAAAGTGTGTGGGAAAAATGCCATACACTTCATTGCTATTAACAAGAATTAGGTTAGGATTAATATAAAAAACAA
>ENA-OQBT01000652-OQBT01000652.1-human-gut-metagenome-genome-assembly--contig:-NODE-652-length-19464-cov-4.867456_pt1 | contig 19464 bp, 25 predicted proteins | sample MGYA00242749_ERZ504557 | MGnify/ENA primary metagenome ERZ504557 (study PRJEB26092, sample SAMD00036243) | human gut metagenome | host: Homo sapiens | study: EMG produced TPA metagenomics assembly of... | reverse complement strand
GGCAAGCTTTGCCGACGTTGAGGACCGTATTCTGGAGGGGGTTGATCTGGCCGTCGACGCGGGCGAGACCCCGTGCCGCGACGCTTCGACCATCGTGACGTTTAAGCATGGCGAGCTTCAGATCCTGCGCCAAGGCGCACTTCCCGCATCAGAGATCGAGCGGGTCCTGTCCGACCCGATGCAATAGAAAGGTGTAAGCGATGTCGTTGAATCTGGGCAGCCTGGGCATGGAAGATGCCTCGTTTAACTTTGGCGGTTCCTACATCATGGCGCTCGACTGCGGCACCACCTCGGTGCTCGCGACCATCGTCGACGAGTACGGCTGCATTGTCGCCCAGGCACGTCGTAGCGTCAAAACCAGCTTCCCGCGCCCCGGCTGGGTGGAGCAGGATCCCACGGAGGTGCTTGCCAGCCAGATCGGCGTGATGATGGAGGTCCAGTTTAAGAGCGGCATCCATTCCGATCGCATCGCCGCCATCGGTATCTCCAACCAGCGCGAGACCACGGTGGTGTGGGACCGCGTGAGTGGCCAGCCTATCTACAACGCCATCGTGTGGCAGTGTCGCCGCACCGCCTCGACAATCGATAAACTGGCCGAGCAGGGCCGCGAGGAGCTGGTGCGTTCCCGCACCGGCCTTACGCTCGACCCGTATTTCTCGGCTCCAAGGTGCAGTGGATTCTCGACAACGTCGACGGCGCGCGCGAGAGCGCGGCAGCGGGCGACTCATGTTTGGCACCATCGATACCTGGCTCATCTATAACCTCACCGGCGGCCAAACCTTCGCCACCGACTACACCAACGCCAGCCGCACGGCGCTTTTCAATATTCATACGCTGGACTGGGACGATGACCTGCTGGCTCTCTTCGACATCCCGCGTGCCATGATGCCCGAGGTCCGTTGGAGCGCCGGTGACTACGGCCGCGTAGCGAGCGACATCATGACCAACATGCCGCCCATCATGGGTGTGGCGGGCGACCAGCAGGCGTCGCTGTTCGGTCACTGCTGCTTCCATCCCGGCCAGACCAAAAACACCTATGGCACGGGCTGCTTTATGCTCATGAATACCGGCGACGAGATCGTCGAATCCAAGAATGGCCTGGTCTCCACCATCGGTATCGCTGCGGACGGCAAGGTCAGCTATGCGCTCGAGGCTCTATTTTTGCCGCCGGCTCAACGATGAACTGGCTGCGCGACAACATGGGCGTTATCTCCAACGTATCCGAATCGGCACAGCTCGCCTCTTCGATCGGCGATAACGAGGGATGCTACTTTGTCCCCGCTTTTGCGGGCTTGGGTGCACCTTGGTGGGACGCGCACGCCCGCGGCATCGTATGCGGTCTGACTGGAGCTTCGACTCGAGCGACCATCGTGCGCGCCGCTTGCGAGTCCATGGCCTATCAGAGCTATGACGTGCTGCGTGCCATGGAGCAGGATGTGGGTCTTTCGATTGAGCGCCTGTCCGTCGATGGCGGTGCCTCGCGCAACGAGTTCATCATGCAGTTCCAGGCAGACTTGCTGGATATCCCTGTACTGCAATGCGAGACGGTGGAGACCACGGCAATCGGTGCCGCGTACTTGGCGGGTCTTGCGGTTGGGTATTGGGAGGATCTGGAGGAGCTGGAGCAAAACGCCCAGATCGTCAAGACGTTCCATCCCCATATGTCCGTTGAGCGTCGCGAGCGCAACCTGGACGGTTGGCACGATGCGGTCAGGCGTTCGCTCAGCACCACTCAGTAGGGTTGTGACGGAGCGTTCGATACAACAAACCGCTAAACTTATGCATGGCGGGCGGCGGCAACATCGCTGTGCGTCATGTCAGCAAGGTCGTTTTGCGGCCGCAACGAAAGGGGCATCAACCCATGACCGTTACCTACGATGCGTCCCGCGTGACGCTTGTCGACCATCCGCTCGTCCAGCACAAGTTGTCGATCCTGCGCGATAAGTCGACCGGCACCAACCAGTTCCGCCAACTCGTACGCGAGCTCGCGCTTTTTGACGGCTACGAGGCCATGCGCGACCTGCCCATGGAGGATGTCGAAGTCGAGACTCCCATCACCACTGCCACGTTTAAGCAGCTTGCCGGCAAGAAGCTCGCCATCGTCCCCATTCTGCGCGCGGGCCTTGGCATGGTCGACGGCATCCTCGACCTGGTGCCTCTGCCCGCGTGGGCCACATTGGCATGGAGCGCGACGAGGTCACCCACGAGCCGCATGAGTATTACTGCAAGATGCCCAGGGATATCGACCAACGTATCTGCCTGGTCGTCGATCCCATGCTCGCCACGGGCGGTTCTGCCGAGATGGCTATCGGCTATCTGCGCGAGCGCGGTGTCAAGGACATTCGCATGCTGTGCATCGTCGCGGCCCCCGAGGGCCTCAAGTCGCTGACCGAGAAAGACCCCGACGTGCATATCTATACCTGCGCCATTGACGACCACCTCAACGAAGCCGCCTACATCGTCCCCGGCCTGGGCGATGCCGGCGACCGCATCTACGGCACGCTGTAGTCTCTGGGCCAAACCGGCTAACGTCGAAAATACGAAGAAACGGTGCGCGCGGACAAATAAAAGGCGACCGCGCTCACCCCTGTTAACGGACGTTTCGCCCCGCAGTACGGAAAAACGCGTTACCGTAGCTACGGGATAAAGAAGGTCTTAAGAAAACGTACAGCTGCGTATTAACCGATGCTTTTTCGGTTGTACTTTAGCGATTGGCTCGTACAATAGTCACCAATGTTTGGCGGGAACTGTTCTGGGAAGCGTTAAAAGAGGAAAGTGAGGACGCCAGTGTTTCAGATAGCCGATCTGCTCGCTATCGTTGCAGGCGCCATCGCGGGCGCAATCGCCTTTCTTCCCTTTGTTTTTACGCTCAAGCCGGTTCTTGACGATAAGCAGAATGCGGACATGCTCAAGGGCATGGTGAGTCTGGCGGTCTCGGCGGTCACCCTGCTCGTCTTTACCTTGGTTGTGTTTGCGTTGTTCGGAGAGGCATTTCGCATGTTCCTCCTGGGCGAGGCGATCGGCTTCGTGGTCTTTATGGCCGCCTGCACGGTTCGCGTCGCCAAGGCGCTGCGAGATCCTCATGAGGTCGAAAGGTAAGTCGTGGAAATTTTTGAAAAGCTGCCTGATGAGATTAATCATCTGGTCAGCGAGTTCAGCTCCACCCCCGTCGTGGGCGATCTGAGCTGCGGCATCACGCAGTACTCGTTCTGGCTGATCGTCTCCACGATCGTGCTCCTGATCGTCCTGGCCGTGTTCAAGAAGAAGCAGACCCTGGTTCCCAAGGGCTTCTTCGTCAACGGTTTCGAGTACATCATCGAGTACGTCGAGAACGATATCGGCAAGGGCGTCGTGGGTGAGAACTGGAAGAAGCACTTCCCGTTCCTGTGCTCGCTTTTCCTGTTCATCCTGATCAATAACATGATCGGCCTGATCCCGGGAATGAAGCCCGGCACCGGCGCAATCGGCTCCACCGCCGCGCTCGCCATCTTCGCCTTCGTGTACTTCATCTACTACGGATGCAAGGCTCACGGCGTGATCGGCTACATCAAGAGCCTCGCCCCGCAGGGCGTGAGCTTCCCGATGAACGTGCTTGTGTGGGTCTCGAGCTTTTCTCGACCTTCCTGCGCCTCATCACGCTCGCCGTCCGTCTGTTCTGCAACATGTTCGCAGGACACGTGGTCATGGGCTCGTTCGCCATCATGCGAGCATGTTCATGCAGCCGCTGCTTCAGCAGGTTTCCGCGGCCCACGCCGTCGGCGCCCTGCCTTCGCTGGCCTGGCTTGCCATCCTCATCCTGATTTATACGATTGAGCTTGTGGTCGGCGCCATCCAGGCTTACGTCTTCACGGTCCTTACCGCCGTGTACGTCTCCGAGGCAGAGGAGGTCGCGGAGGAGGAGTAGTCTTCCGTTCGCGCCTTAAAGGTAAGGCAATTCGTTAAACCGCCGGTGCCCGTACCCATGGAGCCCGGCAGTTATAAATAAGGTTATCCTGCGTGAAATAAGACACGCACGACAAAGGAGGAATCGTGGGAGTTATCGGTTACGGTCTCGGTGTTATCGGCGCTGGTCTTGCTATCGGCCTGTCTGCTCTGGGTGCTACGGGTGCTATGGCCCGTCAGCCTGAGGTCCAGGGCCGCGTGTTCACCGTCTTCATCATGGGCTCCGCCTTCGGCGAGGCTCTGGCTCTGATCGGCTTCGTTGTCGCGCTGATCGTTAAATAGCACGGAGCGTCAAGTATGAATCTTTCATCCCAGAAGAGCGCGATCGCACTCTCCGCGTCCGCGGCCGCGCTGCTCATGCCGGTTTCCGCGTTCGCCGAGGACGGCGCTGCCGGTGCGGACATCCTCATCCCTAAGATGGCGGAGTTCATCCCGGCGCTTATCGCTTCCTGATTATCTGGATCGTGCTGGCCAAGGTCGCCCTGCCGGGCATCATGAAAACCATGGAGGAGCGCGGCAAGAAGATCGAGGAGAGCCTCGACGAGGCCGAGAAGACCAAGCAGGAGGCTATCGCCAAGCGCGCTGAGTCCGACTCGATCGTCACCGACGCCCGTCGTCAGGCTGCCGACATCGTTCTCGAGGCCCGTAAGGACGCCGAGTCCGAGCGCGCCCGTATCATCGAGCTGCTCACAAGGAGCCGAGGAGATCATCGCCAAGGCCCATACGACCGTCGAGGACGAGCGCAAGTCCATCTACGCCGGTGCCGCGAGCTCCATCGCCGACCTGTCCGTTGCCGTCGCCACCAAGATCGTGGGCGAGGCACTCGAGGACGAGACCGAGCAGAAGAAGCTCATCGAGCGCTACATCCAGGAAGCAGGTAGCCTGAATGCCGACTAGCCGCTATCAGGACAAGGTGCTCGAGACTTACGCGCGCTCCCTTCTGGAAGCCGCTAAGGCCGAGAACCATGTGTTCGAGGACCTCGAGATGATCGAGCGCCTGGCTTCCGCCAGCCCCGAGATCATCGCCGTGCTCGACACCATGTCCAAGCGCGACCAGCTCGACCTTCTTCCCAAGGTGGCAGCTGCCTTTAAGTATGTTGCCGAGGAAGACGAGGATGTAGTGGGCGTGACCGTCACCACGGCGATCCCGCTCGACGACGAGCTGCGTCAAACCATCACTAAGAAATGCGAGCAGGACTTCGGTCGCAAGGTATTCCTTATCGAGCAGGTCGACCCGTCTATCGTGGGCGGCCTGGTGCTCGAGGCCCGCGGCGAGCGTCGTGACATTTCCGTCAAGACGCAGCTGCGCGTTGCGCAGGAGACCCTCGCAAACTCTGCTAATTCGTACGGAGGTGAAGCCTAATGTCCGAAACCCTCAATGCCCAGGATATCGCCAAGAAACTGCAGGAGCAGCTCACGAGCCTCTCCGCGACGGTCGATACGCATGAGGTTTCAACGGTCGACGAGGTAGGCGACGGCATCGCGCGCGTCACCGGCCTCAAGAGCGCCATGGCAGGCGAGCTTCTGGAGTTCAAGAGCTCCGATACCGGTGAGACCGTCTTCGGCCTTGCCCAGAACCTTGACCGTGACGAGGTCGGCGCCGTTCTGTTTGGTGCCGTCGACTCCATCAAGGAAGGCGACGAGTGCCGCACCACTGGCCGCATTATGGATATCCCCGTGAGCCGTGCCATGCTCGGCCGCGTCGTCAATCCGCTCGGCCAGCCTATCGACGGTTTGGGTGACATTGTCGCCACGCACCGTCGTCCTATCGAGTTTAAGGCCCCCGGCGTCATCGACGTACCCCGGTGTGCGAGCCGGTTCAGACCGGTCTGTTGGCCATCGACTCCATGGTGCCTATCGGCCGTGGTCAGCGTGAGCTCATCATCGGCGACCGTAAGACCGGTAAGACCGCCATTGCCATCGACGCTATCCTCAATCAGCGCGGCAAGGGCATGGTCTGCATCTATGTCGCCATCGGCCAGAAGGCCTCCACGTTGCCAACATCCGCGAGACCCTCGCTCAGCACGGTGCGCTCGAGTACACCATCATCGTTTCGGCAACCGCTGCCGATTCCGCCCCTATGCAGTACATCGCGCCTATGGCCGGTGCCGCTATCGGCGAGTTCTTCATGTACAACGGCGAGGACGGCAAGCCCGCCAGCGAGACCAACCCCGGCGGCCACGTGCTCGTCATCTACGACGACCTGTCCAAGCAGGCTGTGGCCTACCGTCAGATGTCGCTGACGCTGCATCGTCCGCCCGGACGCGAGGCCTATCCTGGCGACATCTTCTACCTGCACTCTCGTCTGCTCGAGCGTGCCGTCAAGATGTCCAAGAAGAACGGTTACGGCTCCATGACGGCTCTGCCGATCATCGAGACCCAGGACGGCGACGTCTCGGCCTACATTCCGACCAACGTCATTTCCATTACCGATGGTCAGATCTACCTGCAGTCCGAGCTCTTCTTCCAGGGCCAGCGCCCGGCAGTCGACGTGGGTATCTCCGTGTCCCGCGTCGGTGGCGACGCACAGACCAAGGCCATGAAGCAGGTTGCCGGCAATCTTCGTCTTGACCTCGCTTCGTACCAGGAGCTCGCCGGCTTTACGCAGTTCGGCTCCGACCTCGACGAGGCCACGCAAAAGCAGCTTACCCACGGCGCTCGCATGACTGAGCTCCTTAAGCAGCCGCGCTACAAGCCGTTTGAGGTTGGCGAGCAGATTGCAGTTCTGTTTGCAGGCAACGAGGGCTTCCTGGACGACCTGGAGATCGCCGACGTGCTGCCTTTCCGCGCTGAGCTTATCGAGTACCTGGACAACGGCTTTGGCTCGCTGCTCGATAAGGTTCGCGCCAAGAAGATCGACGATGACACCAAGGCTGAGCTTCTGCGCGTTATCGGTGACTTCAAGCAGCAGTTCATGGCCAAGCACCATGCCGATACGACTGGATCAGAGGAGAACTAAGCCTATGGCCAACCTTCGCGACATTAAGAAGCGAATCTCCTCGGTTACCACGACCAAGCAGATCACGCGCACGATGGAGATGGTCTCTACGGCCAAGATCCGTCGTGCCCTCGATCGCTCCAAGCAGGCCGAGCCCTATAAGGAGGCGCTGACCGACGTCATGTTGACGGTCGCCGGCGACGCCTCCTGCTCGGGCACCGATCCCATGCTACAGAAGCATGAGAGCGTCAAGCATGGCCTGATTGTCGTTATTGCCTCGGACCGCGGCCTTGCCGGCGGTTTCAATACGACGGTGGAGCGCACGGCCGAAAAGCTCGCCGCTTCTTGGGCGAACGATGGCATCGAGTGCGAGATCATTGCGTGTGGACGTAAGCCGGCCACGTATTTCCGCGACCGCGCAAACGTCGTCATGCACTTTGAGGGCAATTCCTCCGAGCCCGATTTTAATCAGGCTCGCATGATTTCCTCTCATATCTGCGATGCGTATCGTGCCGGCGAGCTTGACCGCGTCGAGCTTGTCTACCACCACGCCAAGAACCGCGTGGATCAGGAGCTTCGCGTCGAGCACTTGCTGCCGCTCGATCCCGAGATGATCGCTATGGCCCACGGTCCGCGTAAGAACGAGACCGACGCCCCTAAGCGCATCTCGTCCACGTTCGAGTTCGTGCCCTCTCCCGAGCATGTTCTCGGCAAGCTTGTACCGTCGTATATCCTGACGGTCATCTACCAGGCCCTGATCGATTCGGCGGCTGCCGAGCAGGGTGCACGTCGCAAGGCCATGCACTCCGCGACGGAAAACGCCACCGCGATCATCTCGACCCTTACCCGCACGTATAGTCGCGTGCGCCAGGCTTCGATCACGACCGAGATTAACGAGATCGTCGGCGGAGCCTCAGCATTGGAGGAACAGTAATGGCTAATAACACCGTAAAGCTTGCGGTCGAGGAAGCCACCAAGAAGACGACTGCCGGTGATGGTCGCATCGTGCGTATCATCGGCCCTGTCGTCGACGTCAAGTTTGACGGTGCGGTGCCCCCGATCTACAACGCGCTCACGGTCGAGGCCGAGACCCCGATCGGTCACCTGAGCACGATCCTCGAGGTTGAGAGCCAGCTTCCGGGCGGCGTCGTCCGCACGGTCGCCATGTCCTCGACCGACGGTCTGCAGCGTGGTCTCATTGCCACCGATACCGGTGAGCCCATGAAGATGCCCGTTGGTCCCAAGACACTCGGCCGCATTTGGAACGTCATGGGCAAGCCCGTCGACGGCAAGCCTATGCCCGAGGTGGAGGAGTTCTATCCCATCCACCACGCAGCGCCCCGCTTCGACGAGCTCACCACCAAGACCGAGATCTTCGAAACCGGCATCAAGGCCGTTGACCTGCTCGAGCCCTACATCCGTGGCGGCAAGACGGGTCTGTTCGGCGGCGCCGGCGTCGGCAAGACCGTTCTGATTCAGGAACTCATTAACAACCTCGCCCAGGAGCATGGCGGCACCTCGGTGTTCACCGGTGTCGGCGAGCGTACCCGTGAGGTACCGACCTTTATCTCGAGATGAGCGAGTCGGGCGTTATCGACAAGACCTGCTTGGTCTATGGTCAGATGAACGAGCCGCCCGGAGCGCGTCTGCGCATCGGTCTGGCCGGCCTTACCACCGCTGAGTACTTCCGCGATCGCGGCCAGGACGTTCTGCTGTTCATCGACAACATTTTCCGCTTCTCCCAGGCAGGTTCCGAGGTTTCCGCACTGCTGGGCCGTATGCCGTCCGCCGTCGGTTACCAGCCCACGCTGGCTACCGAGATGGGTGACCTCCAGGAGCGCATTACCTCGACCAAGACGGGCTCCATTACCTCCGTCCAGGCTGTCTATGTCCCTGCAGACGACCTGACCGACCCGGCGCCTGCCACGACGTTTACGCACCTCGACGCCACCACGGTTCTTTCGCGTAGCATTTCGTCGCTCGGCCTGTTCCCGGCTATCGACCCGCTCGCGTCTTCTTCGGACGCTCTCGATCCCTCGATCGTCGGCGAGGAGCACTACCGTGTTGCCGTCAAGGTCCAGGAGCTCCTGCAGGAGTACTCCGACCTTCAGGACATCATCGCCATTCTGGGTATGGACGAGCTGTCCGAGGAGCAGCGCCTTACGGTCAACCGTGCTCGTAAGATCCAGCAGTTCCTCTCGCAGTCCTTCCACGTTGCCGAGAAGTTCACCGGCAACCCCGGCGTCTACGTCCGTGTCGAGGATACCGTCCGCTCCTTCGCCGAGATTGTCGACGGCAAGGCCGATGACCTGCCCGAGCAGGCATTCCGCTATGCCTCCACGATTGAGGACGTGCGCGAGCGCGCCCGCAAGATGGAGGAGAAGTAGGTTATGCGTATCCGCATCGTGTGCCCCGTGAGCCTCGCCTATGAGGGTGACGCTGCGTTTGTGTCGATTCCGTCTACGGATGGCGAGTTTGGCGTTTTACCTGCTCACTCCAGCGAAATCTGCACGATCGACCGCGGTTACGTTCGCGTTTCCGATAAGGCCATGCACTGTCGACCACACGTTTGCCGTGGCCGGCGGCTATGCCCAGGTTGCGGAAGATGTCGTGACCGTCCTCGCCGAGCGCGCTTGCGATTTGGCGACCGTCGACGCGACAAGGTTAAAGCTGATATTCAAGGTTTTGAAGAGAAGCTGGGTAATTTGTCGGAGGATGATGCACGCCGCGCCTACCTCTATAATGAAATCGCATGGTGTAAGCTCAAGCTTGCCCAATAGTCAAACGTTTTAGCGTTCGACCATTTGCGAACACATCATGCCCGGGATGGCCCAGCCACCCCGGGCATGCTTTTTGAAAGGGTAGACCTTGGATATTATCCGCGTTGAGGGTGGCCACGCCATCGGAGGTTCCGTGCCTGTCTCGGGTGCTAAGAACTCCGCGCTCAAACTTATGGCGGCAACGCTTCTGGCGCCGGGCAAGACGACGCTGCGGAACGTGCCCGATATTTCCGATGTCCACGTGATGGGCAAGGTGCTCAAGGGCATGGGCGCTACGATCGATGTTCTCGACGAGCACACGCTCGAGATCGATACCTCCCAGGTCGATTCTTGGGAGCGCCCTACGAGCTTGTCGCCAAGATGCGCGCCTCCACGGCTGTGATGGGTCCCCTGCTGGGTCGTTTCCATCGCGCAAGATCGCCATGCCGGGCGGCTGCAACCTGGGTGCTCGCAAGATCGATATGCATATCTTGGGTCTCGAGGCTCTGGGCGTCGAGTTCGACACCGCCCACGGCTACATCAACGCCAGTGCTCCCCAGGGTCTGCACGGCACCACCGTCACGCTCGAATTCGCGAGCGTGGGCGCCACCGAGAACCTCATCATGCTGCCGTGCGCGCACAGGGCACCACGGTTATCGACAACGCTGCCCGCGAGCCCGAGATCGTCGACCCTTGCCAACATGCTCAACGAGATGGGTGCCAAGATCGTCGGCGCAGGCACGCCCGTCGTGACCATCGAGGGCGTGGAGGAGCTGCATCCCGTTACCCATTGCGTGGTGGGTGACCGCATCGAGGCCGGCACCTTTATCGTCGCCGGCGCCTCATGGCCGATGAGCGCGGCGTCGATGTTACGGGCTTCTGCCCCATCCACCTGGGAATGGTGCTCAAAAAGATGGAACTTATGGGCATCGAGTGCGAGCGTATCGAGAACGGTGTCCACGTCAATCGCGCCGAGCGCATCAAGCCGGTCGATATCCAGACGCTTCCGTTCCCGGGTTTCCCGACCGACATGCAGGCGCAGATCATGGTGCTTTCGGCCCTTGCCGACGGAAGCTCCGTAATTACCGAGAACATCTTCGAGAACCGCTTCATGTTCGCCTCCGAGCTCGTGCGTATGGGTGCCGATATTCGTATCGAGAGCCATCACGCCATGATTCACGGCGTCAAGGGCTTCTCGGGCGCACAGGTCACCTCACCCGACCTGCGTGGCGGCGCGGCTCTTGTGGTTGCTGGTCTTATCGCCGATGGCGTTACCGAGGTCTCGGCCATCCATCACATCAAACGTGGCTACGAGCAGTTTGTCGAAAAGCTGCAGGCGCTTGGCGCGCATGTCGAACATGCCACCGTTCCCGATCCCGTCATCTACTAATGCAGGTTGCCTATGTTTAACAAGAAGCCCCTAGCGGATAACACCCGAAGACCCTCGACTGGTGCGCAGGCCAAGATCTACAGTCGCGACAATGTCGCACGCTATTCCGAGCGCGCCCGTCAGCGCCGTCGCGGCCGCACGGTTCGCCGTGTCGCGCTCATCGCCGTGCTCGGTGTGTTGCTGAGCGCCACGACCGCTGCAGGTCTGTGGTTTGCCACTATCATGGGCAAGCTTGGCGACTCCAATGTCATTACCAACAACCTGCGCCAGATTCTGGTCGATACCGATGAGGCAAAAGATCCGTTCTACGTGTTGCTTCTTGGTACCGACGGTCGTCCGGGCGAAGATACGTATCGTGCCGACTCGATTATCCTGGCACGCATCGACCCCACGCAAAAGCAGGCGACGCTCATTTCCGTTCCGCGCGACACCAAGGTCGTGTACAAGGGCGAGACCATGAAGATCAACGCCTGCCACACCGTTGGCGGCGCCGAGGCCATGGTCCAGGCGGTCAACGAGCTGTGCGGCGTGCAGATTTCTCACTATGCCGAGGTCAGCTTTGACGGCATGCAGTCGCTTATTGATTCGGTTGGCGGTATCGACATCAACGCGACCGACGACGTCGACGATCCCGAGCACCTGGATATTAAGATTACCGCTGGTCAGCAGCATATGGACGGCGCTACTGCCCTTACCTATGCCCGCTGCCGCTACACCTATGCCGACGGCGATTACACGCGCATGCGCCATCAGCGTCAGGTGCTTGGCGCCCTTGCCAACCAGATTCTCAATAACTTCGATGCCACGAAGATCTTTGGCCTGGTTAATTCGCTGTCCGATATGCTCGTAACCGATATGAGCGTTCAGGATATCGTGTCCACGGTCAACGCCATGCGCGGCATGGATGTCGAGGGCATCTACTCGGCCAACCTGCCTCGTACGCCGACGACAGCACTATGATCGACGGCGTGAGCTATGTCTTTGTTTACGAAGACGAGCTTAAGGAAATGATGGCCCGCGTCGACGCCGGTGAGGATCCCAAGGGCCCCAACACCATGGGCCTTTCAGACGGCTCCAGCTCCACGATCGGTGACCTCAACAACAATACGTCCGAGGACTACGCATATGGCACCGCGACCTCGTCGGGTGGCTCGGACGATTCCGACGATTCGAGCGACGGCTCCGATTACTACGAAGAGCCCACCGGTGACGGCAACGGCTACGAAGCCAACTACTAGGGTTACGCGGGCTTACCAGCCCGCGTAGCGGCTCGACGCTGCGCGACGCCCAGAGCTACAATTTGTCATTCAAAAGGCAGGGCATGACCAGAAGGTCAATGCCCTGCCTTTTTCATGCCAACTTGTTCGCTCTGGACGTCGCTCGCTGACGTTGGCTCAACCTGCGATGCCGACTACTTTTCTTGCACCAAAAAACGCCCCGTTCTCGGTTGAGGACGGGGCGATTCGTCTTTTGGCCTCATGCAGCCAGTCTTATGCGAAACGGGCGACGAGCTCCTGCAGGACGTCGGTCATCTTGACGAGCGAGCTGACCGGGACAAACTCGTTGACGCCGTGGTAACAGTAGCCGCCTGTCGAGAGGTTGGGGCAGGGCAGGCCGCGGAACGACAGCTGTGCGCCGTCGGTGCCGCCGCGAATCGGCAGTACTTGGGGCTCAACGCCGCAGGCAAGGTAGGCTTCCTTGGCAACATCAATAAGCTCGGGATAGTCACGAACGATCTCGGCCATATTTCGATACTGCTGCTTAATCTCGACCGTTACGCGCTCCTCGCCCAGTCGCTGGTTGAGCAGTGCGGCGGCGGCATTCATCAGCTCGAGTTTCTGCTGGAACTTGGCGGCATCGTGATCACGGACGATATAGCGCGCCGTGGCATGGTCGACCGTTGCCGAGACGCCCTCAAGGTGATAGAAGCCCTCGTAGCCCTCGGTGTATTCCGGGCGCTGCTCGTAGGGGAGCAGGGCGTTGAAGTCGCAGAACAGGTTGCCCGCGTTGACCATGCGCCCCTTGGCGTCGCCGGGGTGAATGGACTGGCCCTCAAAGCGAACGGTTGCCTCGGCGGCGTTGAAGCACTCCCACTCAAGCTCGCCAACCGGACCGCCGTCGACCGTGTAAGCGTACTTGCAGCCGAAGGCCTCGATATCCAACAGCTCGGCACCGTGACCGATTTCCTCGTCCGGGCAGAAGCAAATGCCGAGCGCGGGATGGGGCAGGGAGGGATCCTGCGCGATGCGTGCGACAAGCGCCATGATTTCGGCGACACCCGCCTTGTCATCGGCGCCAGCAGCGTAGTTCCGTCGGTACAGACAAGGTCCTCACCCACCAGGTTGTTGAGGGCAGGAAGTTTGGCGGTGCTCATGGACACGGGCTTGCCGTCGACGATGCCGCAAACCAGATCGCCGCCCTCGTAGTGCACGATGTGCGGCGCTACGCCGGCGCCCGGCGCGACCTCGGTGGTATCGAGGTGCGCGATCAGGCCCAGGGCGGGCTTATTCTCGGAACCGGCGCTAGCGGGAATGTGCGCGCAGACATAGGCGTTTTCGCTTACATGGGCATCGGTTGCACCCAGCTCGCGCAGTTCTTCGGCAAGCACGTTGGCAAGGTCGAACTGTACGGTGCTCGACGGCACCTGGTCGCAGTTGGCATCCTCGGACTGCGTGTTGATCTGGACATAGCGCAAAAAACGCTCGAGGACGTCGGGGTCCGTGGTGGTGTTTTCCATAAAGATCGCTCCAATCTTGGTCGTCGTGTGCAACAAGAACTCTAGCACGGTATGCCGCGGCATACCGCGACGCTTGGATGGGGTAGAATCAGCCATTGAGTGCAGAAGGGACGGATGTTCATGGATACGACAAATAGCTCGCGCGAGCTACACCTAACGGTGGCGAACGAAGACTACTTGGAGTGCATGGTTCGCATCGAAAGCGAAGATGGGGAGACCGGCGGCGTGCGGTCGGTCGATATCGCACAGCGCCTTGGCGTCTCGAAGGCATCGGTCAACAAGGCGGTTTCGGCTCTCAAGGCATCTGAACTTGTCGAACAGTCTCACTACGGCAAAGTTATCCTGACTGACCGTGGGCGCGAGGTCGGCTCGGCTATCTGGTATCGCCATCGTCTGGTCCGCACGTTTTTGGTTCAGGAGCTCGGTGTCGAATTTGAGCGAGCCGATTCCGAGGCCTGCATGATGGAGCATGCTCTATCCGAGGACACGATGAACCGCTGGCTCGCCTATCTCGAAAAGCAGGGAATCAGCGTCGAGGAATAGCGGGATATATATGGATACGAGTTATTACAACCGCTTTGGTGCCGAGGAACTTACGCGCCGCTTGTCGAGCGAGACCTTGTTGGCGCAGGGCCCCATGGGCAGTGTTCTGTTGAGTGAGTACGATGCCGCCGACATTCCACCGGCGTTTTGGAATCTGGCAGAGCCGCAGACCGTTTCTCGTATCCATCGCTTGTATGTCGCCGCCGGCGCGCAGGTGCTCATTACCAACACCTTTCAGGCATCAAGCTATGCCCTCAAGCACGACCAGATTGCGCCGTCCGTGGCGGAGGTCAATCGCGGGGCCGTCGACGATGCTCGCCAGGCGCACCCACAGCTGCTGCTGGGCTCGATGGGCCCGATTTGTATTGAGTGGTTTGCCGAGGACTCTGCCGAGTATCGTGAAATCCGAGGCATTGCGCGCGAACAAGCGCACGCCTTGCTCAATGCTGGTGTTGACGGTCTGCTGATCGAGACGGTGACGTCTATCCGTAATTTGCAGCCCATGCTTGCCGGCGCCCGAGATGCCGCCGACGGTATGCCTGTCCTGGTGAGTTTTGTCGTTGACGATAAAGGCGACCTGTTGGGCGATGGCCTCAACATCGAGGCAGCCGTTTTGTACGCCGAAAAACACGGCGCAAACTCGGTTGGTGTTAATTGCTGTTCGCTTGCGGCCGCGAACGCGGCGGTGCCCAGGATGGTTGCATCGGCGACTACTCCCGTCACGGTGCGTCCCAATGCGGGAAATCCGGTTCAGACACAGGATGGTCCCGTGTGGCATGAGGACCCCGAAGCCTTCGCTCGCGCATGCGTCGAGTGGAAGCGGGCGGGCGCCGCAATGGTAGGCAGCTGCTGCGGAACCACGGCGGTTACGACAGCCGCTATGGCAGATGCGCTCAATATATAGAACCCGAAAATGGGAGTATCGAATCACCGCCCCCGCTGGGGCGGTTTTTTTGTTGGCGGTGCGCACCTCGACGCTTTTGCCTAAACGGTGAACGAGCGTGCCGGCGGCTTGCCGGATGCCGTTGCGGGTATACCTCATGCGTACCATGATCCAAACACTGCGAGGTGTCTGCGCGTGTGCGCGATAATTCACTTTGGAACTGACGGTTGGCGAGCTCGCGTCGACGGAGACTTTACTATCAACAACGTCGCTCGTGTCACTGATGCTATCGGCAGGCTATGGCAAAAGACGAATCCCGGTAAAACGGTATATGTAGGATTTGATACTCGGCCGCAAGCGCGCGAGTTCGCCGAGCTCGCGGCGGGTGTGATTGCCGCCCACGGGCTCGATGCCGTGCTCGTGTCTCGACCGGTGCCGACTCCCGCTCTTACGTGGGCGGCTGCGTATGACGGCGAGGCATGCGGCGCGCTTATGGTGACGGGCTCACATCATCCGCAGGGCTATCTATGCCTCAAGCTGCGGATGGGTGATGGCTCGACGGCCAACCAGGATGTCATCGAAGAGCTCGAGGAGACGATGGCCGCCGAGCCGCTGGGGCTTGAGGGGCAATACCGCACGGCAGATATCATTCCCGACTATATGCGAGCGGTGGCATCGTTTGTCGACGCGGATGCCATTCGCGCCGCGCATATGCGTGTGGTGGTTGACCCCATGGGCGGAGCTGCGCAGGGATATCTTGCCGACTTGCTTCGAGAGCTTGGCGTCGAAGTCCATGAGATTCACGCCGACGAGACGACCGATAGGGGAGATATCTGCCCCGACCCGGTCGAGCCGTGGGTGGATGCTTGTGAGCGCGCAGTTGTCGAAGACGGGGCGTGCGCCGGTCTGGTGACTGATGGCGACGCCGATCGTATCGGCGCGGTTGATGAGCGCGGCAGATATATACATCCACATCAGATTATGGCGCTTGTTTTGGGCGATTTGGTCCAGTATCGCAATCTAAAGGGACGCGTCGTCGTCAACCTTTCATGCTCCACGCTTGTGCGTCGCATTGCCGAGGCGCTCGGTTGCCGCGTGGTCATCAAGCCCGTCGGTTTTAAATATATAGCCGCCGAGATGAAGAAGGGCGGCGTTCTCGTGGGCGGTGAAGAGGCCGGTGGTATCGGTATCGCCGCGCACATGCCCGAGCGCGACGGCATCCTTGCCTGCCTGATTTTGTGCGAGCTCATGGCCAAGACCGGCGCGCCCTTGGGCGTGCTTATCGATCAGCTCGAGGCGAGCTTTGGCAAGACGAGTTACGGACGTCGAGATTTGCGCCTTGAGGCCGAGGATGCCGAGACGTTGCGCACGCTGCTTCCCGGCGTGAATCCCAAGTCGATATGCGGCAAGGCGCCGCAGAGCGTAAGCCATATGGACGGCTTACGTCTGGCATTTGAGGATGACACCTGGCTGCTGATCCGTCCCAGCGGGACCGAACCGGTGGTGCGCGTGTACGCCGAGGGCTTTTCGGTGGAGGAGCGCGATGAACTGCTAGATGCCGGCTGCGCTTTGGCCAGGGGCGCATATCGGCTCTAGCCAAGGGGCCACTCTATATAAAGATGTGCTCGGCGAGCGGTAGCTATCAACTGGCAAGCGTCAGTTGAGGGCACAGTTGTGTAGGAAATGTGTGCGTCCAGATTCCCGCCCCCGGGGCTCCGGTCTGGCAATATATCTCCTTGCCGCGCGGCCCGGTCGAACCGGATGGACCGCGCAGGCGTGCACCTTGAGAACCGGATACTGCGAGGATGGACACCTACGGGTGTCGCATCCGGGCAGACATCGAACCATTTGAAATGGTCTAACTTGGATTTGTTTTTCGCAAGGCCGCCGAGAGGCGGCCCCGAGAAATTCCTTTTCCTATACTAAAACCATATGAATCGAACGGAACCGATCAGCGATGAACTGAGAGGACCGGACGGCTCGAAGCCCATTTACTTTGGACGGAGAGTTCGATCCTGGCTCAGGATGAACGCTGGCGGCGCGCCTAACACATGCAAGTCGAACGGCACCTGCCTTCGGGCAGAAGCGAGTGGCGAACGGCTGAGTAACACGTGGAGAACCTGCCCCCTCCCCCGGGATAGCCGCCCGAAAGGACGGGGTAATACCGGATACCCCGGGGTGCCGCATGGCACCCCGGCTAAAGCCCCGACGGGAGGGGATGGCTCCGCGGCCCATCAGGTAGACGGCGGGGTGACGGCCCACCGTGCCGACAACGGGTAGCCGGGTTGAGAGACCGACCGGCCAGATTGGGACTGAGACACGGCCCAGACTCCTACGGGAGGCAGCAGTGGGGAATCTTGCGCAATGGGGGGAACCTGACGCAGCGACGCCGCGTGCGGGACGGAGGCCTTCGGGTCGTAAACCGCTTTCAGCAGGGAAGAGTCAAGACTGTACCTGCAGAAGAAGCCCCGGCTAACTACGTGCCAGCAGCCGCGGTAATACGTAGGGGGCGAGCGTTATCCGGATTCATTGGGCGTAAAGCGCGCGTAGGCGGCCGGCAGGCCGGGGGTCGAAGCGGGGGCTCAACCCCCCGAAGCCCCCGGAACCTCCGCGGCTTGGGTCCGGTAGGGGAGGGTGGAACACCCGGTGTAGCGGTGGAATGCGCAGATATCGGGTGGAACACCGGTGGCGAAGGCGGCCCTCTGGGCCGAGACCGACGCTGAGGCGCGAAAGCTGGGGGAGCGAACAGGATTAGATACCCTGGTAGTCCCAGCCGTAAACGATGGACGCTAGGTGTGGGGGGACGATCCCCCCGTGCCGCAGCCAACGCATTAAGCGTCCCGCCTGGGGAGTACGGCCGCAAGGCTAAAACTCAAAGGAATTGACGGGGGCCCGCACAAGCAGCGGAGCATGTGGCTTAATTCGAAGCAACGCGAAGAACCTTACCAGGGCTTGACATATGGGTGAAGCGGGGGAGACCCCGTGGCCGAGAGGAGCCCATACAGGTGGTGCATGGCTGTCGTCAGCTCGTGTCGTGAGATGTTGGGTTAAGTCCCGCAACGAGCGCAACCCCCGCCGCGTGTTGCCATCGGGTGATGCCGGGAACCCACGCGGGACCGCCGCCGTCAAGGCGGAGGAGGGCGGGGACGACGTCAAGTCATCATGCCCCTTATGCCCTGGGCTGCACACGTGCTACAATGGCCGGTACAGAGGGATGCCACCCCGCGAGGGGGAGCGGATCCCGGAAAGCCGGCCCCAGTTCGGATTGGGGGCTGCAACCCGCCCCCATGAAGTCGGAGTTGCTAGTAATCGCGGATCAGCATGCCGCGGTGAATGCGTTCCCGGGCCTTGTACACACCGCCCGTCACACCACCCGAGTCGTCTGCACCCGAAGTCGCCGGCCCAACCGAGAGGGGGGAGGCGCCGAAGGTGTGGAGGGTGAGGGGGGTGAAGTCGTAACAAGGTAGCCGTACCGGAAGGTGCGGCTGGATCACCTCCTTTCTAGGGAGATAAATCTTCTAGAGAGATCAACTTAACTCGAATAGAGGGCAGGAGCCCGTCCGGCAGATGTCTTCCCGGTACGTCCCCGCAGCACCCGGTCCCCGGGGTCGCACCCGCGTACCTTGAGAGCCGCATAGCGATAGGAGAGAGATGGAAGATCCAATTCTTCCAGACTCGATTCTTTTCTGCGATTTAAACGTAAGAATGATAGCAATCATTCATCCGATCCAAACAAGAAGAATTCACTTATATATGAGTGAGGAGCATCTGATCGCGAGCACAGTACATACACTGTGCCGCGGTATGAGATACCCGAATTGCGACATACGAGCGCTATTCATGATATCGATTAATTTTTATTAGCGACACGTGGATATCCCGCGGGCCCGAGAGCGGTCCCGCAAGATACCACGGGCGCACGGCGGATGCTTGGCACAGGGAGCCGATGAAGGACGCGGCAAGCTGCGATAATCCCCGGCGAGGAGCACACATCCTTCGACCCGGGGGTCTCCGAATGGGCGAACCCATCCACAGCAGTGTGGATATCCCCACCCCGAACTCATAAGGGTGGGGAGGACAACCCGGGGAACTGAAACATCTAAGTACCCGGAGGAGAGGAAATCAATCTCGAGACTCCCCGAGTAGCGGCGAGCGAAAGGGGACCGATGGCCAAACCGTCGAGCGGGCATACCCGGCAGGGGTTCCGCCGACGGGGTTGCAGGGCCGCGCATCCGGGGGCTGCCGCCCCCGGGCGCAGGTCCGGCTGGGGAG